>ENA-USYV01003740-USYV01003740.1-human-gut-metagenome-genome-assembly--contig:-NODE-3740-length-10052-cov-3.588872_pt1 | contig 10052 bp, 9 predicted proteins | sample MGYA00250066_ERZ773514 | MGnify/ENA primary metagenome ERZ773514 (study PRJEB29103, sample SAMN06112049) | human gut metagenome | biome: human gut; feature: ankylosing spondylitis patient; material... | reverse complement strand
TCGCTCTCTCCTTTCCTTACTTTCTTGCAGAAGCCTTCTGCGGGTTACGACCGGAGGCCTTCTGCGGGTTGGTGCTGATGCCGGCGTCGCCCTTCTTGACGACGGTCTTCTTGACGGTGCTCTTGATATAGACAATGCCGCCCTTCGGGCCGGGGATCGCGCCGCGCACAACGATCATGTTGAGCTCGGGATCGACCTTGACCACGTCGAGGTTCTGGACGGTGACCTGATCCACGCCCATGTGGCCGGCCTGCTTCTTACCCGGGAAGATACGGGAAGGATCGGTGCTCGAGCCCATGGAGCCGGCGTGACGGTGCACAGGGCCGCCGACGTGGCTGGTCGGGGTACGGCCCTGGCCGAAGCGCTTGATGACGCCGGCGTAGCCGTGGCCCTTGCTGATGCCGGTGATGTCGACCTTGTCGCCTTCCTTGAAGGTGTCGGCCTTGACGACATCGCCCACATTGACAGAGGCGCAGTCCTCGAGACGGAACTCTTTGAGATGCTTCTTGTAGCCGACGCCCGCCTTGTCCAGGTGGCCCTTCTCGGGCTTGGTCAGCTTCTTCTCGGCGACCTCCTCGTAGCCGAGCTGGACGGCTTCATAGCCTTCCTTTTCCTTGGTCATCTTGCCGGTGACCGTGCAGGGGCCTGCCTCGATCACGGTGACGGGGACGACCTTGCCTGCTTCATCGAAGATCTGCGTCATGCCGACCTTTTTACCGATGATGGCTGTTTTCATACATGTTCATCGTTCAGGTTATTGGTCAGCTCGCTTAGCTCATGGCCAGAGGCTGCTGACTTGACCCGTCCGCACACGCAAGCTGCGGACTGCGGGTTTGTAAATATGCGCTCGCGCGCAGGGTTAACGGGGTGTGCTTACAGCTTGATGTCGATCTCGACACCGGCCGGCAGCTCCAGATTCATCAGAGCCTCGACCGTCTTCTGGGTCGGGTTCATGATGTCGATCAGGCGCTTGTGGGTGCGGCGCTCAAACTGCTCGCGGCTGTCCTTATACTTATGAACAGCGCGCAGGATGGTGACGATCTCGGTCTTCGTCGGCAGCGGAATGGGGCCGGAGACCTTCGCGTCGGTACGCTTTGCGGTTTCGACGATCTTCTCCGCCGCCTTGTCGATCAGCTGGTGATCGTAGGCCTTGAGGCGGATACGGATCATTTTCTTGTTGCTTGTGGTTGCCATGTTGTTTCCTCCGTTACGAATTTTTTTGGCGGCATTGGCTCCGCCTGGTTCGCACGGATGAGATCGCCATACACCGTTCCGTGCGTATCAAACCCTGCCCGAAAAACAAACCGGCTCTCGCCGGTATGCAGCCGCGCAGGTGATATACGCAAGTGCTGGCTGACTCAACCGCCCGATCATCTGCCGTGCAAGGGCGCGGCAGCGGACATACTCCACGGAAGTTACCGGAGACGGGCTCCGCAATCTCCCGCTTCATCGCAGAATGCACCTGTTTCCGCACAGGCGCTTCATAAGAATAGCAAAAACCCTCCCGAATGTCAAGAGGGTTTTTCGCTCAAACGTAGAAATTTTGCAAAAAAGTTTGTGCAGTCCGCCAAAATTACGCCTCCGGCGGTTCGGGCAGCTCCGGGGCCGCCTCCGCCGCGGTGTGCACGGCGGCCGCGAGCGCATCGGCCTGCCGGAGCAGGTCCTCCGCCCCGGTCAGGAGCGTCTGCCCGGCGGGCGTGAGCGCGACGGTGTGCCGGTCGCGCACGAGCAGCGGCACGCCGAGCTCCCGCTCGAGGGCGGACACGGCGCGGCTGGTCGTCGAGTGGCTGACGAAGAGCTGACCGGCCGCGCGGGTAAAACTGCGGCAGGCGGCAACGGTGCAGAAAATGCGCAGCTGTTCCAGTTCCATGGCGGATCCCTTAATAATTAAAGGTATAGGGCATGAGCTCGCTCAGGCGGTTGCTGACATAGCGGCCGCCGCCCATGGCGGACAGCACCTCCATATCGGGCGCGAACTCGGCCAGAAACTGCCGGCACGCGCCGCAGGGGTAGCAATAGTGCTCGCCGTCGCCGTAGACGGCGATGCGCACAAAGTCGCGGCGGCCCTCGCTGACGGCCTTGCAGGCGGCGGTGCGCTCGGCGCAGATGGTGCTGCCGAGGGCGGCGTTTTCAATGTTGCAGCCGGTAAAGACCGTGCCGTCGCGGCACTCGAGCGCCGCGCCGACGGCGAAATGGGAATACGGCACATAGGCATTGCGGGAGGCCTGCTCGGCCAGATTAATCAGTTGACGATCTGTCATGATCCTGCTCTCCTTCCGTTTGTTTGGGGACTGCGAACACAATATATTTATAGCCGAAGTAGTTGAACAGTGCGACCTCGAGCGTGACGCCGACTTTGGCGATGTACGGGTTGAGGCCGAAGTGCGTCAGCAGGCCGATCATCACCTCGCTCACGCCGAGGGACACCACGTTCCACATCACAAAGCGCAGGCACTGCCGCCAGCGGGCGATGTGCCCGTCGCGGAAGGTGATGCGGCCGTTGAGAAAATAGCTGCAGACCGTGCCGACAAAGTAGCCGATGGCCTGGCAGATCACGGGCGTGAAGTGCAGCAGCTCATGTGCAGTTGTGAACGCCACCCAGTCCATGCCCGTGTCAAAGCAGCCGACGAGCGCATAGGTGGCAAAGCGCTTGGCGCGCGCAATCCACTCTTGTTTCATGCGTTATTGATCTTCCAATCCGTGATGTTGTGGAAAATGTTGTACTTCGTGGGAGAAAAGCCGCCGACGGCGCCGCGGTGCACGTACAGGCAGTGCTTTTCAAAGCAGACGGGCACGATGGGCGCGCTGTCCGAAATGGTCTGGAGCATGGTGCTGCAGGCCGCTGCGCGGTCGGAATCCGCGGCGGCGAGGTAGGCGTTGATGACATCGGCATACGTGCCGGTCGTGATGCCGCCGTAATTGAGCGAGCCACCGGCCTTGAGCAGCGCCGAGAGATCGAAGTCCGCCGGGAGGGCGACCTCGCCGTAGTACATATCAAACTTGCCGCCCTTGAGCGCATCCTGATAATTGTCCCAGCTGAGCTCGCGCACCTTCACGGGGATGCCGATGCTCGTGAGGTCGGCCGCGATCTTGTTGGCCATGCTGACCTTGGTCGTGCTGTCGGCATAGACGATCAGCGAGAGACTGATGTCGAGCGGGGACTGCCCGTCTGGCATGTACTCGCGCTCACCGTCGCCGTCATAATCGACGATCTTCAGGTCGTCAAACATCTTCTTGGCCTTGTCGAGGTCATAGGACAGCGACTCGTTGAGGGCATTGTCATAGAGCGTGCTCGCCGGATGGACGGGCAGCGCGGTAGCGACGGCGCAGTCGTGCAGCAGCGCGACGGCGAACGCGCGGTCGATGACGTAATTGAACGGCTGGCGGTAGCGCGCCGTCATGAAAAAGCTGCTGTTGGTGTTGAAGCCGACATACTGCAGGTTCGTCGTGGCGTACTGGCGCTGGTCGTTCAGGCTCGAAAAGCTCAGGTCCGTGCCGGAGCTGGGATCACTGAGCGCGAGATCGAGCTGGCCGTTGTCAAACGCGGAGACGATCTCCTCGACCGACTTGCACTCCATGAGATAGACCGTGTCGACGGGCGCTTTGTCCGCGTCCGGGTGGCCGGAATAGACCGTGAGGCTCTGGTGATCGGACGCAAACTGATACAGCCCCGTGCCGCTGGGGTAGGTGCTGTCGGCCGCGTTGTTTTCGATGACTGGGATGTTCAGCAGCGCGGGAAACTGCGTGTTCGCGCGCGAGAGCGTGACCGTGACGGTGCCGTCGTCGCTGTCCTTGACGTCCTTGACGGCGCTCAGGCGGCCGGAATACAGATCCGACGCCATGGCGGTCTGAATGGAATAGGCCGCGTCCTGCGCCGTGAGCGCGTGGCCGTCGTGGAAGGTGCGGCCGGCCGCGACGGTGAAGGTCCAGGTCTCCCCGTCGTCGCTGCTCCACTCGGTGAACAGGCCGGGCTCGGCCTCGAAGGCATCGGTGAGCTCCGTGAGCGTCTCGTACACGAGGCCGCAGACGGCGAGGTTATCGGAATTTTGCGTCTTGTAGGGGTTCATGCCGGCGGACGCGCTGTAGTTGAGCGTGAACTTGCCGTCGAGCTCGACGGTGGTCTGCGTGTCCTTCTGGCCGACGGTGTCGCCGGTGTCGTCCGTGGTCTTCTTGCCGCAGGCCGTGCAGCCGAGCAGCAGCACAAGTGCGAGCGCGAACGCGAGCACGCGGGTCAGGTGCAAATGTTTCATGGTGTTCCCCCTTGGGTCACAGGGTGATGACGGCGGCCTGCACGCCGCGGCGGCCGTCCGTCGCGCGGTGCGACCAGAACACGTCCGGCCGGCACATGGTGCAGGCGTCCGACACGGCGATCTGCCCAGCCGGGACGCCGAGCTGCACAAGTCTCCGGGCGTTGACGCCCTTAAGATCGAGCAGGGCCTTGCCGTCCGCGCGCGGGCGCGCGAGCGCGCCGAGCGGCGCATGCAGCAGCGCCTCGGCCGCGGCCGTGACCTCGGGCCCGACCTCGAAGCAGCACGCGCCGATGCCGGGGCCGATGGCGGCGCGGATGTCCGCCGGGTGCGCGCCGAGGGCGCACATCTGCGCGACGGCAGCGCCGAGGATATCGGCCACCGAGCCGCGCCAGCCGCAGTGCACCGCGCCGATGACCCCGGCGATGGGGTCGTGCAGCAGCGCGGGCAGGCAGTCGGCCATAAAGACCGCGAGCGGGACGCCCGGTTCGTTCGTGACAAAGCCGTCGCAGGCAAAGCGCGGCTCGCGCTCCGGCGGCTGCGCGTCGGCGGCGTGCGCGATGCGCACGTCCGCGCTGTGGATCTGCCGCGCATACACCGCGCGTGTGAGATCCAGCCCGGCGGCCGCGCCGAGCCGCCGCCAGTTTTCGCGCACGTTTTCGGGCGTGTCGCCGCGGCGGACACTGAGGTTCAGGCTCTCGAGCACGCCGGTGCTCACGCCGCCGAGGCGGGTGGAAAAGGCGTGGCGCGCCGCGATGTTCGGCGCGGTCAGGTACGCTGCGCCGCGCTCAGCGTGCAGCGGGAAAGCGACTTCGTTATGCATTCTTGCCGCAGCAGTCCTTATACTTCATGGGCAGGCCGTTCGGGCGCAGCTTGCCGCACGGGCACGGGTCGTTGCGGCCGGGCTTCTTGACGCGGCGGACGGGGCGCTTCTTCTCGCTGTCGTCCCCGCCGGCATTCGTCGCGGCGCTGCGGGCGACGGTCTTGCGCTCGAGCTTCTGCTCGCGGCGCACGCGCACCGTGAACAGGCGGCGCACCGTCTCGCTCTGGATGCCGTTGACCATTTCGTCGAACATGTCAAAGCCGGCGCGCTTGTATTCATCGACGGGCTTGACGTTGCCGTACGCGCGCAGGCCGATGCCCTGACGCAGGTCATCCATGGCCTCGAGGTGATCCATCCAGTATTCGTCGACCACGCGCAGCATGACCACGCGCTCGAGCTCACGCATGAGCGGCGTGCCGTCCGGCTGCAGGCCGAAGGCTTCCTCGCGCGCGGCATAGGCCTTCATGGCGCAGTCATAGACAGCGTCGGAGAGCGTGTCGGGCGTGAGCTTGTGCAGTTCCTCGGCCGTATAGCTCAGGTCGCACGGGAAGAGCTTTTCGAGCGGGGCGAGGATCTCGTGCAGATCCTTGTCGTTTTCGGGGTGGTGCTCGGCCATGCCGGCGGCGATGTCGCCGGTGATGACGGTGCGGATCATGTGCTGGACGTGCTCCTGCAGATCCTCGCCGTCGAGCACCTTGCGGCGCTCTTCATAGATAACGTTGCGCTGCACGTTCATGACATCGTCGTATTCGAGCACGTTCTTACGGGCCTGGAAGTTGCGGCTCTCGACCGTGCGCTGGGCCTGCTCGATGGCGTTGGAGAGCATCTTGTGGTCGCGCGGCGTGTCCTCGCCGACGCGCAGCGTCTCCATCATGCTCTGCATACGCTCGGAGCCGAACAGACGCATGACGTCGTCCGTGAGCGCGATGTAAAAGCGGCTCTCGCCGGGGTCGCCCTGACGGCCGGAACGGCCGCGCAGCTGGTTGTCGATGCGGCGGGACTCGTGCCGCTCGGTGCCGATGATATACAGGCCGCCGGCCGCGCGCACGCGGTCCGCTTCGGCGTCGATGCTCTTTTTGTGCTCGGCCATGCGCTCGGCAAACAGGGCGCGGGCCTTGAGGATCTCTTCGTCCTCGGTCTCGGCATAGCCGGTAGCCTCGGCGATAACCTCCTCCGAGAAGCCGGCCTTGCGCAGGTCGGCCTTGGCCAGATACTCCGCGTTGCCGCCGAGCATGATGTCCGTGCCGCGGCCGGCCATGTTCGTTGCGATCGTGACAGCGCCGAACTTACCGGCCTGCGCGACGATCTCGGCCTCTTTCTCGTGGTGCTTGGCGTTGAGGACGTTGTGCGGGACGCCCGCCTTGCGCAGGAGCTTGGACAGGTGCTCGCTCTTTTCGATCGACACCGTGCCGACCAGCACCGGCTGGCCCTTTTCATGGCAGACGCGGATCTGCTCGATGATGGCGCGCAGCTTGCCGGCCTCGTTTTTATACACAACGTCGGGGTTGTCGATGCGGATGACGGGCTTGTTCGTCGGGATCTCAATGATGTCGAGGTTATAGATGGCCGCGAACTCCTCTTCCTCGGTCATGGCCGTGCCGGTCATGCCGGAGAGCTTGCCGTAGAGACGGAAGTAGTTCTGGAACGTGATGGTCGCCAGCGTCTTGTTCTCGCTCTGTACGCGCACGTGCTCCTTGGCCTCGATGGCCTGGTGCAGGCCGTCGCTGTAGCGGCGGCCGAGCATGAGGCGGCCGGTGAACTCATCGACGATGATGACTTCGCCGTCCTTGACGACGTAGTCAATGTCGCGCTTCATGATGCCGTGCGCGCGGATGGCCTGGTCGATGTGGTGCACGAGCGTGGCGTTTTCGATGTCCGCGAGATTTTCCAGGCCGAAGGCCGTCTCGGCCTTGGCGATGCCGCGGGCGGTGAGCGTCGCGGTGCGGGCCTTTTCGTCGACGACGTAGTCGGCGTCGAGGTCCTCGTCCTCCTCTTCCTTGTCGTCGATGGAGGCGTAGGACTTGCACGTCAGGCGGGCGGCAAAGTCCTCCGCCTGGCGGTAGAGGTCGGTGCTCTCATCGCCCTGACCGGAGATGATGAGCGGGGTGCGCGCCTCATCAATGAGGATGGAGTCCACCTCGTCGACGATGGCGAAGGCGTGGCCGCGCTGCACCATCTGGGATTTGTAGATGGCCATGTTGTCACGCAGGTAGTCAAAGCCCATCTCGTTGTTCGTGCCGTAGGTGATGTCGGCCGCGTAGGCCTGCTGGCGCTCGGCGCTCGACATGTCGTGCACGATCAGGCCGACGCTCAGGCCAAGGAAGCGGTAGACCTTGCCCATCCACTCGCTGTCACGGCGGGCGAGGTAATCATTGACGGTGACGATGTGCACGCCCTCGCCGGTGAGCGCGTTGAGATACGCCGGCAGGACGGCGACGAGGGTCTTGCCCTCGCCGGTCTTCATCTCGGCGATGCGGCCCTGATGCAGCACGATGCCGCCGATGAGCTGCACGCGGAACGGCTTCATGCCCAGCACGCGCCACGCGGCCTCGCGCGCCGTGGCAAACGCCTCCGGCAGCAGGTCGTCGAGCGACTCGCCGTCGGCATAGCGCTGCTTGAACTCGTCGGTCTTGGCGCGCAGCTGCTCGTCCGTGAGCGCGGCGTACTCGTCCGACATGGCTTCGATTTTATCAGCGATCGGGTAGAGCCGCTTGAGCTCATGGTCGCTGTGAGTACCAAATATTTTTTTGAGAAAACCCATTTGTTGACACTCCTTGTCCAGTGTAATTTATGATTATACCATACATTTATGAATAAAAAAAGAGCGAATCGGCCCCGCGATAAATTTTTACCGGATCGGGCATTTTCCCATTGCCGGAATGCGTCGAATGCTGTAGAATATATGTTTGTTTGATAGCTTGAAACAGAGGAGAGAAGCATCTATGCAGGCGATCGGCTTTGACAATGACAAATACCTCCGGATGCAGTCGGAAAAGATCCGCGAACGCATCGGCCAGTTCGGCGGCAAGCTGTATCTGGAGTTCGGCGGCAAACTCTTTGACGACTACCACGCATCGCGCGTGCTGCCGGGCTTCGCCCCCGACAGCAAGGTGCGCATGCTCATGGAGATGCGCGACGAGGCGGAGATCATCATCGCCATCTCGGCGGATGATATCGAGCGCAACAAGCGCCGCGGCGACCTCGGCATCACCTACGACGACGACACCCTGCGCCTGATCGACGCATTCCAGGGCTGCGGGCTGTACGTCGGCAGCGTCGTCATCACGCACCACCGCGGCCAGCCCGCGGCGGAAAAGTTCCAGCGCCGGCTCGAGACGCTCGGCATCCGCGTGTACCGGCACTACATCATCCCGGACTACCCGTCCGACGTCGCGCGCATCGTCAGCGACGACGGCTTCGGCCGCAACGACTACATCGAGACGACGCGCAGCCTCATCGTTGTGACCGCGCCCGGCCCCGGCAGCGGCAAGATGGCCACGTGCCTGAGCCAGCTCTATCACGAGCACAAGCGCGGCGTGTGCGCGGGCTACGCCAAGTTTGAGACGTTCCCGATCTGGAATCTGCCGCTGCGCCACCCCGTGAACCTCGCCTACGAGGCCGCGACCGTCGACCTCGACGACGTGAACATGATCGACCCCTTCCACCTCGAGGCCTACGGCGTGACGACCGTCAACTACAACCGCGACGTGGAGATCTTCCCCGTGCTCAACGCCATGTTCCAGTGCATCTACGGCAGCTCGCCGTACAAGAGCCCCACGGATATGGGCGTGAACATGGCGGGCTACTGCATCAGCGACGACGCCGTGTGCTGCGCCGCCGCCAGGCAGGAGATCCTCCGCCGCTACTACGCCACCGCCTGCGCGCAGCTGCGCGGCCTGTGCGCCCCGGTCGAGACGCAGCGGCAGGAGCTGCTGCTCAACCAGCTCGGCCTGACGGCGGCCGACCGCCCGGTCGTGGGCGCGGCGCTCCGACGCGCCGAGGAGACCGGCGCCCCCGCCGTCGCCATCGAGATGCCCGACGGCACGATCATCACCGGCAAGACCTCTTCCCTGCTCGGCGCGAGTTCGGCCTGCCTGCTCAACGCGCTCAAATACCTCGGTGGCATCCCGAAGGACGTCACGCTCATCTCGCCCGAGATCATCGAGCCGATCCAGCACCTGAAGGTCGAGCATCTGGGCAACCACAACCCGCGCCTGCACACCGACGAGGTGCTCGTGGCGCTGAGCATCTGCGCCGTGAGCGACCCGACCGCCGAGATCGCCATGCAGCAGCTCGAAAAGCTCGCGCACTGCGAGGCACACTCGTCCGTCATCCTCTCGCACGTGGACGAAAACGTGTTCAAAAAGCTCGAGGTGAACATCACGTTCGAGCCGCGCTTCCAGACCAAGAAGCTCTTTCACCGCTGAAATATCCGCGGGGACGGCCTGCGCCGTCCCCCGGTTTGCGATTTTTTCGCATTTTGAACAGGTTTTGCTTGACAAACACCGCGCAGGGATGGTATATTCGTAAAGCTGAATGTGGGACGACCTCTGCGGGTGTAGTTCAATGGTAGAACACCAGCCTTCCAAGCTGGATACGTGGGTTCGATTCCCATCACCCGCTCCATACCTTCTGGGCGGGCAGCAAAATATTGTATGCGCGCCAATAGCTCAGTTGGATAGAGCAACTGCCTTCTAAGCAGTAGGCCGGGGGTTCGAATCCCTCTTGGCGTACCATTTCAGATCTATGGTGGGTATAGCTCAGTCGGGAGAGCACCGGATTGTGGTTCCGGGTGTCGAGGGTTCGAACCCCTTTACCCACCCCACGAAATCGGGGATTGGGAGTGATCCCGATCCCCGTTGTTTTTGCCCCGATATTGGGATGTAGTGTAATGGTAACACACCAGACTTTGACTCTGATATCGTGGGTTCGAATCCCGCCATCCCAGCCACGTCGCTGATGTTTTCTGCCGGTTTCGGCTT
>ENA-USYV01003736-USYV01003736.1-human-gut-metagenome-genome-assembly--contig:-NODE-3736-length-10059-cov-3.803246_pt1 | contig 10059 bp, 13 predicted proteins | sample MGYA00250066_ERZ773514 | MGnify/ENA primary metagenome ERZ773514 (study PRJEB29103, sample SAMN06112049) | human gut metagenome | biome: human gut; feature: ankylosing spondylitis patient; material... | reverse complement strand
ATAAGAAAGCCCTCCGGCGCTGTATTCACCATCTTGGTAGCAAATGGTGAAAATGTAATCTTTATATAGAGTTAGCCAATCCTTTTCGCGGAGTGGTTGGACTCTGTTGACTCTGGCCCAATGTGCGCGAGAGCCGGTGCGATTTGTCCTGCGTCCGGCGCGGTTTTATCTGTCATAAGCCATAGAGCATATTTTTGGAATGTGGGATGCATAGTGATTTTTAGCAAAGCTGTGCCACCGGGTTCAAAGTTTCCTCCTTCATATTTTTTAAGTGTGCTTAGCGGTAACTCTATGATTTCACAGAATTTTGATTGGCTTAGCCCTTCAGCCTCACGCAAGGCCTTAATCTTTTCGCTTAATTTCATTTGACATGGTGCCTATATAGGGACTAAATTCCCTCAAAACTGGAACCTATATAGGTTCCATTGATTTGAGAATAAACCAGCGTCTAAACGGTTTTGAGTGGTTTAGAAAGGGCTGGATCCTATGAGGGTACCATATATGGACGCTGAAAATTATGTGATTCAGTATCCGCTTGATGCGGTTCATGTGGATAAATTTGCTGATTTATTAGGGAAGCCAAAGACAGCCGTCAGTGAAATGGTGAAGGCAAATAAATTACCAATTATTGAATTGCGTGATCCTTGCAAACCGAAGGCTCGTGCCGGTGAAAAATGGGTTTTCATTCCTGAGTTTAATCGCGCTGTACGTGAGGCGTTTTATAACCGACCGGTTGAACAGCGTGATGCATGGCTTTTGTGGATGGGGTTGTGATTATGAATGAGCCGCGTTGTATTGCTCAGTTACTGCGTAACGAAAGCCCCAGGGCGATTGACTTCACCATCACCCACGGGAAGGGTCGCAAGGGAATCATTATCCGCACCAAAAAACAGAGTCCGTTAAAAAAGGCTCTGACCTTTCTGAAAAGCCGGAGGGTCTGGAAATGACAGTGATGACGCTCAATCTCGTCGAAAAACAGCCAGCAACTATGCGCCGGATAATTGGTAAGCATCTGGCCGTCCCTCGCTGGCAGGATACATGTGATTATTATAATCAGATGATGGAGCGCGAACGGTTAACGGTTTGCTTTCATGCGCAGTTAAAACAGCGTCACGCAACGATGCGTTTTGAAGAAATGAACGACGTCGAACGTGAACGGCTGGTTTGTGCAATTGATGAATTGCGTGGGGCATTCTCAAAACGCCGTCAGGTTGGCGCAAGTGAGTATGCATATATTAGTTTTTTAACAGTCAGTCAGCGTCGTACTTTATTTATGCATGCCGGATTGACTGAAAAAGAATTCAACCAGCCATACTGGCGAATTAATGAAGAGTCATGTTACTGGCGTGATGCTTTATTCCGTGCATTACGTGAATTATTCAGTCTGTTTGAGTATGCACCGACAATTCTGACGTCGGTAAAACCAGAGCAATATCTGCATTAAGTAATTAACCCGAGTTTTTAACGCACTTAATCGTGCGGGGCTTCTTTTTGCCTGGAGAAAGTCATGCATACAGTTTCTGAAAATCAGTGCGGTAAATACGCATTACTGCTGCAACAGGCCAGAACCGAAGCACAGGCCGACGCAGCGACGCGCTTTTCTTCTCATCTTGACGCCATGATTCGCCACATCACAAAGGCGGAGTTATCCCGCGTGGAGATAGTCGAGCTGCTCAGTCAGGAGTCGGAAAAATTTCACAATATCGGATTGTCTCGCGGGGAGGTGCTTTGATGTCCTGTTCTCGTTCAGTTGTATTACTGAATAACGCCTTAAAAATCGCCGTTATGAAAAATGGCGATTTATCTCTTATTCAACTTGGTCTTGATAAAGAAAAACGCGAAATAACTGAGTCTGTTATCGCGATTTATCAGAACGAATTAAATCTCCTGTCTGATGTGGTCAATTTACTTGTTAAACGCGCTGTATTTCACAAGCAAATCTCCTCCGTGGATGAACTGACGAAATTAACGACAGAAATTGCCAGCTATTGCGCTGATGAATTTAAAAACCTTAACGACAAAAGGAACTGGTAATGCCGGACAACGTAGATTTTATTCAGGAACAACAGGCTGAATTACTGGAGCGCCAGATTAACGCGGCAAGGGTAAAACATTGCGGTGCTTCTGCGCTGGTTTGCGAAGAGTGTGACGCGCCAATACCTGCTGCCCGTCGTGCGGCTTATCCGTCAGCCACGCGTTGTGTTTCCTGTCAGTCAGTCTTTGAAGCAAAAAACAAACATTACCGGAGAACGGCATGAGTATTCGTATTGAAATTGGCGAACGTTATGTCGTTACCAGTGACAGCTTTCAGTTTATTCTCCACGAGAAAAAGAGAGCTGAAAGCGGTAAAAACGCCGGTCAGGAATGGCTGGCGGTGGTTGGTTATTACCCGAAATTAAGCCAGCTCGTTTCCGGCCTGATGCATCACGATATTCTGACCGGAAGCGCAAAGTCTTTTGCTGATTTAAACGCGCAGGTTGAGCAACTCAGCAAGCGTTGTTCAGAGGCTTTTGGCTCATATGGCCGTTAAAGCCTCCGGGCGTTTTGTCCCTCCGTCAGCATTTGCCGCAGGCACCGGTAAGACGTTTGCCGGTGCTTATGCATGGAACGCGCCACGCGAGGCTGTCGGGCGCGAAAGACCCCTTACACGTGATGAGATGCGTCAGGTGCAAGGTGTTTTATCCACGATTAACCGCCTGCCTTACTTTTTGCGCTCGCTGTTTACTTCACGCTATGACTACATCCGGCGCAATAAAAGCCCGGTGCACGGGTTTTATTTCCTCACATCCACTTTTCAGCGTCGTTTATGGCCGCGCATTGAGCGTGTGAATCAGCGCCATGAAATGAACACCGACGCGTCGTTGCTGTTTTTGGCAGAGCGTGACCATTATGCGCGTCTGCCGGGGATGAATGACAAGGAGCTGAAAAAGTTTGCCGCCCGTATCTCATCGCAGCTTTTCATGATGTATGAGGAACTCTGCGATGCCTGGGTGGATGCGCATGGCGAAAAAGAATCGCTGTTTACGGATGAGGCGCAGGATCATCTGTATGGTCATGTTGCTGGCGCTGCACGTGCTTTCAATATTTCCCCGCTCTACTGGAAAAAATACCGTAAAGGACAGATAACCACGAGGCAGGCATATTCTGCCATTGCCCGTCTGTTTAACGATGAGTGGTGGACTCATCAGCTTAAAGGCCAGCGTATGCGCTGGCATGAGGCGTTACTGATTGCTGTCGGGGAGGTCAATAAAGACCGTTCTCCTTATGCCAGTAAACATGCCATTCGTGATGTGCGTGCGCGCCGCCAGGCAAATCTGGAATTTCTTAAATCGTGTGACCTTGAAAACAGGGAAACCGGCGAGCGCATCGACCTTATCAGTAAGGTGATGGGCAGTATTTCTAATCCTGAAATTCGCCGGATGGAGCTGATGAACACCATTGCCGGTATTGAGCGTTACGCCGCCGCAGAGGGTGATGTGGGGATGTTTATCACGCTGACCGCGCCGTCAAAGTATCACCCGACACGTCAGGTCGGAAAAGGCGAAAGTAAAACCGTTCAGCTTAATCACGGCTGGAACGATGAGGCATTTAATCCAAAGGATGCGCAGCGTTATCTCTGCCGTATCTGGAGCCTGATGCGCACGGCATTCAAGGATAATGATTTACAGGTCTACGGTTTGCGTGTCGTCGAGCCACACCACGACGGAACGCCGCACTGGCATATGATGCTTTTTTGTAATCCACGCCAGCGTAACCAGATTATCGAAATCATGCGTCGCTATGCGCTCAAAGAGGATGGTGACGAAAGAGGCGCTGCGCGAAACCGTTTTCAGGCAAAACACCTTAACCGGGGCGGTGCTGCGGGATATATCGCGAAATACATCTCAAAAAACATCGACGGCTATGCACTGGATGGTCAGCTCGATAACGATACTGGCAGGCCGCTGAAAGATACTGCCGCGGCTGTTACCGCATGGGCGTCAACGTGGCGCATTCCGCAATTTAAAACGGTTGGCCTGCCGACAATGGGGGCTTACCGTGAACTACGCAAATTGCCTCGCGGCGTCAGCATTGCTGATGAGTTTGACGAACGCGTCGAGGCTGCACGCGCCGCCGCAGACAGTGGTGATTTTGCGTTGTATATCAGCGCGCAGGGTGGGGCAAATGTCCCGCGCGATTGTCAGACTGTCAGGGTCGCCCGTAGCCCGTCGGATGACGTTAACGAGTACGAGGAAGAAGTCGAGAGAGTGGTCGGCATTTACGCGCCGCATCTCGGCGCGCGTCATATTCATATCACCAGAACGACGGACTGGCGCATTGTGCCGAAAGTTCCGGTCGTTGAGCCTTTGACTTTAAAAAGCGGCATCGCCGCGCCTCGGAGTCCTGTCAATAACTGTGGAAAGTTCACCGGCGGTGATGCTTCGTTACCGGCTCCCACACCTTCTGAACACGCCGCAGCAGTGCTTAATCTGGTTGATGACGGTGTTATCGAATGGAATGACCAGGAGGTCGTGAGGGCGCTCAGGGGCGCATTAAAACACGACATGAGAACACCAAATCGTCAGCAAAGAAACGGAAGCCCGTTAAAACCGCATGAAATTGCACCATCGGCCAGACTGACCCGGTCGGAAAGAATGCAAATTACCCGTATCCGTGTTGACCTTGCTCAGAACGGTATCAGGCCTCAGCGATGGGAGCTTGAGGCGCTGGCGCGTGGGGCAACCGTAAATTACGACGGGAAAAAATTCACGTATCCGGTCGCTGATGAGTGGCCGGGATTCTCAACAGTAATGGAGTGGACATAATGGCAAAAATTCACGAGGTAAAGCTGCACGCAAAATATTTCGACCTTGTGCTGGAAGGACATAAACGTGCAGAGTTTCGGAAAAATGACCGTAATTATGAGCGCGGGGACACGTTGATTTTGCATGAATGGGTGCAGGGTGTGTATACGGGGCGAAAGGTTGAAGCCCGGATAACAGATGTTACTGACCTGTCAGACTGGCTGGAAGATTATGTCTTGCTAAGTATTGAGCGGCTTAATACAGGCGCATATGAGATTGTGAACTGGAAAGAACTTAGTGAGCGTGGTCTGGTATTCAGAATTAATCATGAAATTATGCATCAGCTCGGCCTTGCTGTTATGTATGAACCAGAGACGGGGATGTCTGGCGGGGCAATGGTTGCCACGGATGGAGCATGGAACTATTCAGATGAACAGATGGAGCGTGCACAGCAAAACGGGTGGCTTGGATAATGCACAGAATACCAGGCGAGATACCGCACCATAAAACTAAAAATATCAAGCTGATGGCTATTGTTCAGCGTTTACAGCGGATTATGGTCAACGAAAATCTGACGCCCGATGAGCTGGTCGTGTGTGCCGAAATAGTCCGGGATAATTACGGGCGGTTTAACCATATCGGTCAATCAAGAGTTACGCCACCACCACGCAGACGATAGAGAACGCCGCCAGTCGTGAAACTTGTTTTCAGGGCTGGCGGGGTTGAACAACGAGCGGAGCGAGGCGTTAGACTTCATCTGGAATTTCCATCATCATTCTTCTTTTTCATAACCTGCATTTATCTTGAGTGGAACACATGGCAACGCTTGATGAAGTCTTTTGGAAGTTCGGTTACACCTCAGAAGCTGCACAATTGTTGGAAGTTGAACTGATTAATGTCCTTATCGAACATGAAATGAAGCAAGGCGAAGACATTCCAACATTAAAAGAAAAATTCTTAAAATTTGATAAGTTAACATTAGGCAGACTAAGCAATTTATTGCGTAAAAAAGGGGTGGCAGATGATGAAACGCTACAACATGTAGAACTGGCTCTATCAGCTCGAAACTACTTGGCACATGATTTTTTTCGCGCTCATAATTTCGCCAAAGATACCCCAGCAGGACGGCAAAAAATGCTCGATGATTTACAAAAAACACACAACATTATTTTTGAGGCATACCGGAAAGTACTGCTAATTAGTGGCATCAAAATTCCACCTTTAGAAGATGATTAGCCGACGCCCGCAATAGTTGCATTATTCTGCATGGCTTTTAAGGGGCGGATCTACGTGACCACCGCCAGTACTGGTGCGTCTCCAGTGTGTTCGTGCACTTGCATTAAAATCGACCCATAAAGCGGGCAGGCGAGGCGGGGAAAGCACTGCGCGCTGGCGGTGGTGCTGATTTTATTTTTTCAGCGTCTGAGCGCGTCGTGATGGCGTTTAGTCGGCCTGCCGGGGCGTTGGTGTGTCTGCGGGCTGTTTTGTGCGGTGGTGAGCGTGTGAGGGCGTGATGACGGGGTGTAAAAAAGCCGCCCGCAGGCGGCGATGTTCAGCCGTTGTCAGTGTCCAGTGAGTAGTTTTTAAAGCGGATGACCTCCTGACCGAGCCAGCCGTTTATCTCGCGGATCCTGTCCTGTAACGGGATAAGCTCATTGCGGACAAAGACCTTTGCCACTTTCTCAATATCACCCAGCGACCCGACGTTCTCCGGCTTGCCGCCCATCAACTGAAAGGGGATGCGGTGCGCGTCCAGCAGGTCTGCGGCACTGGCTTTTTTGATATTAAAAAAATCATCCTTCGTTGCCACTTCACTGAGCGGGATAATTTTAATGCCGTCGGCTTTCCCTTGTGGGGCATAGAGAAACAGGTTTTTAAAGTTGTTGCGGCCTTTCGACTTCACCATGTTTTCGCGAAGCATTTCGATATCGTTGCGATCCTGCACGGCATCGGTGACGTACATGATGTATCCGGCATGTGCGCCATTTTCGTAATACTTGCGGCGGAACAGCGTGGCCGACTCATTCAGCCAGGCAGAATTAAGGGCGCTGAGATATTCCGGCAGACCGTACAGCTCCTGATTAATATCCGGCTCCAGCAGGTGAAACACGGAGCCGGGCGCGAAAGGTGTCGGCTCGTTAAAGGACGGCACCCACCAGTAAACATCCTCTTCCACACCACGGCGGGTATATTTTGCCGGTGAGGTTTCCAGTCTGATGACCTTACCGGTGGTGCTGTAGCGCTTTTCCAGAAACGCATTACCGAACACCAGAAAATCCAGCACAAAACGGCTGAAATCCTGCTGGGAAAGCCACGGGTGCGGGATAAACGTTGAAGCCAGAATATTACGTTTGACGTAAATCGGTGAGCTGTGATGCACGGCAGCACGCAGGCTTTTCGCCAGACCGGTAAAGCTGACCGGTGGCTCATACCATCTGCCGTTACTGATGCACTCGACGTAATCCAGAATGTCACGGCGGTCGAGTACCGGCACCGGCTCACCAAAGGTGAATGCCTCCATTTTCGGGGCGCTGGCGGTCATTGTTTTCACCGCTGGCTGCGGTGTTTTCCCTTTTTTCTTACTCATCAGTAAAACTCCAGAATGGTGGATGTCAGCGGGGTGCTGATACCGGCGGTGAGTGGCTCATTTAACAGGGCGTGCATGGTCGCCCAGGCGAGGTCGGCGTGGCTGGCTTCCTCGCTGCGGCTGGCCTCATAGGTGGCGCTGCGTCCGCTGCTGGTCATGGTCTTGCGGATAGCCATAAACGAGCTGGTGATGTCGGTGGCGCTGACGTCATATTCCAGACAGCCACGGCGGATAACGTCTTTTGCCTTGAGCACCATTGCGGTTTTCATTTCCGGCGTGTAGCGGATATCACGCGCGGCGGGATAGAACGAGCGCACGAGCTGGAACACGCCGACACCGAGGCCGGTGGCATCAATACCGATGTATTCGACGTTGTATTTTTCGGTGAGTTTGCGGATGGATTCAGCCTGGGTGGCAAAGTCCATGCCTTTCCACTGGTGACGCTCAAGTATTCTGAATTTGCCACCGGCCACCACCGGCGGTGCCAGTACCACGCATCCGGCGCTGTCGCCACGGTGTGACGGGTCGTAACCAATCCATACCGGGCGGGAGCCGAACGGATTTGCGGCAAACGGCGCATAGTCTTCCCATTCTTCCAGCGTGTCGACCATGCAGCGTTGCAGCTCCTCGAACGGGAACACCGACGCCTTGTCGTCAACAAATTCACACATGAACAGGTTTTTAAAATCGTCGGCGCTGTTTTCACGTTTGAGCTGCTCAATGTCGAACAGCGTGCAGCCGCCTTTCAGGGCATCCTCAATGGTGACAATCTGCCGCCACTGGCCGTCCGCACAGAGAAGACCTCCGGCAAGGGCGTTATGACTGACGTCGATTTCCACGCGTTCGGCGGCGCTGGCGCGTCCCCGGTTGAACAGTTCACCCGACCAGAACGCGTAGGCGTCGTGCGCCAGCGTGGACGGGGTGGAGAAATAGGTCGAGCGCAGGTGACTCTGTGAGGCCATACCTGATGCCACCTTACGCAGTACCTGAAAATTCGGGATCCAGAAAATCTCGTCGACGTACAGGTCACCGTTATGGCTCTGTGCGGTGTTGGAGTTGGTGCCGAGAAAAATCAGTTTTGCGCCGTTATTGCCCAGGACAATCGGGTCACCGGTCAGGTCAACGTCAACCAGCCGGGCAAAGGCGATGATGTATTCGCGGAACACATACGCCTGCGTTTTACTGGCCGACAGAAAAATCTGGTTATGACCGGTTTTCAGGGCGCGCAGCAGCGCCTCGCGGGAAAAATAAAACGTTGCACCAATCTGGCGGGATTTCAGGATATCGCGGATGCGGTGCTCAAGCCCGGCGCGATACCAGTGCAACTGATATTCGAAAGACTGCTCAAAGAAAATCTGCTCCAGCTTTTCGATGGCCTCGTCACTGAAAAAATTCTTTTTCGGTTTGCGACGCCCGCCTTTGTTGCGGTTAGCGACGTTCGGATTAAGGTCTGCCTCGTTGCCGGTCTGGCTGTAACGGTTTACCCGTGCCAGTCGTTCAATCTGGCGTCCCAGCAGGTCAATTTCCTTGAAGTCACCGCCGGTTTTCTGCGGTTTGATGATGAGCTGGGTCAGCCGCGCTTCCAGACTCATTTCGACACGGCTGATGGGGGCAACGCTTTCCCTGCCGTCGCGCTGTTTCCAGCTCTGCACTGTCGGGCGTTTCATCTGCAACATGGCGGCAATCTGCGGCACGGAAAACCCCTGCCAGTACAGCAGCGCCGCCTGACGACGCGGGTCGTGTAAAAGAGTGGTGTCTGTGGTGATGGTCATGAATACCTCGCCGTGATGAATACACGGCAAGGCTACTGAGTCGCGCCCCGCGATTCGCTAAGGTGCTGTTGTGTCAGTGATAAGCCATCCGGGACTGATGGCGGAGGATGCGTATCGTCGGGAAACTGATGCCGACATGTGACTCCTCTAATCACTATTCAGGACTCCTGACAATGGCAAAAAAAGTCTCAAAATTCTTTCGTATCGGCGTTGAGGGTGACACCTGTGACGGGCGTGTCATCAGTGCGCAGGATATTCAGGAAATGGCCGAAACCTTTGACCCGCGTGTCTATGGTTGCCGCATTAACCTGGAGCATCTGCGCGGCATCCTGCCTGACGGTATTTTTAAACGTTATGGCGATGTGGCCGAACTGAAGGCCGAAAAGATTGACGATGATTCGGCGCTGAAAGGCAAATGGGCGCTGTTTGCGAAAATCACCCCGACCGATGACCTTATCGCGATGAACAAGGCCGCGCAGAAGGTCTATACCTCAATGGAAATTCAGCCGAACTTTGCCAACACCGGCAAATGTTATCTGGTGGGTCTGGCCGTCACCGATGACCCGGCAAGCCTCGGCACGGAATACCTGGAATTCTGCCGCACGGCAAAACACAACCCCCTGAACCGCTTCAAATTAAGCCCTGAAAACCTGATTTCAGTGGCAACGCCTGTTGAGCTGGAATTTGAAGACCTGCCTGAAACCGTGTTCACCGCCCTGACCGAAAAGGTGAAATCCATTTTTGGCCGCAAACAGGCCAGCGATGACGCCCGTCTGAATGATGTGCATGAAGCGGTGACCGCTGTTGCTGAACATGTGCAGGAAAAACTGAGCGCCACTGAGCAGCGCCTCGACCTGACGCAGGCCTGAGGCATTTTTCCGAGACGGAATTCAGTCATAAAGGGCAGAGTTTCCCC
>ENA-USYV01003726-USYV01003726.1-human-gut-metagenome-genome-assembly--contig:-NODE-3726-length-10099-cov-3.506386_pt1 | contig 10099 bp, 9 predicted proteins | sample MGYA00250066_ERZ773514 | MGnify/ENA primary metagenome ERZ773514 (study PRJEB29103, sample SAMN06112049) | human gut metagenome | biome: human gut; feature: ankylosing spondylitis patient; material... | reverse complement strand
CGCTTCCTGGGTACGGCTGAAAGGGGTGTTCCGCGTTCCCGTCTCCCGTTCCGTGGAGAGCCCTGTTTACGAATTTCCCCTGGCAGAAGAGGCGGAAGAGCATGTGCCGCTGCCGGGAGCCAATGACCGGGAGGAAGCGGGCGGCGGAGACATCGTCCTGTCTGAAAGCGTGCCTACAGGCAGGCTTTTCCTGAAAGAGTGCAGTACGTTTGAAAGGAACGGAAAAAAGATGAGGAAAATGATTCTGGGGCTGGGGGTGGAAAGCTCCTTCGACCTGGACCGTTTTGAAATTCTCAATGAGAAGGACGAAGTTCTGGAAACCGAATCCCGTGGCGGGGGGAGCAGCATGAACTCCTCCTACCGTGAATGGACAAGGCGCCTGCAGTTTGAAGAGCCGGAGAATATGCAAAAACTCAGGTTCCGGATGATTTACAAGGTTCCTGTGGAGCCGGTCTCCGTCCCCGTGGACGTCAAGCTGGGCATGAGGGGGGAGATCAGGGAGAAGAAGAAGTAAGGCGGTCTTCGCTGCCTCCTGCTTCGGCGGCAGGAGGGCGCGGGGCAGGTCTCCGGCGGAGAAGTTTCCGGGGCTGGCCGCGTCAGAGCACCTTGGAGAAGAATTCCTTCAGCCTGGGGTTGGCGGGGTGGTCGATCACCTGGGCGGGAGGCCCTTCTTCCACAATTTTTCCCTTGTCCATGAACAGGACGCGGGAGGCCACCTCCCGCGCAAACCCTATGTCATGGGTGACCACGACCATGGTCAGCCCACCCTGCGCCAGGTCCTTCATCAGGGAGAGCACTTCCCCCACCATTTCCGGATCCAGGGCGGATGTGGGTTCGTCAAACAGGATCACGTCCGGATTCATGACCAGGGCGCGCACGATGGCGATGCGCTGCTTCTGCCCGCCCGAGAGCTGCACCGGATAGGCGTCGGCCTTGTCGCCGAGGCCCATCTTCTCGAGCGTCTTGCGCGCGGACGCCTCGACCTCCGCGCGGTCGCGCTTCTGCACGCAGATGGGCGCGTCCATAACGTTTTTGAGTACAGAGTAGTGCGGGAAGAGATTGAACTGCTGAAAAACGAGGCCGAAATAGTTGCGGATCTGCTTGAGCTCCGCCTTGTCGGCGTAGACGGCGGCGCCGTCGTCGCCCGTGCGCGCGGCGTAGTGCCCGTCAAAGCAGACCTCGCCGGAGTCGATGCGCTCGAGCAGCGTGGCGCAGCGCAGCAGCGTGGATTTGCCACTGCCGCTCGGGCCGATGATGGCCACGACCTCGCCCTTTTCGACGCTCAGGCTGATGTCCTTGAGGACGTGCAGCGTCCCGTTATTAAACGACTTTTTGACGTGATTGAGTTCCAATACGCTCATGACGGCACCTCCTTATTTGTAGTAGTCCATGCGCTTTTCGATCTTGCCCATGACAAAATCAACGATGGCATTGAACACGAAGTAGAACACGCCCGCCACAAGGAACGGCATGAAGCTGGTCTGGGAGTTTGCGATCTGCTTGCCGATGGTGAACATCTCCTGATAGGAGACGGTGAAGGCCATGGACGTGTCCTTGACGAGCGTGACGACCTCGTTGGTGATGCTGGGCATGATGCGCTTGACGACCTGCGGCAGAATGATGCGCAGGAAAGTCTGCGCCCTGGTGTAGCCGAGGACGTTCGCCGCCTCATACTGCCCCACGGGGATGGACTCGATGCCGCCGCGGTAGATCTCGGCAAAATAGGCGGCGTAGTTGATGGCAAAGGCGATAACGACGGGGATGAGCTTATTCTTGGCGACGGCCGTACCAAAGAGGTAGTACGGGCCATAGGTCACGGCGAGCAGCTGCAGCATCAGCGGCGTGCCGCGCAAAACCGCGATCACAAAACGGGTCACGCTGGAAACGACCTTGTTCTTGCTCATGCGCAGCAGCGTGATGAGCATGCCCAGCGGGAGCGAGAACAGGATCGTCAGAAAGAAAATGGCGCAGGTCTTGCCGAGGCCCTCGCTCATTTTCATGATCATCGTAAGTAAAGTCATAAAGGATCCTCACTGTTACGCACACGCTCCCGGCGGCCGCAAAAGCCTCCGGGAGACGTGATGGAATTTCTGTCGTGCTTACTTGTTCAGGTAGGTCAGGTTGTTGACGATGTCGGGATACTTCGCAGCGATCTTCGCGTAAGTGCCGTTGTCAACCAGCTGCTGCACCGCACCCTCGATGGCGTCGCACAGCTCCTGATCGCCGGAGCGGAAGGCAATGCCGTACTGCTCGGCGCCCAGCTCCTCGTCGAGGATGGTGAAGCCGGCGTTTTCCTGCGCATAAGAAGTCGCCACGGGCTTGTCGACGATCACGGCGTCCACGGCGCCGCCGCCCAGCTCGGTGAAGCACTTGAGGAAGCTGTCACAGGTCGTGAGCTTGCCGAAGGTCTTGGCCAGGCTCTCAAGGTCGCCGCCCTCGGACAGGAGGGACTCGCCGGAGGTGCCAAGCTGCACGGCCACGTTCTTGCCGGCCAGATCCGCGGAGGACTTGATGTCGCTGCCTTCCTTGACCATGATGACCTGCGTGTTATCGTAGTAGGGCTTGGAGAGCACATAGCCGGCATCCTTCATGCTGTCGAGGATGGTCATGCCGGACCAGACACAGTCGCACTCTTTGGCATCGAGCTGCACCAGCTTCTGATCCCAGTTCACACCAAAGACCTGCAGGTCCCAGCCGATCAGATCGCAGGCGGCCTGAGCGATCTCCACGTCAAAGCCGGTGTACTTGCCGTCGTCGCCCAGATAGCTGAACGGCGGGTATTCCGGATCGACGCCCATAATAAAGGTTCTCTTTCCGTCGGCGGCGGTGTTGCCGTCGTCCGTCTTGCTGCCGCAGGCGCACAGCGCCAGGCACATCACCAGCGCGAGCGCCAGCGAGATCACTTTCGTCATCTTTTTCATGTCGGTTCTCCTTCGTCATATTCTCAAAATTTTGTTTTGCTTGTTAGCACGCTGTTATATTACCACATTAGCACGATAAAGCAAGACCTTTTTCAAATTTTGTTGTGCGGATGCTGCACAACCGTTTTTGCCCCCGCGCATGCCACGCCGCTCTTGCATTCGGGGCGCGAAACGGGTAAAATAAAGTTTTGTTGTTATTCTAATAAGAATCCGGAGGGATCTCGTCATGCGTTATGACGCCGGAAGCTGTGACGTCGCCGTCGTCGGCGCGGGCCACGCGGGCATTGAGGCCGCGCTGGCCGCCGCGCGGCTGGGACTGGACACCGTCTGCTTTACCATCAATATGGACGCCATCGGCAATATGCCCTGCAACCCCGCCATCGGCGGCACGGGCAAGGGCCACCTCGTGCGCGAGCTCGATGCGCTCGGCGGCGAGATGGCGCGTGCAGCCGATCGGGCCTGCATCCAGTACCGGATGCTCAACCGCGGCAAAGGGCCGGCCGTGCACTCGCTGCGCGCGCAGGCCGACCGGCGGAAGTATCAGGCCGTGATGAAGCACACACTCGAGCTGCAGCCGAACCTGCGCGTCAAGCAGGCGGAGGTCGTGGCCGTCGAGACAGAGGACGGCCGCGTCAGCGCCGTCGTGACGGCAAACGGCGCCGTGTACCGCTGCCGCGCCGCCGTGCTCGCCACGGGCACGTATCTGCACGGGCGCACGATCGTGGGCGACGTGCTGCGCGATTCCGGGCCGGACGGGCTGGCGGCCGCCGGGCCGCTGGCCGAGTGCTGCAAGGCGCTGGGGCTGCGCATGCGCCGCTTTAAGACCGGCACGCCGCCGCGCGTGAACGCGCGCACGGTGGACTTCTCGCGCATGGAGCTGCAGCCGGGCGACGCGGAGATCGAGCCGTTCTCGTTTTCCACCACGCACCCGGTCGAGAACAAGGCCGTGTGCTACCTGACCTATACCAACGAGCGCACGCACGCCATCATCCGCGCGAACCTCGACCGCAGCCCCATCTACTCCGGCGTGATCGAGGGCGTCGGCCCGCGCTACTGCCCGTCCATCGAGACGAAGATCATGACCTTTCCCGACAAGCCGCGGCACCAGCTGTTCATCGAGCCGATGGGGCTGGACACGGAAGAGCTCTACATCCAGGGCTTCTCCTCCTCCCTGCCGGAGGACGTGCAGGTCGCAATGCTGCACACGCTGCCGGGACTCGAGCACGCGGAGATGACCCGCTGCGCCTACGCGATCGAATATGACTGCGTGGACCCGACGGAGCTGCTGCCGACGCTCGAGGTCAAGAAAGTGCCCGGCCTCTACGGCGCGGGGCAGTTCAACGGTTCGTCCGGCTACGAGGAGGCGGCCGTGCAGGGCTTCGTCGCGGGCGTGAACGCGGCGCTGAAGCTGCTGGGGCGTGAGCCGATGATCCTCCGCCGCTCGGACGGGTACATCGGCACGCTCGTGGACGACCTCGTGACCAAGGGCACGAACGAACCGTACCGCATCATGACCTCCCGCTCGGAGTACCGCCTGCTGCACCGGCAGGACAACGCCGACGAGCGCCTGAGCGCCATCGGCCACCGGATCGGGCTGGTATCGGACGAGCGCTTTGCCGCCGTGCAGCAAAAATACCGGCTGGTGGACGCCGACTGCACCCGGCTCGAGAAAACGCACCTCGCCCCGTCGGACGCCCTCGCCGCGATGCTCACCGCGCGCGGCACCGCGCCGACGAGCTCGGGCGTGAGCCTGGCCGACCTCCTGCGCCGGCCGCAGATCACATATGCCGACCTCGCACCGTTTGACCCCGCGCGGCCGGAGCTGCCGCGCGTCGTAACCGAGCAGGCGGAGATCCGGCTCAAGTACGCGGGCTACATCCAGCGCCAGCTGCGGCAGGTGGCGGAGTTCACCCGGCTCGAAGAGCGGCTGCTGCCGCCGGATCTCGACTACCGGCAGGTGTCCTGCCTGCGGCTCGAGGCACGGCAGAAGCTCAGCGACATCCGCCCCGCCAGTCTCGGCCAGGCCAGCCGTATCTCCGGCGTCTCCCCCGCCGACATTGCAACGCTCATGGTCTATCTCGAAAGCCGCGAGGGGCAGAAATAAGATAAGTACCGTTCCCGGGCAGCACACAGTGCCCGGGAACTTTTTCTGCCGAAATGCATCTTACCCCTTGACAGATGCACCGGCGCATGGTACCTTAACTGTACCAACACGGTTAATACAGTTAATACGCTACAGAAAGTTGGTGTTGCACTACGATCTCGATCAATTACCGCGATTCCCGGCCGATCTACGAACAGGTGCGCGACGGGCTGCGCCGGCTGATCGTGTCCGGCACGCTGCCGCTGGGCGAAAAGCTGCCCTCGGTGCGCGAGCTGTCCACGCAGCTGACCATCAACCCGAACACGATCCAGCGCGCCTACCACGAGCTGGAGACGGAGGGCTACATCTGCTCCGTCGCCGGACGCGGCAGCTACGTCTGCGCCCAGATCCCGGACGATCCCGCGCGGCAGGTCGCCCTGCTGCAGCAGTTCGACGCGGCCGTGCAGGAGCTGCTGTACCTCGGCATGCGCAGTGAGGAGCTGCGCCGCCGCATTCCCGAAGGAGGAACGAACCATGATTGAAGTCAAAGATGTCGTCAAAACGTTTGACGGCTTCCGCGCGCTCGACGGCGTGACCATGACCGTGCCGCGCGGCGCGGTGTACGGCCTCGTCGGGCCGAACGGCGCGGGCAAGTCCACGCTCATCCGCCATCTGACGGGCATCTACCGCCCGGACAGCGGCGCGATCGACATCGACGGCCAGCCCGTGTACGAAAACCCGGCCGTCAAGGCGCGCATCGCCTACATCCCGGACGACGTGTTCTATTTCCCGCAGGCGACGATCCCGGACATGATGCGCTACTACCGCGGCATCTACCCGAAGTTTGACGCCGAACGCTATCAGAAACTCGGCGAGGTGTTTCAGCTCGACCCGAAGCGGCAGATCCGCCGCCTGTCCAAGGGCATGCAGAAGCAGGCCGCGTTCTGGCTGGCGATGAGCCTGCGGCCGGACGTGCTCATCCTCGACGAGCCGGTCGACGGGCTCGACCCCGTCATGCGCCGCCAGGTCTGGAACCTCGTGCTGGCCGACGTGGCCGAAAACGGCACGACCGTGCTCATCTCGTCGCACAATCTGCGCGAGCTCGAGGACGTGTGCGACCACGTGGGCATCATGAACGGCGGCAAGGTCCTGCTCGAGCACCCGCTCACGGAGCTGCAGGCCAACATCGTCAAGGTGCTCGTCGCCCTGCCGGACGAGGCGAAGCTGCCCGATGGGCTCGACATCCTGCACCAGAGCAGTCAGGGCCACCTGTACACGCTGATCGTGCACGGCGACGCCGCCGAGGTCACGAACCGCCTGTCCACCGCGCAGCCGCAGTACCTCGACGTGGTGCCGCTGACGCTCGAAGAGATCTTTATTTATGAACTGGGAGGTGCGGACTATGCCGTCAAAGACATCCTTCTGTAACGGAACGGAGTTTCGCAAGTGCCTGTCGCGCTGGTGGCCGCTGTGGGTCATCTACGGCGTGATCCTGTTTATCATGCTGCCGGGTGTGCTGCTCAACGCGCGCTCGACGATACCGTATGTGTCGACCGAGCAGATCAGCTATCTCTCGAACGTCATTCTCTCCGAGACGCAGATGCTGCTGCCGCTGACAGCGTTTTGCGCGGGCCTGCTCGCAGCCGCCGCCATGTTCGGGTATCTGTACACACCGCGCGGCGCGGGGCTGCCGCCTCCCTGCCGATCCGGCGCGGGTGCATGTTCCGCACGCACCTGCTGGCGGGCCTTGTGATGCTGCTGTCAGCCGAGGCCGTGATCTTCGGCCTCGCCGTGCTCATTGAGGCCACGCGTTTCGGACTCGTCATCGAGCCGCTGCTCATCTGGCTGGGCATACTCGCGCTCGAGACGGTCGTGTTCTACGGCATCGCCGTGCTGTGCGCCATGTTCACCGGCCACGTGGTCATGCTGCCGTGCCTGTACCTGCTCGTGAACTTCATCGCCGTGGGCTTCCAGCTGCTCATCGAATCCGTGCTCTACATGTTCGTGTACGGCATGTCGGGCATGGTGGATCTGCCGGTCGACTGGCTCTCCCCGCTGGTGCTGTTCATGCGGCGCACAAGTGTCAGCAGAGACCACCTGCTGCGTCCGATCAGCGGCACGGAGGCAGAGGCCGCCGTCAGCAGCTTCTCCGGCTGGACCTATCCGCTCGTCTGGGCGGCGTTCGCGCTGCTGCTGCTCGTGTGCGCGGGTCAGCTCTACCGGCGCCGCCGCATGGAGAGCGCGGGCGACACCGTCGCCATCCCGGTGCTCAAGCCGGTGCTGAAGTATATCGTGGCGCTCTTCGCCGGGCTGGCGCTGCCGGTCGGCGTGTACGGCATGCTGCTCAACGTGCCGGCCTACCGGGCGCAACTGGCGCCGTTTCTGCTGCTGACCGTTCTTGGTGCGGCGCTCGGCTTTGTCATCAGCGAGATGGTCATCCGCAAATCCCTGCGCGTGCCGCGCACGGTCTGGCGCGGCTGCGCGGTCACAGCGGCCGTGTGCTGCCTCGTCGTAGTCGGCGCAAAGTGCGACCTCTCGGGCTACGCCCGCCGCATCCCGGATACCGCGCAGGTCAAAAGCGTGCGCATCATCTGCAACGGTTACAACTCCACGCTCACCGAGGCGGAGAACATTCAGGCCGTGGAGGACATCCACCGCGCCGTCGTGGCGGAGCGCGAAAAGATCACGGACGACACCAGCATCACCAGTCTGCAGCTGACCTACAAGCTCTCGAACGGCAAGGTGCTGATGCGCGAATACACGCTCCCCGACACGAGCACGCGTCTGGCGCAGATCGAGCAGGTGCTCAACTGCGACGAAGCGCGCACCACGCGCAACACGCCGGAGCTGGCCGTGACGCTCGAGCACCTCACCTACACAAACATCGGCTATGAGACCGAAAGCGGCGACTACCTCTACATGGAGCTCACGGCCGAGCAGGCGCTCGACCTGTACGAAAACGCCATCGTGCCCGACTGCGCGGATGGCACCATGGGCCGCGCCTGGCTGACCGACAGCGGCACGCGGCAGAGCACGGCCTATGCCGTGACCATCAGTTATCAGCTCAGCCAGTACGACCCGGCAACAGGCGAAACGACCTACGCCGACGTCGACTACACCCCGCTGACCGATTCCACGCGCACGCTCGCGTGGCTGCGCGCGCACGGCATCGAGCCGCTGCTCGAGGGTGACTCGATCAAGTACGGCGGCGATGCCGACACGCAGCCGGCCATCAACACCTATGAAACGACCGACAGCAGCTTCGGCCGGTAACACCCGCAAAGCCCTACCGCCCGCACGTCCGACGATGTGCGGGCGGTTTTTTGCCGCGCGTTCACAAATCGGACGCAGTGTTCACAAATGCTTTTGGGAATATTCGAAAAATCTTCGCCCTTTGTTCATGTCTCTGTTACAAATATCGGCTACGATATAGGCACTTCAAAAAACCAATCAGCCGGGAGGCAGATAACATGAACGACGCTTCCAATTTCCCCGAAAACGAACAGCCGGAAGCTGAAAACACTTCCGCGCAGGCGGATGCCGAGAACACCGCCGCACCGGGCCGCGTGTGTCCGCAGTGCGGCGCGGCGCTCGAGCCGGGCGCGAGCTTCTGCACGAGCTGCGGCGCAAAGATCGACGACAGCGAGGACATGACGTACCACATCGTCCGCCCCGAGGCCGAGCACAGCTACGAGGACGCGAACTTCCACCCCAGCGACGACGCGGGCAGCACCCCGCCGCGCTACTACACGCCGAACGACGACGCCTGGGCCGAGAAGCCCAAGCACAAGCACCACCCGAGAAAGCCCAAGACCGTGCGCACGCCGGAGCAAAAGCGGCTCATCACGCGCATCGCGTGCCTGTGTCTCGTGTGCGCGCTGCTCGGCGGCCTTGGCGGCGGCGCGATCGCGGGGCTCATCACCCGCTCCGGCAGGACCGGCGGCAGCACCGCCTCGAGCTCCAACGGCACGCTCGTGACGCAGCCGGTCAGCTCCGACCCGAGCTCCGCCTCGGCCATCTACAGTCAGGCGTGCAAGCAGGTCGTCGCCATCACGACGGAAGTGACCTACACCAACTACTTCGGCCAGACCAGCTCCCAGGCGAGCTGCGGCAGCGGCTTTTTCATCACGGATGACGGCTATGTGCTCACAAACTACCACGTCATCTCCACCGCGCACCAGTACGGCTACAGCGTGTCCGTGCTCACCTACGACGGCACGACCTATCAGGCGACCATCGTCGGCGTGGACGAGGACAACGACATTGCCCTGCTCAAGATCGACGCCAGCGGCGTGACGCCCGTCACCTTCGGCGACAGCGACAGCATGGCCGTCGGCGACACGGTGTACGCCGTGGGCAACCCGCTCGGCGAGCTGGAGTTCACCATGACGAGCGGCATGATCAGCGCGCTCGACCGCACCATTACCACCTCCGACGGAACCGACAGCGGCATCAACATGTTCCAGATCGACGCCGCCGTCAACGCCGGCAACTCCGGCGGCCCGGTGTACAACACCTCCGGTCAGGTCATCGGCATCGTGACCGCGAAATACAGCTCCTCCGGCGTGGAGGGTCTGGGCTTCGCCATCCCGGTCAATGACGCCGTGGCCATCGCAAACGACCTGATGAAAAACGGCACCGTGACTGACCGTGCTCAGCTTGGCATCACGCTGCAGGCCATCCCGTCGAGCGCCGCGCAGTACTACAACATGCCGGACGGCGCGTATGTCAATTCCGTCAACAGCGGCAGCTGCGCCGAGAAGGCCGGCCTGAAGGCGGGCGATATCATCACCGCCATCGACGACACGACCGTCTCCTCCGGCGACGCGCTGCGCAGTGCCCTGCGCGGCTACTCCGCCGGCGAGAGCGCCACGCTGACCGTCTCGCGCAACGGCGAGACGCTGACGCTGACCGTCACATTCGACCGCGCCAGCGACAGCACGAAGTAAGCGCATCCCCTCTCTATCGTCCATCGGCGGCGGGTAACCGCCCCGCCGCCGCAAACTTACCAATCCTCTTTTTTCTTTCTCCCATCTTTATTTTCTCCAGCGGAAGAGCGCCGGGCAGAGCCATCTGCACGGCGCTTTTTCCGTTC
>ENA-USYV01003714-USYV01003714.1-human-gut-metagenome-genome-assembly--contig:-NODE-3714-length-10139-cov-11.752435_pt1 | contig 10139 bp, 8 predicted proteins | sample MGYA00250066_ERZ773514 | MGnify/ENA primary metagenome ERZ773514 (study PRJEB29103, sample SAMN06112049) | human gut metagenome | biome: human gut; feature: ankylosing spondylitis patient; material... | reverse complement strand
CTGGTGAAATACTATGACCTCATCAAACCCACCCGTTGTCTGATAGAGGAAAACCAGCGGTATCTGAAAATCGAACAGGAAGACGGGACGGTCTATGCCGCCTACTTCACCATCAACAGTATTGTGGGGGAACTGGACTTCCCATCCTCGGAAATCTTTTACTATCAGCAGCAGCAATTTACCTTTCCCATTGATACCTCTATGAATGTGGAGATTGTGACAAACCGGAAAGCCCTCTCCACGGTGCGGAACAAGAAAAAAGAGCTAAAAGATTTGGACAACCACGCATGGCAGAATGACAGTGAAACCAGCACAAACGTGGTGGACGCTTTAGACAGCGTAAATGAGCTGGAATCCACCTTAGACCAGAGCAAGGAATCCATGTATAAGCTGTCCTATGTGGTGCGTGTAACGGCTCCCGACTTGGAAGAACTGAAACGCCGCTGCAATGAGGTGAAAGATTTTTATGACGATTTGAACGTGAAGCTGGTTCGCCCCTTTGGGGATATGCTGGGGCTGCATGGGGAATTTCTCCCTGCCAGCAAACGGTATCTGAACGATTATATCCAGTATGTCACCAGCGACTTCCTCGCTGGTCTTGGCTTCGGGGCAACTCAGATGTTAGGAGAACCGGAGGGCATTTATATCGGGTACAGCCTTGATACAGGAAGAAACGTGTACTTAAAGCCTGCCCTTGCCAGTCAAGGGGTAAAAGGCTCCGTCACCAACGCCCTTGCTGCCGCTTTTGTCGGCTCCCTCGGCGGTGGAAAATCATTCAGCAACAACATGATTGTCTATTATTCCGTATTATTTGGGGCACAGGCACTCATTGTTGACCCGAAAGCAGAACGGGGACGCTGGAAAGAAACCCTGCCGGAAATCGCCCATGAAATCAATATCGTAAACCTGACCTCGGAAGAACAGAACAGGGGCTTACTCGACCCGTATGTGATTATGGAAAACCCAAAGGATTCTGAATCACTGGCAATCGACATCTTGACCTTTTTAACGGGCATTTCCAGCCGTGACGGGGAAAAGTTCCCTGTTCTTCGGAAAGCCATTCGTGCGGTGACAAACAGTGAGGAACGGGGGCTTTTCAAGGTGATTGAGGAACTTCGGGCGGAGGGAACCACCATCAGCACCAGCATAGCCGACCATATCGAATCCTTTACGGACTATGACTTTGCACACCTGCTCTTTTCGGATGGGGATGTCACACAGTCCATCAGCCTTGAAAAGCAGCTCAACATCATTCAGGTGGCGGATTTGGTGCTGCCGGATAAGGAAACCTCGTTTGAAGAATACACTACAATGGAGCTGCTTTCCGTGACAATGCTCATTGTAATCAGCACCTTTGCCCTCGACTTCATCCATACCGACCGCAGCGTGTTTAAGATTGTGGATTTGGATGAAGCATGGAGCTTCTTACAGGTGGCACAGGGCAAGACCCTTTCTATGAAGCTGGTTCGTGCCGGACGTGCCATGAACGCAGGCGTTTACTTTGTGACCCAGAACACGGACGATTTGCTGGATGAAAAGCTGAAAAACAATCTGGGCTTGAAGTTTGCGTTCCGCTCCACGGACATCAACGAAATCAAGAAGACCCTCGCTTTTTTCGGGGTGGATTCCGAAGATGAAAACAACCAGAAGCGGCTCCATGACTTGGAAAACGGACAGTGCCTTATCAGTGATTTGTACGGGCGTGTGGGAGTGATACAGTTCCATCCTATCTTTGAAGACCTATTCCATGCCTTTGATACCAGACCGCCCGTAAGAAAAGAGGTGGAGGAATGAAGATAAGAAAGCCCATCCAGCAGGGGACAGCTCTTGTCCCTTGCCGGACAAAGGGAGAAAACTCTTTTAAAAAAATCGGGAGTATAGCAGGAAAAGTGCTTCTGGCACTCCTTTTCATCCTCCTGCTGTTTGCAGTCTTCGGCACAGCCGCCCACGCTGCCGGACTGGTGGATGATACGGTGGACGCTGCCAACGAATACAGCAAATATCCTCTGGACAACTACCAGCTTGATTTTTATGTGGACAGCGGATGGGACTGGCTCCCGTGGAACTGGCTGGACGGTATCGGAAAACAGGTGATGTACGGGCTGTATGCCATCACAAATTTTATCTGGACAATCAGCCTGTACCTTTCCAACGCCACGGGGTATCTGATTCAGGAAGCCTACTCGCTGGACTTCATTTCCTCTACGGCGGATTCCATTGGAAAAAATATGCAGACCTTGGCAGGCGTTACCACAGGCGGCTTGTCCTCGGAGGGATTTTATATCGGGTTCCTGCTGATTCTCATTCTGGTGGTGGGGATTTACGTTGCCTACACAGGGCTTATCAAACGGGAAACCACAAAAGCCATCCATGCCGTTGTCAATTTCGTGGTGGTGTTCGTGCTGTCCGCTGCCTTTATCGCCTATGCCCCTGATTATATCGGGAAAATCAATGAATTTTCCGCAGACATCAGCAATGCCAGCCTGACCCTTGGTACAAAGATTGTGCTGCCGAACTCGGAAAGTCAAGGAAAAGACAGCGTGGATTTGATACGGGACAGCCTGTTTTCCATACAGGTAAAGCAGCCGTGGCTCCTGCTGCAATACGGCAACTCGGATGTGGAAAGCATTGGGGCTGACCGTGTGGAAAGCCTGCTCTCAACCAGCCCAAACGAAAACAATGGGCAGGACAGGGAAGAAATCGTAGTGGAGGAAATCGAAGACAGGGAAAACACCAACCTTACCATCACAAAGACCATCAACCGCTTGGGAACCGTCTTCTTCCTGTTCATGTTCAATATGGGTATCTCCATTTTTGTATTCCTGCTCACAGGGATAATGATTTTCTCACAGGTGCTTTTTATCATCTACGCCATGTTCCTGCCTGTGAGCTTTCTCCTTAGCATGGTTCCCTCTTTTGAGGGGATGTCAAAACGTGCCATTACAAAACTGTTCAACACCATCCTTACCAGAGCCGGAATCACCCTGATTATCACGGTAGCGTTCAGTATTTCCACCATGCTCTACAACCTGTCTGGGGAATATCCGTTCTTCCTGACGGCGTTCTTGCAGATAGTGACCTTTGCCGGAATTTATTTCAAGCTGGGGGATTTGATGGGGATGTTCTCCTTACAGAGTGGGGATTCCCAAAGCATGGGGAGCCGTATCATGCGAAGACCCCGTATGCTCATGCACGCCCATATGCACCGTTTACAGCATAAGTTAGGACGTTCTGTGGCGGCTCTTGGGGCTGGTACGGCTGCCTACCATGCAGGAAAACAGGCTGGCTCAGACCAGAGAACTGCTTCCAGCTCCGGCTCTTCCAAACGGACGCAGGCAGACCACAGCAGACCAGACGGACAGGCAGCACCGGAAAAGGAATCCGCATGGAAACGGGCTGGCTCTGCGGTAGGTGCGGTGGCAGATACCAAAGATAAGATAGCCGATACTGCCGGACAGCTTCGGGAGCAGGCAAAGGATTTGCCTGTCAATGCAAAGTACGCCCTTTACCACGGGAAAACACAGGTATCAGAGGGAGTACGGGATTTTACTTCCAGCGTGACCCAGACCCGAACTGCCAGAGCCGAACAGCGAAACGCACAGGCAGAAAGCCGCAGACAGACCATTGCAGAACGCAGGGCGGAACTGGAACAGGCAAAACAGCCGCAAAAGACAGCTTCCGAAGCACCCAAAGGGGCGGCTCCTGTCCATGAACGCCCTGTTACTGCAAAGCAGCCAGAAGATTTCCGACATCATACAGGAAAACCAGCCATGCAGCCAGCTTCCCCATCCATCAGGGAACGGGGACAGGTTTCTTATGGGGGAACTGTGGCGGAACGGGCTTCGGTTCCGGTGGTAAAAGCAGCTTCCATCCACCATGAGCAAACACCGCCAGTAAGGACGGAACGCCAGATACTCCCTCCGGTTTCCCCAGACAAACCAGAGGAAAGACAAAAGACAAGTCCCACCATCACCCCTGCTGCTCCCCATCCGGCAAGACCTGTCCAGAATGATACGGCTCCTGTGATACCGGAAAGGAAACGGGCTGCCCCTGTGGTAAAAGAATCGAACTTTACCATCCGGCGTACCACCGCCAGAAAGGAGTGGACAAAAACGGTAAAAGCGGCTGCCAAACAAAAGCAAGGGGAGAAACCATGAAGTTAAGACACCTTTTCTTTGCCTGTTCCGGCGTGTTCGTGATGATGTTCTCCCTGCTCCTTTTGGTGGTAATTGTCTTCTCGGATGAGGAAGACGGCGGAAGCGGCGGAAACCTTATCTATGGGGGCGTGAGCGTATCACAGGAAGTCCTCGCCCATAAACCTATGCTGGAAAAGTATGCAAGGGAATATGGCATAGAGGAATACTTAAATGTGCTGCTCGCCATCATTCAGGTGGAATCCGGCGGCACACTGGAAGACGTTATGCAGTCCTCGGAATCTTTGGGGCTTCCCCCGAACTCCCTTAGTACAGAGGAATCCATCAAACAGGGCTGCAAGTATTTCTCGGAACTGCTCGCAGCGGCAGAAACAAAGGGATGTGACTTAAACAGTGTGATTCAATCCTACAACTACGGCGGCGGTTTCCTAGACTATGTGGCAGGACACGGGAAAAAATACACCTTTGAACTGGCAGAGAGCTTCGCAAGGGACAAATCCGGCGGAAAGAAAGTCACCTACACCAACCCTGTTGCGGTAGAGAAAAACGGAGGCTGGCGGTATTCCTACGGAAATATGTTCTATGTCCTCTTGGTATCGCAATACCTGACCGTGGCACAGTTTGATGATGAAACGGTACAGGCTATCATGGAGGAAGCCTTAAAGTATGAGGGCTGGACGTATGTGTACGGGGGCGATTCCCCCTCCACTTCCTTTGACTGTTCGGGACTGGTGCAGTGGTGCTATGGCAAGGCAGGAATCGCCCTGCCACGGACAGCACAGGAACAGTACAATGTAACGCAGCATATCCCCCTGTCCGAAGCAAAAGCAGGGGATTTGGTCTTTTTCCACTCCACCTACAACGCCGGAACCTACATCACCCATGTGGGGCTGTATGTGGGAAATAACCGGATGTACCATGCCGGAAATCCCATTGGTTACGCAGACCTGACAGGCTCCTACTGGCAACAGCACCTTGCCGGAGCCGGACGAATCAAACAATAAGAAAGGATGAACCGATATGATTCAGATTAGAAAAGAGGATAACCAGAAAAAGCAGAAAGAAAAGAAACTGAAAGTTTACAAAGTCAATACCCACAAAAAAACCGTGATTGCCCTGTGGGTGCTGCTGGCAATGAGCTTCCTGTTTGCCGTCTATAAGAATTTCACGGCGATAGACATTCATACTGTCCATGAAACCAAAGTGATTGAGGAAACCATCCTCGACACTCACAAGATAGAAAACTTTGTGGAGAATTTCGCAGAAGTCTACTATTCATGGGAACAGTCCGCCACTTCCATTGACAACCGGACAAACGCTTTAAAAGGGTATCTCACCGGAGAGCTGCAAGCCCTGAATGTAGATACTGTCCGAAAGGACATCCCCGTATCGTCTGCCCTGACCGATTTTCAGATATGGGAAATTACAAAAGAAAAGGAGCAGCATTATCAAGTGACCTATACAGTGGAACAGCGTATCACAGAGGGAGAATCCAGTAAAACCGTCCGTTCCGCCTATCAGGTGACGGTCTATGTGGACGGCTCTGGAAACCTGACGATTATCCAGAACCCAACCATCACCAGCGTTCCTGTAAAATCCGGTTACACCCCAAAAGCGGTACAAAGTGACGGTACGGTGGATTCCATCACCACGGAGGAAATCAACGAATTTCTCACTACCTTTTTCAAGCTGTACCCTACGGCAACCGCAAAAGAGCTGACCTATTATGTGAATGAGGGCGTGCTGAAACCTGTGGGGAAAGAATATATCTTCTCGGAACTGGTAAATCCTGTCTACAACCGAAACGGAAATCAGGTGACAGCTTCCCTTGCAGTAAAATATCTGGATAACCAGACCATGACAACACAGGTATCGCAGTTTTACCTTGTGCTGGAAAAGAACGGGGAAAACTGGAAAATTGTGAAATAGTTATAGAGAAACGTGCATTTCTCATTTGGAGATTTGCACGTTTCTCTTACAAAGTATTTAAAAGAAATTTTCGTTTAATCTTTATATTTTTGATTAGCTCCCAGCAGTAGTGTATCAATTGCTTCGGATAATTCTTTTCTTACTTTATCAGGATTTGAAAAGGCATATCTTAATTGTAATGTTGTATAACCATGAAGCATACCTGTTACCATGCTCAAAATTTCAGTGGTCTTATCTGGATTAAAGCCACATGAGCAAATAAGTGTTTTAAGTAAAGATAGATAATCATTAAAAATGATTGCTGTTTCCTCTGTTCCATTCCAACTAGCCCATTGAATTATTTCATACACACCGGGATGTTCAATCATATAATTAAGATATTCAACTGCCACTAATTTTAACGCTGAATCCCCTGTCTTACCGATTGCTGCACGAATCATTTTTTCATTCATAGTACGCATACCACTATGTGCTATCTCCCTAAGAAGTTCATCCAAACTTCCTATATGATTATATAAGGAGGGGGTACGAATCCCTAAATTTTCAGCAATAGCTTTCAAAGAAACATTATGAAGTCCATTTCTATCAGCCATATCAGACGCTGTTTTTATAACTTCGGCTCTTGTAACTCGCATATTCATTTTCCTCTTTCTTCACATCATTTACCTCATTTTAAGTAATTAAATTAGCGAAGTCAATAATTAGGTTAGAAAAAAAGAACTTTTATATTGACAAATTGTATTATAATATTTAATATTACTAATATAATTAGTTTTGATACTACTATAATTAGTTTATGAAAGGAACTACAAATATGTGTACAAGATTTGTGTATAATGGGAAAGAAACCATTGTTGGGTTCAATTTTGATATTGACCTTTCTGAATGGGAACATACCGTAATTGCTGAAAAAGACCGTTTTTTTATAGGGATAAAAATGTCCGATAATAAGTATCACTCTTTTCACGGAATCAATAGAAATGGGAATGTTGGCACATTGTTGTATGTACATGGAAATGACAATGCACAATTTTGCGGTAATGAATCATGCTATACAATAGCTGATTTGACAGAAAATTTTATAAAAGGCAACCTCTCTTTTGATGATTCATTGGAAATAGTGAAAAAAAAGAAAATTACTTATGCTCCTGACACTACTATGCAGGCTATGTTTTCGGATAGAACTGGGCGTGTTCTCATTATTGAACCGGGGATTGGGTATCGTTTGGAAAAAGAAAAATATTCCTTAATAACAAATTACTCCATTCTAAAACCAGAATTGACTAATCCATATGTTTTATCCGGGGATAACAGATATGAAAAGGCAAAGGATTTACTGCAAGGATATGGAGAAAACTTCTCTATTTCCAACGCCTTTGATGTACTTAGGTCAGTACGTCAGGAAGGACTTTGGGCAACCAGAGTTTCTTTTGTATATTCCGTTGCTAAAAATAAGGTATATTATGTGTTGAACAATGATTTCAAAAATATTGCAGAGTATCAATTCTAATATCACTGCAATTATAAACAAAAGTGGAGGATTTACATTTCCCCCACTTCCTTAGATTTGACAATACCATCTGCGACGCTTTCCATAATAACAAGGTCAGCGTCTGTGAAATTGTCTATTTTGTTTTCTAACTGCCTGCGTTTGGTACTTTTCACCTGACTGCTGGCAGGCAAGAAAAACTCATCCACTGATACATTCAGCAGAGATACAAGGTCGTAAAGCACCTGTAAGCTGGGATGCTGCCCTTTGTTCTCAATATTGGTTAAATAACGTGGGTCAATCTCAATCATTGCTCCCACCTGTTCACGGGTCAAACCCTGTTTTTTACGGGCTTCTTTTATGGCAAGCCCCAAAGCCCTGAAATCATATTTATCTTCTTTTTTACGCATAATACACCACCTCTGTACATTTTACTGTTCCTGTTATAATAGTGACAGGTATAGAAAAACGTATTGTACAGTTGTACAGTTCCTATTATGTGTACCAAAGATAAAACTATGCTGCTGAAACGGAAATAAAAAAAACCGTTATTTGGCAGTACACTTTTCTTGCGTCAAAATCACATAAGCCTTTCCAGACGACGGTTTAATAAAAGCCGCCGTCTTTCTTTTTTCCAGAACACATGGAGGTTGTATTAAAGTCAGCTTTTTTTAGGCTCCGGCGGCTTACAGGAGGAAGCCGCTATGCAAAATATTTTCTTAAATATATCTACATTCGGTAAACCGTTAAAAAAAGCCCTCATCCGTTCCGGTGGCAGGATTGATTACGCGTCCATTTTTGATCAATATGGTCATCTTTTTTTCCTCCATTGTATGAGTTCATCTTATCATATCCGCCTACAGTTTTCCATACAATTCCAGCGGCACATACGCCTTCACATAGATCCCCTCCGGGCGGTAATCCTCCTCTAAAAGCTCTCCCTGCTTTCTGATCTGCTGCAGGATTCCGGCATCCGCATAGGCGATGGTTCGCTCAATCAGAACTTTGTTCTCGCGCAGAAGTTCCGCAAGCAGTTCTTTTAACTCATCTAACCCGGTTCCCTCTCTTGCCGAGACTGCCAGGGTATGATCTGCCCTTAAATCGCGCAGCGGCTCCCGCTCCGTCACCGCATCCTGCTTGTTAAAGAGCGTGATGACCGTCTTTTCCCGGATGTCCAGCTGATAGAGCGTGTCATAGACAATGTGCATCTGCTTCTCGTGCTGCGGGTTGGAAGCATCCACCACATGCAGAATGTAGTCCGCGGATTTTGCCTCCTCGAGCGTACTCTTAAACGCCTCGATCAGATGGTGCGGCAGCTTCCTTATAAAACCGACCGTATCGGTCAGAAGAATCTCCTGTCTGCCCGGAAGTTCTAAGACGCGCGTTGTCGGGTCAAGTGTGGCAAACAGCTTGTCCTCCTCTAACACCCCGGCGTCGGTAAGCCGGTTCAACAGTGTGGACTTTCCGGCATTCGTGTAGCCGACGATCGCCGCCACAGGCATCCCGTTTCTCGTGCGCTTCGCGCGTGTGATCTCGCGGTGCTGACGCACCTCCTTTAATTCCCGGTTCAGCTGTGCGATGCGGTCTTTGATGAGACGTCTGTCCATCTCCAGCTTTTTCTCACCCGGCCCTCTCGTTCCGATTCCGCCGCCGAGTCTGGACATGGAACGCCCGAGGCCGGTCAGACGGCTGAGGCGGTATTTTAACTGCGCCAGTTCCACCTGTATTTTTCCCTCGCTCGTCGTGGCGCGTGCCGCAAAGATATCCAGGATAATCAGCGTGCGGTCCATCACCTTGGTGTCTAACATCTGCTCTAAGTTCTTAAGCTGTGCCGGTGAAAGTTCATCGTCACAGACGATGCCGGTCGCGCCCCGCTCTGCGATCATCGCCGCGATCTCCGCCACTTTTCCGGTGCCCACATAGGTGCCCGGGTGCATCAGTTCCCTCTTCTGGATCAGTGTGCCGACCACGACAGCTCCCGCTGTCCTGACAAGCTCCGCCAGCTCTGCCACAGAGTCCTCGGCATCATCCCCATCCTGCTCGCTCACGCCGACCAGAATCACCTTTTCGATCTGATCTTCCAATTCAATAATTTCTGCCATGCTGCTCCTTTTCTACTGTCCGCTGTCTCCGCTTCCGTCTGTTCCGGCATCCGCTCCGTCCGTTCCGCTGTCGGTTCCATCTGCGCCGTCTGTTCCGTCCGTTCCGGCGTCGGTTCCGTCCGTTGCGTTATCGGTTCCGCCCTCCTCCGGCACAACCACCTCACCCTGCACTTCTGTACTTTCCGGCGCGTCCACACGGCTTTTTAAGAATGTGTATTCGCGCAGTGCCTCCGCATCATCAGGGTACGCGGCTGTATAAGCGGTCATTACCTCATAAGCTCCCGCAAAATCTCCGGTATACTCCATGCAGATAATCTGATTCTGCAGCAGCGCGCGCCGGTTCGGAACACTCTCCATCGAAAGCCCCTGCTCGATGTAGGAAAGCGCACCGCTATAATTCAGCTTGCCCATCTCAATCTCCGCCAATGCATTCATCGCTTCCGAATCCGCGACACCCGCATCCAC
>ENA-USYV01003695-USYV01003695.1-human-gut-metagenome-genome-assembly--contig:-NODE-3695-length-10183-cov-5.003760_pt1 | contig 10183 bp, 7 predicted proteins | sample MGYA00250066_ERZ773514 | MGnify/ENA primary metagenome ERZ773514 (study PRJEB29103, sample SAMN06112049) | human gut metagenome | biome: human gut; feature: ankylosing spondylitis patient; material... | reverse complement strand
GGGTTTGTCTTATTTATGACTGATAGCTGATGGACAGACAGGGGCATTTTCCTATATTATTGACTCAGTTATTTCTATATTCGATCGCGAAGCCCAACTGTCACTTGTCAACTGTCAACTGAAAAAGGTTTATCCTTTTTTCTCCTGCTGCCTGAACTGCGAAGGGGTAATACCTTTGATCTGTTTGAACAAGGTACTGAAATGACGGGGATATTCAAAGCCGACGGTTTCGGATATCTCTGTTATATTCATGGTGGAGCCTGTCAGCAGCTGAGAAGCCTTCTCGATACGGATCATATTGATGTAATCGTTTACCCCCATATTGGTTAGTGCCTTCAACTTGGCGTAAAGCGGCGTACGGCTCATTCCCAGCTGGGTAGTCAGGAACTTGACGTCGAGTTCGCGGGACGATAGATTATCATAGATCAGCTTGTTTAACTTCAGCATGAATTCTTCATCCAGGTTGTTTGTCGGGGCGGTGGGGATCGCTTCTGTCAGATGCAGATGGCTTTCCTTGTATTTCTGTTTGATAGCTTCCCGGTTCTTCAACTGGTTGCTGATGACCGTCATTAATAGTTCCATATCGAAAGGTTTAGCCAGATAAGCATCTGCTCCGAGCTTGTAACCCATTGTAGTACTATCGAGATCGCCCCTGGCTGTAAGAAGGATCACTGGAATATGGCTTGTCGCGATATCTTCTTTGATCTTCTTGCATAATTCATATCCGTTCATCTTTGGCATCATGATGTCGCTGACGATGATGTCGGGGTGCTTCTGCCGGATGATCTGCACGGCTTCCTCCCCGTTAGCCGCCAGATATACATTCTTAAAGGACTCCTGTAATGCGTCTTTCAGGAAAGAACTCAATTCTTTCTTGTCTTCGACGATAATCACAGAATAGTTATTGGTGGAGAAAACTTCCGGCTCGGACGGCGTCTCGACAGGCTGCCATGTGTCGTATCGGCTTTCTTCATTTTCCGGGTTATCGCTCTCGGTATCGAGTGGCAGTTCGAAGAAGAAAGTGGCCCCACCATCGGTATTGTTCATTGCCCCGATCGTTCCTCCATGCCGTTCGATCAGGACTTTGGCGAACGATAGTCCGATACCACTTCCCGATTGCTCATGGTTCCCCTGATAGTAACGGGTAAAGAGTTTATCTATATCCAGGTTACCCAGACCGATCCCCTGGTCGGCAACGCTGACATATACTTTGCTATCCATCAGCTGACTGGATACAGTAATGGTCGTATCCGGCGAACTGAATTTCAGTGCATTCATTAATAAGTTCGAAAGGACCGTCGTACATTTCTGTCCATCGAAACTAACCTGGCCGATCCTGTCGTCCAACCGGTAATCTATGCGGATATGCCGGGCTTCGAGCTCACTTTCAAAATCCTTCGCGATCGAACTGATCGATGTTCAGCCGATCGCTGAGACGGCGAATCGCTTTTCTGGCCCCGGATGTCAGCACCCGAAAACCAACCACAAACACTACCGCCAGCGTGGCGAGCATTATCCAGATCATGAGTTCTCCTGCGTAATCAGAACTCATGATATCTGGAAACCCTCGCCAGTTACTAATCCACCAGAATAATCTTCAGTGCAAACAGAGCTGCGACCACCACCACACACAGGTTCAGATCGCGCCAGCGCCCGGTGCATACTTTCATGATGCAGTACGACATAAAGCCGAGTGCAATCCCTTCGGTGATCGAGAAAGTAAAGGGCATCATCACCGTGGTAATAAACGCAGGCACCGATTCGGTAAAATCATCCCAGTTAACGCGCGCCAGGCTCGAAGTCATCAGCACGCCAACAAAGATTAACGCTCCGGCGGTTGCGTAAGGAGGAACCATCGCCACCAGCGGTGAGAAGAACATAACCAACAGGAACATAACGCCAACCACAACCGCAGTCAGCCCCGTGCGGCCACCGACTGCCACACCAGAAGTACTTTCAATATAGGCAGTAACAGACGAGGTGCCGATAAACGCACCCGCCACCGAACTGACGCTATCAACATACAGCGCCTTATTCATATTGGGGAATTTACCGTTACCATCTATTAAGCCCGCTTTATCAGTTACACCAATTAATGTTCCTGATGAATCAAATAGGTTGATCAGCATAAAGGAGAAAATGATACCGGCGAGTTCAAGTGTTAACGCGCCGCTCAAATCTACTTCACCAATGACGCCGCTAATATCAGGCGGAATGGAATAGACGCCGCTAAAATGAACATCACCGAAAAATAATCCACAGCAAGACGTCACCACAATAGAAACCAGCACCGCGGCATGAAAATGACGTGATGACAACACGGTTATAATAAAAAACCCTAAAATACCTAACAACACGCCGTGAGAACTTAAATCGCCAATCATCACCAGCGTGTCTTTATTGGCGACAATAACGCCAGTATTTTTTAATCCCATTAAGGCGATAAATAATCCAATTCCGCTGGTGATACCAATACGTAAACTTAAGGGAATGTTGGAGATCATCCAGTACCGGATACGAAACAGCGTGAGCAAAAATAGTCCAACTGCGCCCCAGAATATTGCGCCCATCCCGGTCTGCCAGGAGATGCCCATCGCCCCCACGACCACGAAGGCAAAGAAGGCGTTCAGCCCCATTGCCGGAGCCAGCGCCACGGGTAAGTTAGCAAATATCCCCATCGCAATGCTGCCGATACCGGCAATCAAACAGGTGGTAACAAACACCACTTTCGGGTCCATTTGTGCCGCGCCGAGGATTTGCGGGTTCACAAAAACGATGTACACCATGGTTAAAAAAGTGGTCATCCCCGCAATCAATTCTGTGCGGACGGTGGTCCCATGCTGAGGTAGTTTAAATAATCGCGAAAGCGTCCCTGATTCATTACTCACGTAATCGGTATTGTCATTATTCATTTTTTTGTCCATTGGAGGAGATTTAATCCCTTGCTTTTGTAAAACAAATGACAACAACGGTTCAGTGATAATTATCACATTTCAATTGCACATTAATGGATATTCTTTAATAATCTCGCGACGTTTCTTTATGATAAATAATAATCAAATTGATAAAATCAAAATGAGAAAAATATGAATAATTCTATTAACCATAAATTTCATCACATTAGCCGGGCTGAATACCAGGAATTGTTAGCCGTTTCCCGTGGCGACGCTGTTGCCGATTATATTATTGATAATGTCTCTATTCTCGACCTGATCAATGGCGGAGAAATTTCCGGCCCAATTGTGATTAAAGGACGTTACATTGCCGGTGTTGGCGCAGAATACACTGATGCTCCGGCTTTGCAGCGGATTGATGCTCGCGGCGCAACGGCGGTGCCAGGGTTTATTGATGCTCACCTGCATATTGAATCCAGCATGATGACGCCGGTCACTTTTGAAACCGCTACCCTGCCGCGCGGCCTGACGACCGTTATTTGCGACCCTCATGAAATCGTCAACGTGATGGGCGAAGCCGGATTCGCCTGGTTTGCCCGCTGTGCCGAACAGGCAAGGCAAAACCAGTACTTACAGGTCAGCTCTTGCGTACCCGCCCTGGAAGGCTGCGATGTTAACGGTGCCAGTTTTACCCTTGAACAGATGCTCGCCTGGCGGGACCATCCGCAGGTTACCGGCCTTGCAGAAATGATGGACTACCCTGGCGTAATTAGCGGGCAGAATGCGCTGCTCGATAAACTGGATGCATTTCGCCACCTGACGCTGGACGGTCACTGCCCGGGTTTGGGTGGTAAAGAACTTAACGCCTATATTACTGCGGGTATTGAAAACTGCCACGAAAGTTATCAGCTGGAAGAAGGACGCCGGAAATTACAACTCGGCATGTCGTTGATGATCCGCGAAGGGTCCGCTGCCCGCAATCTCAACGCGCTGGCACCGTTGATCAACGAATTTAACAGCCCGCAATGCATGCTCTGTACCGATGACCGTAACCCGTGGGAGATCGCCCATGAAGGACACATCGATGCCTTAATTCGCCGCCTGATCGAACAACACAATGTGCCGCTGCATGTGGCATATCGCGTCGCCAGCTGGTCGACGGCGCGCCACTTTGGTCTGAATCACCTCGGCTTACTGGCACCCGGCAAGCAGGCCGATATCGTCCTGTTGAGCGATGCGCGTAAGGTCACGGTGCAGCAGGTACTGGTGAAAGGCGAGCCGATTGATGCGCAAACCTTACAGGCGGAAGAGTCGGCGAGACTGGCACAATCCGCTCCGCCATATGGCAACACCATTGCCCGCCAGCCAGTTTCCGCCAGCGACTTTGCCCTGCAATTTACGCCCGGAAAACGCTATCGGGTCATTGACGTCATCCATAACGAATTGATTACGCACTCCCACTCCAGCGTCTACAGCGAAAATGGTTTTGATCGCGATGATGTGAGCTTTATTGCCGTACTTGAGCGTTACGGGCAACGGCTGGCTCCGGCTTGTGGTTTGCTTGGCGGCTTTGGACTGAATGAAGGTGCGCTGGCTGCGACGGTCAGCCATGACAGCCATAATATTGTGGTGATCGGTCGCAGTGCCGAAGAGATGGCGCTGGCGGTCAATCAGGTGATTCAGGATGGCGGCGGGCTGTGCGTGGTACGTAACGGCCAGGTACAAAGTCATCTGCCGTTACCCATTGCCGGGCTGATGAGCACCGACACGGCGCAGTCGCTGGCGGAACAAATTGACGCCTTGAAAGCCGCCGCCCGTGAATGCGGTCCGTTACCCGATGAGCCGTTTATTCAGATGGCGTTTCTTTCTCTGCCAGTGATCCCCGCGCTAAAACTAACCAGTCAGGGGCTATTTGATGGCGAGAAGTTTGCCTTCACTACGCTGGAAGTCACGGAATAATAAAAAAGCCCGGCGTCATGCCGGGCAAAAGTCACCAGTTACGTTTATGCCACTGTCAACTGCTGAATTTTTTTCTCGCGGCGGATTTTGCGTTCTTCCATTACCGCCACTATCGCCATCAGGCAGATACAACCAATCGCGGCGATATCCAGCGCGGCGAAGGTGCCTGCCCAGCCGGTAAGGCCGAATACCGGCGTCCCATCGGCAATCATTCCCAGACCTAACTTGGCAAAGCTGTCACCAATCAGGTAAGCAAAGGTGCCTTTAATACCATCGGCAGCGCCAATCGCTTTTTTAGGTACAAAGCCAACAGCAGCCACACCAATCAACAATTGCGGGCCAAAGACCAGGAAACCCAACGCAAAGAGAGAAGCCAGATAGATATATTCGTTACTGGCATGTTGATACACACCGAGCGTGGCGATAATCAGCGCCAGCGCGATGCAGGCCACCAGGCCACGGCGACCGTTCGCCAGGTCAGAGAGCCAGCCCCACAGCAGCGTACCGACCAGCGCACCAGCTTCAAACAGCGTAAAGCCCTGAATCGCCACCGCTTTAGAGAGTTTCAGTTCCTGGAACGCGTATACGGTTGACCACTGGTCGATACCAATACGTACCACATAGAGGAAAATGTTGGCGAAGCACAGCAGCCAGATCACTTTGTTTTTCAGCACATACTCAACAAAGATCTGCCACTTGGTCATATCGGTAGATTCTGTCTCTTTGTCCTCTTCGCTGATCTCCTCGCCGAACAGTTCTTCAGCTTTGCCGAGGCCATAAGATTCCGGGGAGTCGCTGCCGTAACGCAGGCCGATAAAACCGACAATCAGCGCGATAATCGACGGGAAGATAAACATGCCGATGACATGGCCATCGAACAGGTAATTTGCCCCGAACAGCGCCACACCTGCTGCGCCTGCACCGCCAAGGTTGTGAGAAATATTCCAGAAACCGAGGAATGTCCCGCGTTTACGACGCGGCGTCCATTTGGTGATGGTGGAGTAACTGCACGAACCGCCGGTACTCTGGAAAAAGCCGCTTAAGGCGTAGAAGGCAATCATCAGGAACAGGCTAACCGAGCCGCTGCCCATACTGGCACTGAAGCCCAGCATACAAATAGCAGAGAGGATCAGCATGAACGGCAGGAATTGTTTGGTGTTTTTGCCGTCGGCGTAGTAGGAAACCAGCGTTTTACCCACGCCATAAGTGATGGAGAAACCCAGGCCGATCATCCCCAGCTGCGTCATGCTCAACCCGTAGGTCGAAATCATATCGTTCTGCGCGATGTTAAAGTTCTTGCGAATCAGGTACATCGTCAGGTAGCCGATAAAGACCACCAGGTAGGATTGCATGAACGGTTTGAACCACATTTTGCGCCGCACTTCGAGCGGAAGGTCCAGGGTCGGCTTGCGAACCTGGTTTAAGAAAGCCAGCATGGGTTACTCCTGAAATGAATACCTGCGTGAGGCATGCATTGTAAAAATCAGCAGCAAATCAGGCCTGAGATAGCGTCCAGGCAAAACCTGGAAAATTTCTTAGTTTTGCCGGATATGAAGTGAAAAGGTGAGATGCATCACGCTTCGCGCGGTGTCTGGGCGTTCAAAAAGGGCAGTAACAGCAGTGCGGAAATCCCGGCGGCGATAGAGATAACCACAAAAAATCCGCTCCAGTGCCAGGTATCGAGTACTTTCGCCAGCGGCCAACCAGCAAGCGACGCCCCCAGATAAGCAAACAAGCCGACAAACCCCGTCGCCGCCCCTGCCGCCTCTTTGTGGGAACACTCTGCCGCCGCCATACCGATTAACATCTGTGGGCCAAAGACAAAAAAACCAATGGTGAAGAAGCAGGTTGCCTGCATCACGTAGCTGGCAAATGGCATCAGCCACAGGGAGCCGACTGAAAGCAAAATTCCGGCGGCGAAAATCAAATTCATCGGCCCTCGGTTGCCGTTAAACAATTTGTCCGAGCCCCAACCGGCTACCAGCGCACCGATAAATCCGCCCAGTTCAAACATCGTCACTGCCGTATTCGCCGTGACCAGATCGACGCCCAGCGTCTCGGACATATACAAATTGCCCCAGTCGTTGATCGCCGCCCGGACCACATAGACCAGCACATAGCAAAACGAAAGCAGCCAGATATACGGATTCAGCAACACATATTTGGTGAGGATCTCTTTACGCGTCAACCCTGCCCCTTCTTGTTGTTGAGCAATTTCCAGCGCGTCGTGTCGCCATTCACCGACCGCCGGTAAACCTAACGCCTGCGGGCGATCGCGTAGCCGCCAGCAGAGAAAAATCCCCACGACTATCGCCATACAACCAGCAATCATCATCCCGGCACGCCAGCCGTAATGCAGCGCAGCCGCTGCCATCACAATGGGAATGAGTGCGCCGCCGACGTTATGCGCCGTGTTCCATAATGCCCACCAACCGCCGCGCTCGGTACGAGAATACCAGGCGGTTAACAGACGCGCACACACCGGTGAACCCCAGCCCTGGAAAAAGGCGTTCAGCACCCAGAGCACGGCAAACGCCCATAGCGACGTCGAGAAGCCAAACAGAATGTTGATAATGCCCGTGGCGATAAGCCCTATCCCCATAAAATAACGGGCATTTGAGCGATCGCTGACAATGCCGGAGACAAACTTCGACACGCCATAGGTAATGTAAAACAGGGTCGCTAACAGGCCGATATCGCTACGGCTGAGCACGCCGTTAGCAAGGATTTCTGGTACGGCGGCGTTAAAACTTTTACGCGTGAAGTAAAACAGCGCGTAACCCAGCCAGATGGTCAGCAGAATATGCCGACGCCAGTAGCGATAGCGGGCATCAATTTCATGTTTATCAGTCATTAATGGCGCATCGGCAGGCGCTTTCAGAAACGGCAACATCATCAAACCTTAGACATAGCGTTGAGGTAGAGAAACGCTGACACGCGTGCCGTGCAGACAGGAAATGTGTAATGTGCCACCCAGCGCCGTTACGCGCTCGCGCATTCCGGTGAGGCCAAAACCTTGTTGCCCGGAACCCGGCGGCAAACCGCTGCCATCGTCTTCAATAACCAGCATCAACCGTTCATCCTGCTGCCAGCCTTGCAGGGTGACCGCGCTGGCATCAGCATGTTTCACAATGTTGTTCAGCCCTTCCTGGCAGACACGAAACAGCGTCACGCGCTGGTTTTCGCTTAACGCTGATTCATCGATTCGCCATTCGAGATGGCTGACAATACCGCGCCCTTCCAGCTCCATTTCCCGCATCAGTGAGCGGATGGCCTGCTCCAGGGTGAGATCATCCAACTGGCGCGGACGTAACCGACCCAACAAACGGCGCACCGCGTCGTAAACGCCCAGCGATAGTTGTTCGATGAGCTGCCCGCTCTGCTTCACGCTGGCGTTATCTGCCGCCAGCCGCTGAACAATGCCCGCCTGAGTACGAATAGCAGTGATGGTCTGACCGATATCATCATGCAGCTCACGCGCCACATCACGGCGCACGCTCTCTTCGGTTTCCAGCAACCGTTCAGCCAGATGCTGATTGCGCGCCAGTTCCTTTTGCAGCGACTGGTTAAGTTCACGCAACCGCTGGATGCCAGCGCCAAGCAACAACCCTGTCAGACTTTGCACCAGCAGCGAGAGCAATAAATCCACCGGATGATCGCGCCAGGTTTGACTGGCGATCAGCGCGATGGCGTTCATCAACGTCGCAATCAGCGCCCCTTGCCAACCATAGTGCCAGGCCAGCGCGATAATCGGCAGCGCCAGACAGAATGGCGTAAAGCGCGACAGTTCGTCCGGCAATCCCAACTGGAGCCAGAGACTGATAACAAACAGCAGCAAGTACCAGACCAGATGTCGCCCGCGCCAGTTGATTGGCTGAGAAACCAGTGACGGACCGAGCGGCAGCCAGGTGTTATTGGCGAGATAGTGCCAGAACACCAGACATATCGGGGCCAGCGTCAGGCCGCCAGTTAAAGTCAGCAACAGCGCATTCCACGACTCTTTGCCGTGCCAAAGCCAGGGCAGCGACTGCAACAACGCCGCCGCCGTTAACGCCGCCCCCTGTAACAGCAAGGTGCGCCAGTCACGCTGATGGCGATAGCGCGAGATCAGCGCTACGGGCAGTAACGTCAGTAAACTACCGATCATCAATAACGGAAAATGGGTTAAACCGACCGCCTGCGTTAGCCAGTAAATCAGCAGCCACTCCGCGCCCAGCAATACGGGCCAGTATCCGCGCGGGCATTGCAGCATTAGCCCCAGACGCAGACCAAACGGAAATAACAGCACCGCCATATCAGGGCGCTCAACCAGATGCAGGCTGATACTCCACAGGCAAAACCATGCGGCAGAGAAGATAAAAAAGCAGGCAATAACGGTAATTAAGCGGGAGAACAACGTCTTCATCACCAGCCATCAAACATGCGGCGCGCCAGCTCTACGTCGTTACTGACGCCCAGTTTTTCCATCAGATTGGCGCGATGGACGTGTACCGTTTTCGGTGACAAGCCCAGTTCGGCGGCAATCTCTTTCACCGCCATTCCTTGCGCCAGTTTTTCCGCCACCTGGCGTTCACGTTTGGTTAGCGGGTCCTGACGACCGGATGCCAGTTTAATGGCAATATCCGGCGTCAGATAACAGCCGCCCGTGGCAACCGTATGCACCGCAGCAATGAGTTCATCCGGGCTACAGCGTTTGGAAAGAAAGCCGCGTGCCCCCGCGTTAAGCGCCTGCTCAACCAGCGCAGGACTGTCGTGAACGGAGAGCATAATCGTCGCCATACCTTTCGGCAGCTGGCTTAGCAGCTCCAGACCGGAGATATCGGGCATGGAGATATCGCAAATACACACCTGCACACCGCGCCCCGGCAGCCCCGCCAGCGCCTCGCGCCCCGAACCAAACTCGGCAACTACCTGCAAATCAGGTTCCAGCCCCAGCAGCTGCGCAAAGCCGGAGCGGACGATGAGGTGATCGTCTATAAGGGCAACGGTGATCATGGTCTTGTCCTGGCGGGTAAAAAAAATACGCGCTTACCTTAACGATAAGCGCGATGTTGTTCAAGCCTTGAGCGGTTACTGAAAAAACACCGCGATCTTGTTAAACATCGTCGGATCGGACTGATTACGCTGCACTTTTACCACATCTTCCAGTTTGTCGATCTGGCTTATCATCTGCTCCAGCCGCTGATAGCTCTTGATCTCTTCTAAAAGCGCCATCTCCGTTCCCGAAGCCAGACTGCGCTCCATCTGATTCAGGCGGCCATATCGTCCTGTCGCAGCCTCATCGCCGTTATCGGAACAGGTCAAAGACCCGGAAGCGATCACATTTCCCT
>ENA-USYV01003686-USYV01003686.1-human-gut-metagenome-genome-assembly--contig:-NODE-3686-length-10202-cov-3.690963_pt1 | contig 10202 bp, 8 predicted proteins | sample MGYA00250066_ERZ773514 | MGnify/ENA primary metagenome ERZ773514 (study PRJEB29103, sample SAMN06112049) | human gut metagenome | biome: human gut; feature: ankylosing spondylitis patient; material... | reverse complement strand
TACATGGTGTATTGGTTGATATCTATGGTAAAGGTGTTCTGATCATGGGTGAAAGCGGTATCGGTAAATCAGAAGTCGCATTAGAGCTGATCCATCGCGGTCATCGTCTGGTATCGGATGATGTTGTTGAGATCAAGAGAGTCAGCGACAGTTCTTTGATTGGAAGTGCACCGGATATCACAAGACATTTTATTGAATTACGAGGTATCGGTATTATTGATGCCAAGACATTGTTTGGTGTAGAAAGTGTAAAGGATGAGCAGGAGATCAATCTGGTCATTAAACTGGAAGAATATAACAAAGAGCAGGAATATGACAGATTAGGACTGGAAGAGCAGTATATTGAATTCTTAGGCAATCAGGTCGTATGTCATTCGATTCCGGTTCGTCCGGGACGAAATATCGCAGTTATCTGTGAATCGGCAGCAGTCAATCACAGACAGAAAAACATGGGATATAATGCAGCATTGGAACTTTATAACCGTGTTACGAGCAATTTGCAGGAGAAAAGGTCTGAAAAGGAGTAAGGGAAGCATATGTTATTTATAAAATCGGATGAATTGAAAACAGGGATGCGCCTGGCAAAGCCCATTTATAATAAAAATGGTGTTATGCTGTATGAACGTAATTCGAAACTGACCAGACAGGGGATTGTCAGTATTCAGAACTTTGGATTGATCGGTGTCTATATTCTTGAGCCTGCAGAGCCGGTTCCGCCAATGAGTGAAGATGATATTGAGTTTGAGCGTTTTCAGGCAATGGCGATCTTTACAATACGTGATATCCTTGATGATGTGGCAGCACAGAAAGAACCAAAGGGGATGTATCCCTTTGCTAATCAGGTGATCAAGAAATACGGTTCTTTATATCACAAGATTAATTTTGTACAAAACTTACGCAGTACAGAAGATTATGTTTATAAACATGCATTGAACACAGCTATTTTATGTGCATTGATCTCGAAAAAGATGGAACTTGATTTTAAAGCACAGCTTGATGTGGTCGTTGGAGGTATTCTTCATGATATCGGTGAACTTATGATGCCGCTTGCACTGCGCAAGATCAAGAAAGAAGAGAGGTCAGAGGAAGATGAAAAGAAGATCAATACCTATTATTATGCAGGATATCAGTTGATCAACAAAGATTATGAGCTGGATGCAGGAGTAAAGAGAACAACAACACTTGCGATGCGTGATCTGTATCAGATTGGAGATGCAGATGTTATTCAAAATACCAAAAAGATCAATGAGGTAGAAATCTTAAAAGTAGCTTCCGTATTTGATACGATGACAGCGATGAAGTTTGAAGAAGAACCGATGTCAGAGATTACGGCACTTCGTTACCTTTTAGACGGAGCAAACGGATACGATCAGCTCGTTGTGCAGGCATTGGTCGACAGCATTAATGTGTTGCAGCCGGGTGTCTGTGTTGATCTGAGCAATGGAGACAAAGGTCTGGTAATTACAGAAAATCCGACCGATATCTTACATCCGTTTGTATTATCATTCCGTGACAACCAGATCTTAAATCTGGCAGACAGTTCGGTTGCCAGTGGAGTACATATTGTAGATATCATGAAAACAATGGATAACCGTCATATTGTCGATCATGAAGCTTTAGCAAAGTATAAAGGTGAAACCGTACATTTAGGTGAAGCCCGTACTAATAAACATTATTAGTGACCTGGTATAAAAGCAGCACTACAAAGTATAAACACAAGAAACAGCAGTGCCGGACAGAAACGGCATGGTACATAACCGGAACACGGTATGACGAAACAGTTAGCAGAATGGAGAACAAAGATGTATATCATAGTGGGACTTGGAAACCCGGAAAGTAAATACAATGGAACAAGACACAATATTGGTTTTTCTGCAATCACAGCGTTAGCAGATGCAAACAACATTTCACTGGATATGAAGAAGCACAAAGCACTTTGCGGCAAAGGTGTGATTGCCGGTCAAAAGGTGCTTTTGGCAGAACCATTGACCTATATGAACCTGAGTGGGGAAAGTGTCAGAGAGTTGGTTGATTATTATAAGGTCGATCCGACCGATGAGTTGATCATTATTTATGATGATATCAATCTGGCTCCGGGAAAGCTTCGTATCAGAGAAAAAGGAAGTGCAGGCGGTCACAATGGGATCAAGAATATCATTGCGCATCTGGGAAGTCAGGAATTTTCTAGGATCCGCATCGGTGTGGGAGAAAAGCCAAAAGGCTGGGATCTTGCCGATTATGTTCTGGGGCGTTTCGCCAAAGAAGAAGAACCGGTGATCCGGGAAGCATTAGAAAAAGTAGTACAGGCGTGTGAAGTCATGATCACGGAGGATACCCGTACCGCCATGAACCGGTTTAACGGATAAAGAGGGGAAAAATGAAAACGTTATTACAGCCTTTACAGGAGATAAATGCATATAGCAGTGCCAAAGAATGCATAGACAGAGAACGTCTGCCTATGCATATTTCAGGTTGCATGGATTCGCAAAAGGCACATTTTATTTACGGACTGTCAAAAGAAAAAGGATGGTCTGTTATTGTCGTGCAAAATGAGATCAAAGCCAGAGAAATGCTTGAAGACTATAAGATGTTTGATAAAAATGTATTGTATTTTCCGGCAAAGGATGTGATCTTTTACAGTGCCGATGTACATGGAAATGCAATCACGGTCGAACGTCTGAAAGCGATACAGGCACTTTTGACACAGGAAAATGGAACGATCATCACAACGATGGATGCTGGAATGGAGCATCTTTTCGACCTATCGGTTTATCAGAGATCCATGCAATTTGTGACGGAAGGCGATACGATGGATCTTGAAAATTTTATTGTCCGAATGATCGACATGGGATACAAAAGGCAAAGTCAGGTCGAAAATCCCGGTGATTTTTCTGTGCGTGGTGGGATTGCGGATATTTTCCCAATTACGGCAGACTGTCCTTATCGTGTAGAACTTTGGGGAGATGAGATTGACACGATCCGTTCGTTTGATGTCGAAAGCCAGCGTTCGATCGAAAGGATCGAGAGCCTTATGATCTTTCCGGCTTCTGAATTTATTGTGACAAAAGCACAGATCACAGAAGCATTTGCAGCAATGAAAAAGGATCAGAAAAAGAATATCGAGCATTTTCGACAAGAGAAAAACCATGAAGCCGTCAACCGATGCAATGAGATGATCAAAGCGTTAGAAGAAGAGTACCGGGAATATGGACAAAGAGATGGCTTAGAAAGCTTTGTTCCGTATTTTTCAATCGGACAGGGCAGTTTCTTTGATTACTTTGATCGTCAAAATACACTGTTCTTTGTTGATGATGTACAACTTTGCATGGAGAAAGCAGAAGCAATTGAAACGGAATTTCGTGAGAGTATGGAAGGCAGACTTGAAAAGGGATATATCTTGCCAAAGCAGATGGAACTGTTATATAGTGCAGAGTCGGCACTTGCTATGTTAGAACAAAAAAGAACAATTTATCTGACCATGTTAGACACACTGCCAAAGAAGATCAAAGTCAATGAAAGTTATGCATTGCATGTACAGACGATCGGTTCTTATAATAAACATTATGATCTTTTGATCGAAGATCTGAAAAAATGGAGTGAGACCGGTTATCGTGTTGTCGTTCTTTCGGCTTCCAGAACGCGTGCGGAGCGTATGAGCCGTGACCTGAATGCAGAGGGAGTGGCATCTTTTTACCGGGAAACACTGGATACGACCTTGTCGGCAGGACAGATCATGGTATCGTATGGATATCTGCGCAAAGGTTTTATTTATTCGACAGCAAAATTTGTTATCGTAACAGAAGGAGATGTCTTTGGCGCAAAGACCAGAACGAAGAGAAAACGCCAGAAAAAATATGACGGCAAAGTGATCCAGAGTTTCCATGATCTCAACATTGGTGATTATGTCGTACACGAGAATCATGGACTGGGCATTTACAAAGGAATTGAAAAAGTACAGGTTGACCGTGTGGCGAAGGATTTTATTAAGATCGAATATGGAGATGGCGGTAATTTGTATGTTCCGGTATCTGGTTTGAATGTGTTACAGAAGTTTGCAAGCCAGAGTGCGAAAAAGCCTAAACTAAACAAGTTAAATTCAAACGAATGGAAAAAGACAAAGTCGAGTGTGGGCACCGCAGTACAGGAGATCGCCAAAGACCTGGTGCTTTTGTATGCCAAGCGACAACAGATGCAGGGTTATGCGTTTAGTCAGGATACACCGATGCAAAATGAGTTTGAAGAACTTTTTCCATATGAAGAGACACAGGATCAGTTAAAAGCGATCGAAGATACCAAACGGGATATGGAAAGCACGAAGATCATGGATCGCCTGATCTGTGGTGATGTCGGTTATGGCAAGACAGAGATTGCGCTGCGAGCTGCGTTCAAAGCAGTCAATGACAGCAAGCAGGTCGCTTTTTTGGTTCCGACAACGATCCTTGCACAGCAGCATTACAACACCTTTATGGAACGACTCGGTGATTTCCCGATCACTGTGGAGATGCTGTCACGTTTCCGTACACCGGCACAGCAAAAGAAAGCATTGGAAAGACTCAAAAACGGAGAAGTCGACATTATCATCGGAACACATCGGCTTTTGTCAAAAGATGTTACATTTAAAAATCTCGGACTTTTGATCGTGGATGAGGAACAGCGTTTTGGTGTGACGCACAAAGAAAGGATCAAGCAGATGAAAGGAAATGTCGATGTTTTGACATTGAGTGCGACACCGATTCCGCGTACTTTGCATATGAGCCTGGTCGGTATTCGTGATATGAGTGTATTGGAAGAACCGCCGATCGATCGTCTGCCGATTCAGACATTTGTTATGGAGCATAATGAAGAGATCATTCGTGAAGCAATCAATCGTGAATTAGCCAGAGGCGGTCAGGTATATTATGTATATAACCATGTCAGAAATATCGACGAAGTAACAGCAGAGATCATGAAAATGGTACCGGATGCTAATGTAGCGTTTGCACATGGTCAGATGAGTGAGAGAGAACTCGAAAATATTATGATGGCATTTATCAATGGTGAGATTGATGTGCTTGTCGCAACGACGATCATTGAAACCGGTCTGGATATTTCGAATGTTAATACGATCATTATAGATGACGCGGACCGGATGGGATTGTCACAGTTATACCAGCTTCGCGGACGCGTAGGACGATCGAACCGTACTTCATATGCATTTTTGATGTATAAAAGAGATAAAGCACTCAAAGAAGTCGCACAAAAGAGACTTGCAGCGATCCGTGAGTACACCGAGCTTGGTTCGGGTATTAAGATTGCCATGCGTGATCTGGAGATACGAGGAGCAGGCAATCTGCTTGGGGAAGCACAGTCCGGTCATATGGAAGCAGTTGGTTATGACTTGTATTGTAAAATGTTAAATGATGCAGTCCGTCGTCTGAAAGGTGATCCGACGATTGAAGAAGAATTTGAGACAGAGATCGATATTCAGGTAGAAGCTCTGATCCCGGCTAAATATATACCGAGCGAATATCAGAAGTTAGATATGTATAAAAAGATCGCAGAGATACAGAATGAAGAAGATTATCGTGATATGCAGGAAGAACTGATCGACCGTTTCGGTGATATTCCGAAAGTGACACAGAACCTGTTATATATTGCAAGGATCAAAGCAAAAGCACATCAGACAGGGATTGAGCAGATTATACAAAAGCCAAATGGAATCAGGTTCTTTTTGCATGAAAGCCGTGTTGTGGATGGGCAGAAAGCAGCAAAGATGTTAAAAAGCTACAAAGAAAAGCTGCGCTATATGCCATCCGAAAAGCCGTATTTTATTTATCTGATCGACCAGAATCAAAAGAAAATGCCACGGACTACCCGATATACATCGGGGGTGGCAAAAGTGCAAAAAGTAAAAGTTAACACAACGCAGGAACTTTTTGATATGATAGAGAAAGTTATAGAAGACATAGGAGGAATTTATGAGAAGAACGAATAGAATAGTCGCGTTGCTTTTAGCAGGCGTTATGGTGGCAGGAAGTATCACAGGATGTAGCGGCTCAATAAAAAAGAAGAGCGCAAAGTTAGAAAAAGGAGATATTACGGATAGCTCCATTGTGATCACAGTAGGAGATCAGGGAATTAAGTACAGCGAAGTGAAAAATTATTGTTATTTTTTAAAGAACCAGTATGAAGGCAGTTTTGGAGAGAAGATCTGGTCGTATTCCGTTGGAAAAGATACAACGATCGGAGATGAGGCGAAGGAAGAAGTTATTAATATGGTTACACAGCTCAAAGTGATCAAAGCAGCAGCCGAAGAACAGAAAATCAAGCTGACTAATGATGAAAAAGACGAAGCAGTCCAAAAAGCCGAAGAGATGATACAGACCGCAACACAGCAGGATAAACAGGAATACTATCTCTCTGTACAGAGCTTATCGGACATTTATGAAGAAAATGCACTGGCAGATAAGATGTTTTATGTTGCAACAGATGATGTGGATAATAATATTTCCGATGAAGAAGCAAAGCAGATCAAGATTCAGTATCTTGAAGTGATCACAAATGGCACCAATGCATCAGGTAAAAAAGTGGAGTTGAATGAAAAGGAGAAAGTTACGTCGTTAAAGAGAGTACAACAGTTAAAAACACAGCTTACACAGGCAGACGATTTTCTGACTTTTGCGAAAGCTAATACCGATGCAGCAGATGCAGAGCTTACGATCGGAAGAGATACGACGAAGCTTTCGAAAGAAGCCATCGATGCAGCTTTTGCATTGGAAAAAGGACAGACGAGTGATGTGATCACAGGTTCTGATGGATATTATATTATCAAATGTATCGAAAATAATGATACCGATGATACGCAGGCAAAGAAAGAAGAGATTATTGCTTCACGACAAACAAAAATGTTTAAGAAAAAATATGCACAATGGCTTAAAAATTATGATATAAAAATAAGCCAAGCATTTTGGAAAGTATAACAAATCTAAATTTTTTCTAATAAAGACGGTTGTTGGAGGAATTATTGGTATTATAAGTTTACAGCTATTAGGAGATTTGTTATACTATTATGGTATCTGCGTATAGACAAAAGAAACATGTGGATATATATCATAGTGAAGCAGTAAAAATCGGCTGCAAAGTCTTTTATACTGCTTTTTGCGTTAGAATGCATGAATGTAAATGTACTGGGAAGGGAAGGTGATATCGTGAAGGCGGAACATATCAACCCATTCATAATATCAGTCTGTAAAGTGATGAAGGATATGTGTATGTTGGATCTTAAAATAGGTAAACCGTCCATGTCGAATGGATCATATCCTGCGGAGACATCGATCATTAAGCTTGGCATTGTAGGAAACCTCGAGGGCGAAGTTGTTTTGAATATTGATCATCCAACCGCATTACAGATTGTATCAAAAATGATGATGGGGCCGGTAGAAACGATTGATGCGTTAGGACAGAGTGCGATATCAGAACTTGGCAATATGGTAGCCGGCAATGCGGCAACTGTATTTGCAAACAGTAATATTATGATAGACATTACACCGCCAAGTTATTATGCGGGAGCAGATTACAAGGCAACTGTACCGGAGTGGTTTAGTATTCCATTCAGCTCGGATGCAGGCAATCTCTCTATTGATATTTATATCAAAGAATAACAAAGTAACAAGTGCAAAGTCATCGCCTTGCACGCTGGAAATGGTGAAAGCAGATCTTGTTATAACACAAATACGAGAGGAGACAGTTTCCGGTTTATTAAAAAGGCGTGTTAAGTATAGAAGAAACGATTGGGCAAAACTTTAGTTTTGCCCTTTTTTGAAAGAGTCATATAAGCATTAGAGAAAGGAAGAAAGCTATGGCAACCTATAAAAGATATCGAAAAGAAGATCAGGTATCCTATTCTTTAGGTATCACTTTGACTTTTGAATTGCTCAAATTCAAGAAAGAAAGTGTAACAAGGGTATTTATTCATTCAGGAATGAAAAAAGGGGATACACTGGATAAGCTGACCTTGCTTTGCAAAGAAGCTAACGTGGAAATGGTCTATACGGATAAGATCTTTCATGTATTGTCGCAGAAAGAAAACTGTTATGTGATCGGCGAATTCCATAAGTTTACATCAAAACTTTCAACACAGAGAAACCATATCGTGCTTGTCAACCCATCCAATGCAGGTAACATGGGAACGATCATGCGAAGTGCATTAGGTTTTGGAATGAACCAGATGGCGATTATCCGCCCGGCTGTTGATGCATTTGATCCGAAAGTCGTCAGAGCATCTATGGGAGCGATATTTTCAACCGATTTTGTATATTTTGATTCATTTGAAGAATACCAAAAGGTGTATGGTGAAAGAGAATTATATCCATTTATGCTGGATGCGAAGTGCAGCTTGCATGATGTCCGCCCGAAAGGACGTTTCTCATTGATCTTTGGTAATGAAGCAACAGGACTTCCAGCAGAATTTTCAAAGATCGGACAAAGCGTGATCATTCCACATTCAAACCGGATTGACAGCTTGAATCTTCCGATCGCGGCAAGCATTGCGATGTATGAGGCAACCAAAAAAACTATATTAGAAATTTGACAAGTTTGATATATCATGAATTCGCAATGCAAGAGAGCTTGCTTTCTTGCACCGAATTCATGAACGACAAAATCGTGAAGCACAGAGTGCGGCAAGCGTGGAACGCTTGGATTTTGGAGTTAATTACTAGAAATTTGACAAGTTTGATATACTATATATATGCAGAAAATAATTAAAATGATCATAGAAAGGAAGAAAAACAATGGCAAAAATTGATATTATTTCAGGTTTTTTAGGAGCAGGAAAGACAACTTTGATCAAAAAGTTAATTGCAGAGGCTTTTCCGGGAGAGAAACTTGTGCTGATAGAGAATGAATTTGGTGAGATCGGTATTGATGGCGGATTTTTGAAAGAAGCAGGTATTCAGATCACAGAAATGAATTCCGGCTGTATTTGCTGTTCTTTAGTCGGTGATTTTGGCAAAGCATTAAAAGAAGTTTTGGAAAAATACACACCAGACAGAGTAATCATTGAGCCATCAGGTGTCGGTAAACTTTCTGATGTCGTAAAAGCAGTACAGGATATCGGTGATTCTGTAGTGATCAACAGTACCGCAACTGTTGTAGATGCATCAAAGTGCAAAATGTATATGAAGAATTATGGTGAGTTTTATAACAACCAGATCGAATATGCCGGAACGGTTATTTTAAGCCGTACACAGAATATCTCAGAAGAAAAGCTTGAAACCGTTTTGAAAATGATACGTGAAAAGAATGATGAAGCATCTGTGATCACAACTCCGTGGGATCAGATCAATGGTAAGAATATCTTAGAAGCCATGGAAAAGATCAATTCGTTAGAAAAAGAACTTGTAGATGAGCATGAACATCATCACCATCATCATGATGGTGATAAATGCTGCTGTGGACATGACCACGACCATGAGCACCATCACGATGAAGAATGCGGACATGATCATCATGACCATGAGCACCATCACGATGAAGAATGCGGATGCGGACATGACCATCACGACCATGAGCACCATCACGATGAAGAATGCGGACATGATCATCATGACCATGAGCACCATCACGATGGAGAATGTGGATGCGGACATCATCATGAACATGGACATCACCATGCAGATGATGTATTTACGAGCATGGGAATTGAGACGGCTCACAAATTCACTGAAGACGAGCTGTCTGCGATCATTGATCAGTTAGCAAAAGACAAGAAGTTTGGCGAAGTACTACGTGCGAAAGGAATCGTGCCGGCAGCAGAGGGAGAGTGGTTCCATTTTGATCTTGTCCCGGAAGAGACAGAAGTACGTCGTGGTGCGGCAGACTTTACAGGACGAGTTTGTGTGATCGGTTCTAATCTGGAAGAAGATAAGATTAAGGAATTATTTAAAGTATCATAATAAATGACCAAAGACAGCTTTTTAGCTGTAACAGAAATGGAAATGAGGTTATCTATGTTTGGAAAGAAAAAAGAAGAAATGATGGTATATGTCATCATGGGATTTTTAGAGGCAGGAAAGACCAGTCTGATCCGTGACCTTTTGACGGATGATATGTTTGATGATAAAGCCAAGACATTGATCCTTGCGTGCCTTCCGAAATGCAATTTCAGCGGAGAGTGCCTTATTCAGCAGATGCTTTGTATATAGCTTTATATATATATAGTA
>ENA-USYV01003678-USYV01003678.1-human-gut-metagenome-genome-assembly--contig:-NODE-3678-length-10229-cov-5.510638_pt1 | contig 10229 bp, 6 predicted proteins | sample MGYA00250066_ERZ773514 | MGnify/ENA primary metagenome ERZ773514 (study PRJEB29103, sample SAMN06112049) | human gut metagenome | biome: human gut; feature: ankylosing spondylitis patient; material... | reverse complement strand
TCACTGAAGCAAATCCAGGTGGTGTGACAGGTTTTGTCAAGGGAGTTAAAGCATTTATTCCCGCTTCAAAAATCGGTCTTGACTATGTTGAGGACACCGAAAGCTATGTCGGCATGACTTTAAATGCGATTATCATTACCGCTGACGCAAACGAAAAAAGACTTGTCCTCTCAGCAAAAGAAATCGCAAGAGAAAACGCAGTGCTTGAACATTCGCAGAAAGTTTCAAAACTCGCAGTTGGCGAAACCGTTTCCGGAAAGATTGTGCGCATGGAATCATATGGAGTATTTATTGAAATAGGTGAAGACCTTATAGGACTTTGTCATATATCACAGATTACAAATAAATTTATCAAATCTCCAAAGGAAGTTGTTAAACTCGGTGATACTGTATCTGCAAAAATAATCGCTCTTGATGGTGACAGGATATCACTCAGCATGAAAGCACTTGAGAATGATATTCCTGACGAAAAAGAAGATACATACGAAATTCCAGACGAATTTCGTGCAGATAAGGAAGAAAAAGCTGATGAAAGTCCTTTTGCGAAGCTGCTCAAAGGAATAAAACTGTAATATACATCTGTGTCAATCGAGGATGTATAACAAATAATGCCACTGGCACGCTCTCTCTACATCGTCGCTCGCAGCAGTACATATGTCAATAAAAAACATTGACCCGTCAGCAAAATACGCTGATTAAGAAAAGATACCGTTACCTTATGCACCATGTCCATCCGGACAATGGTGCTTTTGTTATTGCTGACGAAAGGTATATATGGAATCACAATGCAGATTTTCCACTCTTTCTAAAAAGTATGTTTGATGTAAACAAGCAGCTTCTTGACGGTTTGGAAGAAGCAAAACAGCTTTTTCATGCATCAACCCTATCCGGTCACCTATTTTTATGTTTGCTATCCGCCTTATTCCCGTCCCTCAGGAATATCTTTTATAATATCATTCCAGATTTTTATAAGAAATGTAAGTGACACAATAAATGACATAACCTCTGCAATTGGAAATGACCACCATACCATATGAAGTCCGCCAAATTTTGCAAGAAGATACGCAGCCGGCACGAGAACTACAAGCTGACGCATGATTGATACGACCATACTAAACACTGCTTTTCCAAGTGCCTGAAATACGGTTCCTGCAATAATACAGAACCATGCAATCAGATAATGTACACCTATCGTTCTAAGCGCAGGCACACCTATCTTAAGCATATCATCAGAGGCATTAAACAATCCGAGCAATGCCTGTGGAATACTCTCAAAAAGAACAAATCCAATAAATGTAAGACAAAAAGCCGTCGCAAGACTTACTTTTATCGTCTTTACCATACGCTTACGCTGTCTCGCACCATAATTGTAGGCAATAATTGGTGTAATTCCGTTGTTCAGACCAAATACAGGCATAAAGAAAAAGCTTTGCAGCTTAAAATAAACACCAAAAACAGCCGTAGCCGTTGATGAAAACTCAATAAGAATACGGTTCATGCAATATGTCATAACAGAGCCGATAGACTGCATTATAATAGAAGGTATTCCAACTGCATAAATCGTTCCGATAATCTTAAAATCAGGCTTAAATCCCTTAAATTGAAATCTAACTTCATGATTAAATTTGTGATTACAGGTTCCTGCAACAAGCCCTGCAACACACTGACCGATAACGGTTGCAACAGCAGCTCCTGTCACTCCCATTTTAGGAGCACCAAACATACCGAAGATTAAAATCGGATCTAATATAATATTTGTAACCGCACCGCTGAGCTGGGAAGTCATACTAAAAATTGTTCGTCCCGTCGAGGTAAGAAGTCTTTCAAAAAATACCTGTGTAAAAATACCAAATGAAAAAATCATGACCGTGCTAAGATAATCAACTCCCATAGTCATAATCTCAGCATCGGCACTTCCCACCTGACTTCTATAAAAAGGCTTCACTACGGTAAATCCAAGTATTAGAAAAACAATATAACTTACCGCATATATAAACGCTGCATTTGTCGCCGTTTTATTAGCTTTCTTAAAATCTTTCTCACCGAGAGACTTAGACAAAAGTGCATTCATACCTACACCGGTTCCCGTAGCTACCGCAATAAGAAGCGTCTGCAAAGGGAACGCAAGTGAAACCGCCGTCAAAGCATTCTCCGATAATTTTGCGACAAATATACTGTCAACAATATTGTATAATGCCTGCACCATCATCGAAACCATCATCGGCAGTGACATATTGAAAACCAGTTTTCCTATTGGCATAATCCCCATCTTATTTTCCTGAATAGGGGCTGAAGATTGTTGATTACTCATTTTTTACTCCTTTCGTGTAACAAAAACATTTTACCAGTCAGGCAGATATTTGCAATCCACTCTGCTTCTTAATAGTTTTAGATATTTTTTTCTTTTGAATCTGTACTTTTTGCTTTGTCGTACAGTTGTTTATATTACCACGAAAGACATAGTAAGGGCAAGCCGTTAGGAAATGCTCGTTTTGTGAAAACATTATTTCTCTAACCACTGTTTTATAGTTTCTTCATCCATATCTACAGCACTTGCTATTAAAGAAATATCCATTCCCATATCATTTAATTTTTCTACTGTTTTTTTCTTCTCAGCCATAGCTTTTTTTACAGCCTCCTCTGTAGCTTTTTTTGCTGCTTTTTGTGCTGCCTCTTTTGCTGCTTCTTTCGCTTTTCTCTCGGCATATTCCTCTACACTTTTACACATCTTCTCGTCCTCCTCACCATGTTTTAATTCTTTCATTCTTCTTGATATATTTGGAAATTTATCATCCTTGAAATCTGTTTTTAGAAAACATTGCATGAGTTCACTTATCAGACTATCATCTGCCACTTCCGTATTGACATATACTGACATAAGACCATCATTCACCGGATTGCCTGTTTCCCTTATAACATTTTCTACATGATACACTGTTTTTCCTGCTCCAAACATATCGAACTCGGATATATAAATTACTATTACATCCTGAACATCCTCAAATTCATCACCCGGTTCAGATTTATTAATTGTTATCGTTGATGCATTATAACGCACGCGTTTTACATGATTGCAATTATCTGATCTCTGTATTTCTATATTATATACTTTATCTTCAACACCTTCAATATATGCATCTAAGCGAACTGATCTCTTTGCAAGATTTCTTAATGACTTTTGTGCAACTAATGTTTCCGGCTTGACTTTTAGCCGTGAATTTTCAAGTATTACCTGTAATAACTCTTCGCACGCCGCTGCATCTTCCATAAACTTCTCAAATAATACATCGTCAATCAAACGAAGATTTCTTATTATCTGTATCACTTCTTCATCAGTTTTTCTATTCTTTTTAGATTTTCCTTTATTTTGTATTTTATTAGACACTTGTTCCACCTTCTTTCAGTATTTGCTTCAAAAATATATGTTCATAACTGAACTTTATCATCTGATAAACAGATGAAAATGCTTGTTTTTCTTAAGTGAAATAATGATAACATACGATTTATCTTTTTAATATGTGAATATTGTTAGAAATATTTTATATAATTTGGTACACTATAAACAATTTTGTAATATTAGATTTTTTATTTTCTTATGCAATATGCATTATTTTATATAGATTTCTTTGTTAATAACATACAAAAAAATCACCACTTAACTGCTTTAAATGGCGATTTTATCATTGTTTGCATTACTTTTTTAATAAGGCCCTTTATCGGGCTTTCTCCATTTCTACTGTGTTGAAATACAAACAGAAAAAGGTCCTTATTTTGTGTCAATGCCCTTTATCGGGCTTTCTCCATTTCTACCCTGATGTAGTTGAAGTTGATGAATTAATATAGAAGGTGTCAATGCCCTTTATCGGGCTTTCTCCATTTCTACTAATTATTATGAAAAAGTATTTTAAAGAGGATGTCGAAGTGTCAATGCCCTTTATCGGGCTTTCTCCATTTCTACGCTCCCCTCTGGGAACGCCCTAAAATGAAGCATTTGCGGACTCGATTTTGCAGGTAATTGTCTGACAATATCAAAATCTGCTTATTTTTTGCTGTTTTTATGTCTCTTTACACTTTGTTCATATTTTGTAACAGTTCAGCATAAAAAGATAATTGAGAATACAATGAGCTTGTTCATTGTATTGTTGATTATCTTTTTATGCTAAAATAGCCTTTCATTTCTGAAATGAGGGCAAAGCCCTCGCGAGCACGCTCAGATGGAACAAATTTATTTGTTCCATCCTCACTTTGCTTTCGCGTAAATAAACAAAAGCTGCAAAGCAGCGACTGACAGCTTGCTGGCAGGTTTATGAATGTAATAAATGAAAGGCTGAACTGTTACCGTTGTTGATGATTTGATGCAGCGAATAATATATGAATTTTTATTTAACAGTTAAAATGAAACGAACATATGTACTTGAAAACATAAATATTTGGTGTTAAGATAAAAGAAATATTTATGTTGCAATGTTGATAAGATGATTTAGAAATGAGGTTTTTATGGCAAAACATGAGGAAGTTAAGAAGTATATAAAGATAAGAAAGGCATCTGAGCATAATCTTAAAGGTATTGATGTTGATATTCCAAGGGATGAGTTTGTGGTTCTTACGGGACTTAGCGGTTCGGGAAAGTCATCTCTTGCATTTGATACAATCTATGCGGAGGGACAGAGAAGATATATGGAGTCTCTGTCTTCTTATGCCAGACAATTTTTGGGGCTTATGGAAAAACCTGATGTCGAGAAGATAGAAGGACTTCCGCCGGCTATTTCTATTGATCAGAAGTCTACAAACAGAAATCCGCGTTCGACTGTAGGTACTGTTACGGAGATTTATGATTACTTCAGACTTCTCTATGCGAGAGTTGGAATACCACATTGTCCTAAGTGTGGAAAAGAGATAAAGAGACAGACGGTAGACCAGATATGTGATGAGATTATGAAGCTTGAAAAAGGCACGAGATTACAGCTCCTTGCACCTGTTGTCAGAGGTAGAAAGGGTGAACATATCAAAGTTTTGGAAAGTGCCAGAAAGAGCGGTTATGTAAGAGTTGTCGTTGACGGTCACATCTATGAACTGTCAGAGGATATAAAGTTAGAGAAAAATAAAAAGCATGATATAGAGATAATGGTTGACAGGCTTGTTGTAAGAGAGGGAATAGAAAAGAGACTTACCGATTCTATTGAAAATGTTATGAGACTTTCTGACGGGCTTCTTATAGTAGATATTCCGGGCAAAGAACAGATTAGATTCAGCCAGAGTTTTTCGTGTGCTGACTGTGGTGTGAGCATTGATGAGATAGAGCCGAGGACATTCTCTTTTAACAATCCTTTTGGTGCGTGTGAGGTATGCCACGGTATCGGTTATAAGATGGAGTTTGCCGAGGAACTTATGATACCTGATCCTTCGTTGAGTATCACGGATGGAGCACTTGTCGTAAACGGATGGCAGTCTGTTACAAACAAGACAAGCTATGCCAGATGTGTCCTTGATGCACTTGCTAAGGAGTATGGTTTTGAGCTTGATACCCCTTATCAGGACCTTCCTGAAAATATCAGGCATATGCTTATGCACGGAACGGATGGCAGGAGTGTACAGGTACACTACAGAGGTCAGCGTGGCGTTGGTGTCTATGATGTTGTTTTTGAGGGAATTATCAAAAATGTAGAGAGAAGATACAGGGAGACAGCGTCAGACAGCACCAAGAAAGAGTATGAGAGTTTTATGAGGATAACACCTTGCAAGGCTTGTAAAGGAAAAAGACTCCGCCCGGAAGCACTTGCAGTAACAGTTGGGGACAAAAATATCGCCCAGATAACTGAACTTTCAATAATAGAACTTAAAAATTATCTTGATAACCTTGAACTTACAAAAAATCAGTTAAATATAGGCAGGGTTGTACTTAAAGAGATAAAAGCAAGAGTTGGATTTCTCGTTGAGGTAGGTCTTGAGTATCTCTCACTTTCAAGATACACGGCGAGTCTTTCAGGTGGTGAAGCACAGCGTATCAGACTTGCAACGCAGATAGGTTCGGGGCTTGTAGGAGTTGCCTATATACTTGATGAGCCGAGTATAGGACTTCACCAGAGGGACAATGATAAGCTGCTCGGTGCGTTGATGAAGTTAAAAGACCTCGGAAATACACTTATCGTTGTAGAACATGACGAAGATACGATGCTTGCGGCTGACTATATAGTAGACATAGGACCTGGAGCCGGTTCACATGGCGGCAAAGTGATTGCTACTGGAACGGCAAAAGACATCATGGCTTGCAAGGAGTCGATAACAGGTGATTATTTAAGCGGCAGAAAAAAGATACCTGTTCCTGAGGTGAGAAAAGAGCCTACAGGCTGGATAAAGGTAAAAGGTGCAAAAGAAAATAATCTCAAAAATATAAATGTAGAGTTTCCGACGGGAGTTATGACCTGTGTTACGGGAGTTTCAGGTTCGGGAAAAAGTTCGCTTGTAAATGAGATACTTTATAAGTATATGGCAAAACAGTTGAATAGGGCGAGAACTATACCGGGACTTTGCAATAGTGTTGAGGGTCTTGAACAGCTTGACAAGGTTATCAATATAGACCAGTCTCCGATAGGAAGAACACCACGCTCAAATCCTGCAACTTATACAGGGGTATTTGATATGATAAGAGATTTGTTTGCCGCAACACCTGATGCAAAAGCGAAAGGATATAAAAAAGGCCGTTTCAGCTTCAATGTAAAGGGAGGAAGATGTGAAAACTGCCACGGTGATGGAATTATAAAGATAGAGATGAACTTTCTGCCGGATGTATATGTTCCTTGCGAGGTATGCGGTGGAAAGAGATACAACAGGGAAACGCTCGATGTAAAATATAAAGGCAAGAGCATATATGATGTGCTGGACATGACAGTGGAAGAAGCACTCACATTCTTTGAAGCAGTACCGACTATCAGAAGAAAGATAGAAACACTTTATGAAGTGGGACTTTCATATATAAAACTCGGTCAGCCGTCAACAACGCTTTCAGGTGGTGAAGCACAAAGAATCAAACTTGCCACAGAACTTAGCAGGAGAAGTACGGGAAAAACGGTATATGTACTTGATGAGCCGACAACAGGACTTCATTTTGCAGATGTGCACAAACTCGTTGACATATTGAGGAGACTTACAGAGAATGGCAATACCGTTATAGTGATAGAGCATAATCTTGATGTTATAAAAACAGCAGATTATATAATTGACTTAGGCCCTGAGGGCGGAGCAAAAGGTGGAACAGTCATAGCAAAGGGCACACCTGAAAAGGTGGCAAAAAGCAAGAAGTCTTATACAGGGGCATTTATAAAGAAGATGCTTGAGAGGTGATTGCGAATATCAGCTTACCTGACAGATTATGATGGTTTTGCAAATGCTTAGTGGGAGATAAAAAGTGGAGAGGAGATATGCTTATGGATAAGAAAAATGACAACTCATTTTTTGCCATGCTGTCGAGGATGAAATATATTGAAAGATGGGCATTGATGCGTAATTCGCTTAGGGAGAATGTCAGTGAACATTCTCTCGAAACAGCGGTGGTTGCTCATGCTCTAGCCATTATAGGAAATTGCAGGCTCGGTATGGACTATGACATTGAGCATATAGCGTTGCTTGCAATGTATCATGACTGTACGGAGATTATCACCGGAGATATGCCGACACCAGTTAAATATTACAACACTGAAATAAAAGATGCCTATAAGGAGATTGAGGTAAATGCGGCGAAAAATCTTCTTTCAAGACTTCCTGAGGATATGGCTTTGGAGTATGAAAAATATCTTTTGCCAAAAGAGGATGCATCAGTTATGAGACTTATAAAAGCGGCAGATAAAATATCGGCTCTTATCAAGTGCATAGAGGAAGAAAAAACAGGAAACAGAGAGTTTAATCATGCGAAAGAGTCAACTTTTAAGGCGATAAGAGAATTAGAGTGCAAAGAAGCTGAAATTTTCTGTGAGGAGTTTGTGCCGGAGTATGAAAAGACGCTGGATGAGTTGAACTGAGAATGAGTATTTCCACACTTCCAGTGCGTAGAATACTAAGTGGTAGGAAAAGCAAAGGTGATTGACGATTATATTTGAGTCAATTATAATATATCTGATTATGTGAACTAATAATGTACTCTCGGTATCTTCTCAAAACGAGTCATTTCGGCTGCATTTCCGATATACTGTTTCCATTTTCTCGTCGTACACACCGTGTACGCACTGCGAAAATGTCATTGTATATCAAAAATCCATCTCGAAATTCTTTGTTCAGAAGATTCCGAGAGTACATTAGGGAGTAAAGGAGGGATTATTATGAAAAATATTTACATAGCATCAAATTCGGTTGAGGCAGACTCTGTCGTGAATAAACTATCACAAAACGGCATAAATGCTTCGTGCAGACAGAAAGAAAACTTTAGTGTGATGGCAGGAAATACAGAGGTAGAGTTTGAGATATTTGTTGATGACTGGGAGGCGGACAAGGCTAAGAAACTGCTTAGTAAAAAGGATTATACACCATCAATGGGATTTGAAAAAAGGCGTCGTATGGCAGCCATACTCAGTCTTGTTTTTATAGCGGCAGTTTTTATTATAGTTATAGCAACTTCATTGTAATTAGAAAAGTTATGTATGTTGATTTAGTACTATTGTAATAGTTTTATGTGACATCAGTTGGAGCAAAGTTATTTTTGCTGCAGTGTCAGATGATTGTATTATATTAATATAAGGAGCAGTAATGGACAGATGTAAAGACATTTTATGTCAGATATTTGGGAAAAGTCCTATAAGTGATGAAAAAGATGTGGCACAAAACATTTACACATTTCGTTTTGTGTTATTTTGCATGATTATATATACATTTGAAGAAATTTTAAATGCGACAGGTATTTTTATTGTAGATAAAAAGATTTTTTTTACAGGTTATATTATCGCTTGTTTTTTTCTGTTGATGCATATAGTATCTTTGCTGGTACTAGGGTTGGATAATCCAAAAACAAAGTATTTAAGTATATTTGCAATTATATGTGTGTTTAATGCAGCAAGTATTTCACTGACTTATCATATGATTATCATTATTATGATACCGCTTGTTATAGCGGGAATGTACACATCAAAGAGAATATCGGTATTTACATTTGTACTTACTATTTTCAGCATAATTCTCATTACTTATGCGGGCTATTTTTATGGTGTTTGTGATGCAAACATGACACTTCTTACGGCTACTTCGATAGGACATCTTGAAAAGGACGGAAAGTTTCTGATGACTCAGGTAAATCCGAATCCTTTCTTTACTATTGGTCTATATTTTGTCCTACCGCGTTGTTTTCTTGCGGTTGCTTTTGCTTATGTTTCAAACAGTGTTAATAAGGTTATAAGAAATTCGCAGAAAAAGGCTGTTCAGATGGAACTTAAGGCAAGTATGGATGAAATGACCGGTTTATATAATAAAAACAGGTTGCTTGCACTTTTGGATGAAAAAGTATATGATTCACAAAATATAGCGGTTATTTATTGGGATGTAAACCGGCTAAAATATGTAAATGACAATTTCGGTCATATTGCAGGAGACAGGCTTATCATAAAAGTGGCAGAAGCTATTCGCAGTTCAGCCAGAAAAGAGGATGCGGCTTTTCGTTATGGCGGCGATGAGTTTGTTATGATAATAAACGATGGAACAGTGGAGATAGTGCAGGAAATTTTAAAAAGATGGGAGTCGGCGATAGGAAAGGCGGCAGAAGGCTGTAATTTTCCGGTTTCCGCATCTGTCGGGTATGCAATCGGTGAAAGAAAATATCTGGAGGATGTCATTGCGGAAGCAGACAAGAATATGTATATGTGCAAACATAAAGTGCACGAGGAACTTAGTTTTTAGAGCAAAGTGTTAAGAACTTTCTGAACTTTTAGGTTCATGGGATGAATTGGCACAAATCGAAAGTTGGAGGATACACGCATGAAAATTGTAATCATTAATGGAAGTGCCAGAAAAGGAAATACGCTGGCAGCAATCAATGCATTTATAAAAGGAGCGTCAGAAAAGAATGAAATTGAAATCATTGAACCCGACAACCTCAACATTGCACCATGCAAGGGATGTGGTGTCTGTCAATGCTCTAAGGGATGCGTCGATAAGGATGATACAAATTCTACCATTGATAAAATTGCTGCCGCAGATATGATTCTTTTTGCTACACCAGTTTATTGGTGGGGAATGTCAGCACAATTGAA
>ENA-USYV01003675-USYV01003675.1-human-gut-metagenome-genome-assembly--contig:-NODE-3675-length-10241-cov-4.833038_pt1 | contig 10241 bp, 8 predicted proteins | sample MGYA00250066_ERZ773514 | MGnify/ENA primary metagenome ERZ773514 (study PRJEB29103, sample SAMN06112049) | human gut metagenome | biome: human gut; feature: ankylosing spondylitis patient; material... | reverse complement strand
ATTTGAAGAATACCCTTTTTATTATGGAGCAGAGATGCTCCTTTTTTTGTACCTAATTTTAGGAGGAGGTGAGAATTCATGGCAAGCCGTATTCAGGGAATTACCGTTGAGATTGGTGGTGATACAACCAAATTGCAGAATGCCCTTAAGGGTGTGAATGGACAGATAAAGTCTACTCAGTCACAGCTGAAGGATGTAAACAAACTGCTGAAACTGGATCCGGGCAACACAGAGCTGATAGCACAGAAACATAAGCTACTTTCAGAGGCTGTTGGCGAAACAAAGGAAAAACTGGCAACCTTAAAGACGGCAGCGGAACAGGCAAACACGGTGCTTGCCAATGGTGAAATCTCCAAAGAGCAGTACGATGCATTGCAGAGGGAAATCGTAGAAACGGAGCAGGACTTAAAAAATCTGGAAACACAGGCGAACCAGTCGGCAACGGCAGTTCAGAAGATAGCTGCATCCGGGGAAAAGTTAAAAACGGTCGGTAACAACATATCGTCTGCCGGACAGAAACTTCTTCCCGTGACAGGGGCAGTAGCGGGACTTGGCACGGCGGCTGTTACAACGGCAGCAAACTTTGAATCCTCCATGTCACAGGTACAGGCTACGATGGGAATCACGAAAGATTCCATGTCAACGGTTGACGGGCAGTCTGTTAATACGATGGACACCCTTTCCAAACTGGCAAAGAAGATGGGCGCAGAGACGGCATTTTCTGCAAGTGAGTGTGCAGAAGCATTAAACTATCTCGCACTTGCTGGATATGACACGGAGCAGATGTGCGATACTCTGCCGACTGTACTCAATCTTGCAGCAGCCGGAGATATTGCACTTGCCGATGCTTCTGATATGGTAACGGATGCGATGTCAGCTCTTGGGATGGGAGTTGATGAGGCAGGAAAGATGGTAGACCAGATGGCAAAGACGGCATCTACTACGAATACATCCGTGGCACAGTTAGGGGAAGGTATCCTTACCATCGGTGCAACAGCCAAATCCATCAAGGGTGGTACGGCAGAGCTTAATACGGCACTCGGCATCCTTGCCAATAATGGTATCAAGGGTGCAGAGGGTGGTACGCACCTAAGAAACATCATCCTGTCTTTGCAGAATCCTACGGATAAGGCTGCCATTGCGATGGAAGAACTGGGACTGCAGGTTTATGATTCCGAAGGAAACATGAGGAGCATGAATGATATTCTGGGTGACCTAAATTCAGGAATGGATGGAATGACCTCTGCCGAGAAATCAAATATCATCGGCAGGATATTTAATAAAACCGACCTGTCATCCGTGAACGCACTGCTTGCCAATACGGGAAGTACATGGGATGACCTTCAGCAGTCTATTGCAGACAGTGGGGGTGCTGCCGGACAGATGGCAGATACACAGCTTGATAACCTGCAGGGACAGATCACCATATTGAAATCTGCATTAGAGGGACTTGCCATTTCATTCGGAGAACTTCTGATGCCTGCCATAAAACAGATTGTTGGATGGGTACAGTCATTTGTTGATGTATTAAACGGACTGGATGAAGGGACAAAGAAAACGATTGTCACAATTGCACTTATCGTGGCTGCCCTTGCCCCGGTTCTTATCATTGTCGGAAAAGTCATCTCCGCTGTAGGAACGATCATGACCATTGTTCCAAAGATTGCCGGAGTCATCAATACAGTTAAGGGGGCATTTGCAGCACTGAATACGACAATGCTTGCAAATCCTATCGTTCTTATTATTGCAGCCATAGCAGCACTTGTGGCTGCTTTTATTTATCTTTGGAATAACTGTGACGGGTTCCGTCAGTTCTGGATTGACCTTTGGGAGAATGTGAAACAGGTTGCGGTTACGGTATGGGAGGCAATAAAATCATTTCTCGCAACAGCATGGGAAGCAATAAAGACTACGGCAGCAACCGTGTTTGAGGCAATCAAGTCATTTTTTACAACCATATGGGACGGCATAAAACTTGTGTTCACCACGGTGCTTGAAGTGATAAAGACAGTGATTGTGACCTATTTTACCATCTACAAAACAGTGATCACGACAGTATTTAATGCAGTCAAACTTGTGGTGACAACCGTGTGGAATGCAATTAAGATCGTGATAACCACGGTTGTGACAGCAATTCAGACTTTTATTACGACAGCATGGAATACGATAAAGACAATCGTGACCACGGTGGTAAATGGAATAAAGACAGCGGTTTCCGGTGCCTTTACTGCGATGTGGACCGGCATAAAGACAACCGTAGGAAATATTGTTACAACGATAAAAACGGGATTTGGAACAGCAGTTTCCTTTATCACGGGACTTGCACAGTCTGCGGTCAAGTGGGGAACAGACATTATTGACGGAATCGTAAACGGCATCAAGAAGTGCATCGGTAAGGTAAAGGATGCCGTATCCAATGTGGCTGAAACAATAAAGTCTTATCTGCATTTCTCCGTGCCGGATGAAGGACCACTTACTGATTATGAGTCATGGATGCCGGATTTCATGGGCGGACTGGCTGAAGGCATAGAAAAGAGCAGGGGACTCGTAACAAAGGAAATCGAGAAACTGACGGATACCATGAATCTTGAAAATATGGTGCCGGATATGGATGCAAGCCTGAATGCCACTGTCGGAAGAAACGCTTCTTTCGGGGAGAACGGTACGGTAAAACTTAACCAGCCGATCATGCTGGACGGAAGGGTGATCACGACACTTGTGTCACAGATACAGTATTCCAATGGTCAGGCATCCATGAGAAATCTTGGAATAAGTTAGGAGGTGCAGACAGTGTCAAAAACTGTAGACGGGGTGGTATATTACACCGTAAGATTTTTAAATTATGCAGGGACTGACCTGCTCGGCACCTGTGATGTGGAAGCAGGCGGTGATGCCACAGATCTTGCACCACAGCCGGAAGTAATAGAGGGCATGGTGTTTAACGGATGGAATGTGGATATCACAAAGGTGATGGAGGACATGACAGTCCGTCCGACCTATAAGAGCGACAGCATTTATTATACAGTCAAATTCCTTAATTATGCCGGGGACGATTATCTTTCAACACAGAAAGTAAAGGAAGGAGAGGATGCAGTCCCTCCGTCCCCGGAAAAAATCAAGGGATTGTTTTTTATAGGATGGAATACATCTTTTACGGATATTCATGAGGATAAGACCATCCGTCCGAGATACAGGGAGATACCTCCGCATCCGGTATTGAATTTTTATAAAAAGACAAAGGGGAATACTTCGGGAGAGTTTATCCGTTCTTACTCTGCCGTCAATGCCTGCAGCATTACGGCAAAACTGGACGGGGAATGCACGATGTCTTTTAAGATGCTGACGAGGAAGATAGATTCTTTTGTTGATGTAAAATGCATTGCAGAACTGGACGGACTGGTGTTTAACATTACGAATGTGAAAAAAAGTATATCAAGTGGTGTATGTTATACCGAGATGGAATGTGAACACATTTCCTATATCCTGAATGACGATGAATATAAGGTGACTGCTTTTGACATGACGGGTACTCCAAGACAGATACTGTGGGCGCTGCTTGCAGGAACACCATTTAGTGTCGGTACGGTGGACATAGAAAAGAAGGTAACACTCAGGGTAAATACAGAAGCAACAAGACGTGCCTGTGTGATGCAGCTGTTTGCCCTTGTAAAAGGGGAAATCGAATATTACGGATACGCTATCGGCATCCGTAAGCACAGGGGAAACAGCCAGACAGTGGATATCATGAAAACGGAAAATGTCAAGGATATCAGTTATTCCTATAATGCAACGGAACAAAGGTACAGTTATTCCGTTGACCTGTACAGAAAAGGAAATGTTGACCTTGGGGATGAACTGCTTCTTGATTTTAAGCCATTATCCATATACAGGCAGAAACGTGTGGTCGGCATGGAGTGGAATCCGTTCAATTATAATGAGGTAAGCATTACGATTGGTGCATATATACCGACCATCAATGATTCCCTTTATTCTGTTGTAACAAGTGTGGAGGATATCAGGAATACCACGGCAAAATACACGGTGGAATTTGGGGAGATCATCGGAAACGGTTCTTTTTATTTTACAAGGGCATATAATGACAGACCATATTTTCAGTACCAGACAAATGATGGAAAGACACCGACAGTAACGCTGAATAAGAAATCCGGCAGTGCATTTGCTTCTTATGTCGGTGCATCCATATCCGGGGTTTCTTCCTCAACGAGAACGGTCATTGCATTTTACTGTACCGTGCCGGATGAAACAGAAGACGAGGAAGATACGGATTAAGGAGGTGCTTTCGGATGGCTGTGTTCAGCGGGGATAAATATAAAAAGGCTTCATCGGATGCACTTGCATTTATAAAGAGACAGCTTGATGTAAATAACTTCAAGTGTCAGATAACATTCGACAAGGAATATGATGACAGTTATTCCGGGGATATCGTCTGGGGATATGTGACAGGGATATCCGTTGAGGAAGATCAGGTAAGGGCGAAATACATCTCCCCATCCACTTATTATGATTTCGACTATAAGGGAAAGGTTACCGGGACTGCAAGAAACCTGTCAGATTTCAGTGATTATGCCGTGAATGTTTATGTTGTCCATGATGCCGATTACAAGGTGATCACCTGTCCTATCAAAGCAGACGGGACATGGGAGTCTGCAATGACTTACAGAGAAACTTATACGGTAAAGGATAAAGACGAAGAAGGAAATGAAACAGGCACCACTCATACAGAGGTTGTGACTTATCCGCTTGATATAACGGTAGGTGAGGGGATTAAAGAGTTCCGTCTCGCCAAAGGCAAAAAAGGAAAATGGGAACAGATTTCATCCTCTGATGAGGTGACGGTTGAAAGATATGTGTATGATGCAGACACAGAGATAAAAGCCGAAGATGGCGGGTATGGATACAGTTATTTAGAGTACTTCACCGTAAGGTTTTACAGTTATTCGGATGCGGAATACATCAATGATATCTGTAAGATATGGAACTGTGGCGGTGGAAAATATATGTGGTACACCAATAAAGCTGCAACAGGGCATAAGATTGGAAAGGTCATGCAGCAGGTATGGAGGGATGGTGCAGTCGCTTTTGATGCAGTGGGCATTGCAGGTGCTGTTATGAACCTGCAAAAAGGAAGGCTTCCGGCATCGTTTCTCATTCCGACAGATGATCCGCAGTATAACAAGGACGGCTCTAATGCCCTCGGTGCATATGGATATATGCTGAATTCCAGAACATGGGCTTATGATGTGGGACTTGCCCTTCTGGTATTTACCACAAGCGGTGATTATGATATCTGCAAAGAAATGCTGAAACGGATGCAGTATGAGCAGAATGATGACGGGAGTTTCAATTTTTCCTACGATATTTATATCGGACAGCTGTTTGACGGATATGTAAGAACCGGGGCGATGGGACACGGGGAAACAATCGATTTGGCGGTTGCGGGGTGGACGGTGGGATACCATCCTTGCGATAGTGAACCGGGGCGATGGGATGGCTGGTGTGGGGAGCCTGTTATTACACGATGGAAAGCGGGGACAGGGATTTTGTGAAGATGATAAAAAAAGCCGGGGACTGGCTTGTGTCAAAACAGGTCACGGATTCATCCGATCCACGATATGGACTGATGACAGGAGGTTACGGCAGTTACAACATGGAGGATTATTCTTATTCCGGTGAGGAGATAGAATGGTGTTCCGTGGAACACCAGTGTTCAGCATTACAGGCACTTGAGGGATGTTCCCTTGTGCTGAAAAATAAAAAATACAAGGAAGCAGCAGAACTTGTCCGGGACAGTCTTTTCCTAAAATGCTACGACAGGGAGAATGGACGGTTCTTTCAGGGCATAAACGGGGGAGTGCCAGATAAGGCATGGGCGCTTGACTGCACCACATGGGCTGGGATACTTATCTTCTCCGTAGTGCATTCGTCAACGGCAGAAGAGTGTCTTGAAACTGCAAAGAGTGTGTATCTTACGAAGAATAAGAAGATTATACAGAGCAGGGAGAAAGATTATTATAATACGGCATATTCAGACGATGAAACATTTTCTGGATTCAAGCCGTACAGTAATAAGACGGCTGACTATAAAGGTGCGCCGGATATCGTGTGGACGGAAGGAACGCTTGGATACTCCACACTTGCCTATGTGCTGGGAAACATGGATGAGGCAAAGAAATATGTGGATGAGTGTATCAGACTGCAGAACTGTGACGGGAGTACGGGCGGCGTGATATATACGACAGCCACCTATGGAATGTTACCGTGGGAGTTTCATGTATGGGAAAGCGTGGTATCATCGTCATGGCTGTATCTTGTCATTAATAATCCCGATGTTCTTTTTCCAAGAACACTCAGACAGGTCTATTATATGGCTAAGATAAACAACATCCACGATGAAAGAAAATAGAATAAACAATTTCGGAATCAGGCAGTTATCCATAATGGGTAGCTGCTTTTTTAATACAAAAATTTATAAGGAGGACAAGACGATGAAGGAATTCTGGAACGCAGTACAGTTCGTATTCACGGCTGTAGGTGGATGGCTTGGTTACTTTTTGGGAGGATGTGATGGTTTGTTATATGCATTGCTTGCTTTTGTGGTGATCGACTACATAACCGGTGTTATGTGCGCGATAAACGACAAAGCGCTATCAAGTGAAGTGGGCTTTCGTGGGATTTGCAGGAAGGTACTGATCTTCTTATTGGTAGGGATTGCAAACATCCTGGATGTTCATGTGATTGGTACCGGAAGTGTTCTAAGAACAGCAGTTATTTTCTTTTATATTTCCAATGAAGGCGTGAGCCTTTTAGAAAATGCTGCCCATTTAGGATTGCCGGTTCCACAGAAAATCAAAGCAGTATTAGAGCAGCTGCACGACCGTGCAGAAGATGAAGAAAAGGAGGATGACTAATATGGGTAAGAGATTTGGTATTGATGTAAGCCATTGGCAGGGGGATTTCAACTTTGCCAAGGCAAAGAACAACGAGGGCGTAGAGTTCGCTATTATTAAGGCAGGAGGGGGTGATGCCGGACTCTACAAAGACAGCAGATTTGAGGGCAATTACAGAAAATGTGTGGAGTGTGGACTTCCAAAGGGAGCATACTTCTATGGGAATGCAAAAAGCGTGGCTGATGCAAAGAAAGAGGCAGAGTATTTTATTTCTATCCTTAGTGGCAAGAAATATGAATACCCTGTCTTTTATGATGTTGAGGGTAAAATGATTACAGACAATGACAGAGCAACTCTTACAGAGATTGTGAAGGCATTCTGTGAAATCATGGAAAGTGCCGGATACTGGGTAGGCATTTATTCATCTGAGTCATTTTTCAACAGCGAAATGAATGACGGAGAACTCACAAGATACAGCCATTGGGTTGCAAGGTGGGGCAAGAGCAAACCTGCTCCAAACAGCGGTGCTGAAACGCAGATGTGGCAGTTTGGTGGAGAAACAAATCTTATCCGTAGCAATAAAATCAATGGTCAGACCTGTGACCAAGATTACTGCTATGTAGACTATCCTGCAAAGATTAAGGCGGCAGGGCTGAATGGATATGCTAAGTCAGGAACATCTGCTCCTGCAAAGAAATCCAATGAGGTAATTGCTGATGAGGTGATTGCAGGCAGATGGGGGAATGGTGCTGACAGAAAAGAAAGACTTGAGGATGCCGGATATGATTATTCTGCTATTCAGGGCATTGTAAATGACAGGCTTGGAGCCCCATCCAAGAAGTCTGTTGATGAGATTGCCAGAGAAGTAATTCATGGTGACTGGGGTAATGGTTCTGATAGAAAGAACCGACTCGCACAAGCGGGATATGACTATTCGGAAGTCCAGAGAAGAGTAAATGAACTCTTAAAGTAAATATGTTTTATGCCATAGGCTCGGAGGGAGAAATCCTTCTGAGCCTTATTTTTTTGCTTTGGAATAGGAAAATGGCTGTTTTCCTTACTACCTCATTTGAAGGTGATAATAACTTTTTTATATTTTTTCCCGCCCATTTTGCTTTTTTCTGTCCAAGGGATAGTGAAGGGAAATGGATATATTTTCGGTCAATCACTTAAAAAATGCCCAGCGAATAGTGAAGGGTATACGACTTAACGATGAACCTATAAAAGTTATTCCCTTCAAATTCGATGGAGGTGAAACAGCATGAACGATACACAGCGACAGCAGATAAAGGAACTTAGAGGCAAAGGGTATGGATACGGAAGAATCGCACAGGTGCTTTCTTTAAGTGAAAATACCATAAAGACTTATTGTAGAAGGCATGGACTTGGAGGAGTGGTGGCAAACCCTGCACCCATTGATGGGGAAGTGCATTATTGCCTTTGTTGTGGCAAAGAAGTGATGCAGCCGGGAGGACGGAAAGAGAAGAAGTTCTGCTCGGATAAATGCAGAAATAAATGGTGGAACAGCAACCTTGATAAGGTGAATCGTAAAGCCAATTATGAGTTTATATGTCCCCATTGCAAAAAGCTATTTAGTGCATATGGGAATAAGAACAGAAAATATTGCAGTCATGCCTGCTATATCGAGGACAGATTCGGAGGTGCAGAATAATGAATGAATTAGCCAATGAAGCAAATAAGAAGGAACTGATAGTACCTGTGTGTGAAAAATACACTCTTACAATCAGAGAGGCGGCAGCATATTTCAATATTGGAATTAAAAAGATGCGTAGATTGGCAGAAGAAAACACAGGAAGATTTTCTGTTTTTTGTGGAAATAAATTTCTGATTATCCGCCCGAAGTTTGAGAAATTTATTGATGATTCTTCAGAAATATAATCTGCTGAAAGTAGTTATTTATCTGCCAGAAGTAGTTGATAAATAAGTGATTTAGAGTGATATATGTTATACCTCAAAAGAGGAATTTTAGCTGAGAAAGGGGCAAAGAATAATTGAAATCAAAAGTTGATAATAAGGATACCATGACAGTTCAGGAGGCAGTTACCTATTATAAACTGAGTCGTAGAAAATTTTATGAATTGTTGCATCAAGAAGGATTGGAATTTATAGCCTTTTATTATAATGGCAGGAGGCTGATTCTGAAAAAAGAATTTGAAAGGTATCTGAAAGAACACCCAGAAATACGAAGGAGGGAACGCAGATGGCAGGAAAATCAGGATTGCGAAGAGATTCAAAACACAGAGTACTCCGAAGGGGCGAATCAATAAGAGCAAATGGAAAGTATCAGTTTAAGTATCATATAGGTGGAAAACCACATTTTGTTTATAGTTGGAGATTAGAACCTACGGATCCACTCCCGGTTGGTAAAAAGCCATGTCTTTCTCTGAGAGAACTGGAAAAACAGATAGGTTACGACCTTGATAATCGATTGGATCCGTTGGGAAAGAATATTACTGTAAATGAATTGGTGGAGAGATATCTTAAGACTAAGGTGGGAATGCGACCAAACACATTAGCCAATTATAATTTTGTAAGAAATATTCTTAAAAATGAGCCTTTCGGAAGTCAAAAGATATCGAAAATAAAGACATCTGATGCAAAGTTGTTTCTGATAAAGATGCAACAGGAAGATGGGAGAGGGCATAGCACGATAAAGACAGTGCGAGGAGTCCTTCGTCCGGCATTTCAAATGGCTGTGGATGATGATGTTCTTATGAAAAATCCCTTCCAATTTGAATTAGCAGGAGTGGTAGTTAATGATGCTGTCACACGGGAAGCAATTACAAAAGACCAGATGCGAAGGTTCTTGAAATTTATACATGATGATGTGGTTTATTGTAAATATTATGAAGTGATTTATATTCTTTTTCACACTGGTATGAGAATTTCGGAATTTTGTGGACTTACGATGAGGGATATTGATTTAGAGAAAAGAACCATTAATATTGATCATCAGCTGCAAAGAACTTCCAAAAGAGAGTATGTAATTGAGCCAACAAAAACAAATGCCGGAACAAGGGTTATTCCAATGACAAATGAAGTGACAGAGATGTTTCGAGCAATTATTGAGGATAGACCAGATTATAAGGTTGAAAAAGTGGTAGACGGTTACACGGGATTCCTTTTTCTGGACAAGGATGGAATGCCACTTGTAGCCATGCATTGGGAACACAGATTCAATCATATGGTCAGCAGGTATAATGAAATTTATAAAGTTCAGATGCCAAATATTACTCCTCATGTTTGCAGACATACATATTGTTCCAATATGGCAAAGTCCGGCATGAATCCTAAAACACTGCAGTATTTGAT
>ENA-USYV01003671-USYV01003671.1-human-gut-metagenome-genome-assembly--contig:-NODE-3671-length-10256-cov-3.968857_pt1 | contig 10256 bp, 5 predicted proteins | sample MGYA00250066_ERZ773514 | MGnify/ENA primary metagenome ERZ773514 (study PRJEB29103, sample SAMN06112049) | human gut metagenome | biome: human gut; feature: ankylosing spondylitis patient; material... | reverse complement strand
CGCGCCATGTATGACGGGGACGACCGGCTGCACCAGCTCATCGACACGGCCCGCGCCATCGAGGGCATGCCGCGGCATGCGTCCACGCACGCGGCGGGCGTGGTCATCACGGAGCAGCCGGTGTGCGCCTACGTGCCGCTGGCGAGCAACGACGGCGCGCTCGTGTGCCAGTTCCAGATGACGACGCTCGAGGAGCTGGGGCTGCTGAAGATGGACTTTCTCGGCCTGCGCAACCTCACCGTGCTCGAGGACGCGGCGCGGCAGGTGCGCCGCCGCGAGCCGGGGTTTCAGGTCGAGCGCATCCCGCTCGACGATAAGAAGACGTTTGACATGCTCGCCGCCGGGCGCACCGTCGGCGTGTTCCAGCTCGAGAGCGCGGGCATCACGGCCGTGTGCATGGGGCTGCGCCCGCGCAGCATCGAGGACATCACCGCCGTCATCGCGCTCTACCGCCCCGGGCCGATGGAGAGCATCCCGCGGTTTCTCGCCTGCTCGGCGCACCCGGAGCGCATCACCTACAAGCACCCCCTGCTCGAGCCGATCCTGTCCGTGACCTACGGCTGCATCGTCTATCAGGAGCAGGTCATCGAGATCTTCCGGCAGCTGGCCGGGTTCTCGCTCGGGCAGGCGGACATGATCCGCCGCGCCATGTCGAAGAAAAAAGAGGCCGTCATCACGGCCGAGCGCGCTGCGTTCGTGCACGGCGACCCGGAGCGGAATATCCCCGGCGCGGTGGCGCGCGGCGTGCCGGAGCAGACGGCAAACGAAATTTACGACGAGATCCTCGCCTTTGCAAGCTACGCCTTCAACAAGGCGCACGCCGTGTCCTACGCCATCGTGTCCTACCGCACGGCGTACATGAAGCGCAACTACCCGCACGAATACATGGCAGCGCTTTTGACCTCCGTGCTCGACAACACGCCGAAGGTCACGGAGTACATCGCCGAGTGCCGCGAGCTGGGCATCCGCCTGCTGCCGCCGGACATCAATGCGTCCGACGCCGACTTCACCGTCGAGGAGGGTGATCTGCGCTTCGGCCTTGTGGCCATCAAGGGCGTGGGGCGCGGACTCATCCAGGCGCTCATGCGCGAGCGGGAGATCGGCGGGCCGTTCACGGCGTTTGACGAGTTCTGCCGCCGCATGAACGGGCACGACCTCAACCGCCGCGCCGTCGAGAGCCTCATCCGCGCCGGGTGCTTCGACCGCATGGGCTATAAACGCAAGGCGCTCATGCAGTCGGTCGACCGCGTGCTGGGCGGCGCGGCGAGCGAGAGCCGCATGAACCTCACCGGCCAGATGAACCTCTTCAGCGCGCCGGACGACGGGGGAGCGCCCGCCGACACGACGCAGCTCGTGCTGCCGGACGTGGAGGAGTTCACGCGCGCAGAGCTCATAGCCATGGAGCGCGAGACGACGGGGCTGTACCTCACCGGCCACCCGATGGACGACTACCGCGCGCTCGCGCAGCAGGCCAAGGCCGCGCCCATGGGCGACATTCTCGCAAGCTTCCACGCCCCGGCCACGGCCGCGCACCGCTACCGCGACGGGCAGCGCGTTGTGCTCGCCGGTATCTGCACCGCCAGCCGCGAGCGCGCCACGCGCAAGAACACCCGCATGGCCTACCTCCAGCTCGAGGACGACAGCGGCAGCATGGAGGTGCTCGTGTTTTCGCCCGCGCTCGACGCCTGCCGCGACCTGCTGGCGCAGGAAACCCCCGCGCTGTTCGTCGCCGGGCGCATCTCGACGCGGGATGAATCCGACCCGCAGCTCGTGGCGGACAAGGTCCTGCCGCTGACGGAGCAGGGGCTCGAGACCCTGCGCACGCCGCCGCGCCGCGACCCGCCGCCGCGGCCCGAGCCGCCGAAGCGTCACCGGCTCTGGGTGCGGCTGCCGGATAAGGACCACCCGGCCGTGAAGCGCATCGAGCTCATCCTCGAGATGTTCCCCGGCGACGAGCAGCTCGTGCTCGTGTTTGAGGACACGGGCCGGCGCGCCGCGGCCCGCTGCGTCGTGCACCCCGCGCTCGTCGAGGAGCTGCGCGAGCTGGCAGGGCCGGGCAACGTCGCCGTCACGGAGGAGAAAAGCCGTTGACGCGCCGGGCATTTTATGGTATCATGAACGTTAATTTATCTCCCGTCCGGATAGGCACCGGCCGGGGGAGGTATTCAGGAGTGTGATGATCCGCAATGGACGCTGGCCCTAAGCAGGATTTATGGAATATTTTGCCTGTTATCATCGTGCTGCTCCTTGGCGCGGCCTATTTCGCCGTCATGGAGACAGCGTTTGCATCCGCGAGCCGCATCCGGCTCAAAGCCGCCGCTGACCACGGCAACCGCCGCGCCGAGCAGGCGCTGTATGTGCTCGACCACTTCGATCAGGCGATCACGACGCTGCTGATCGGCACGAACATTCTGCACCTGACGATCGCAACGCTCGTGACCGTGGCCGTGCAGCGGCAGTGGGGCATGTGGGCCGTCACCGCCGGCACGCTCGTCACGACCGTGGTCGTGTTCTTCGCAGGCGAGATGCTGCCGAAGAGCATCGCCAAGAAATACGCCGAGCGGCTGGCCATGCGCACGGCGCGCTCACTGCGGTTTTTCATGGTGCTCTTTCAACCCCTGTCGGCCCTGCTCACCGCCTTCGGCAACGCCGTCGCCCGCCGCGTACAGAGCGAGCCCGCCGTGACCGTGACGGAGGATGAGCTGGCCGACATCATCGAGAACATGACCGACGACGGGGAGCTGACCGCCGAGCGCGGCGAGCTCATGAGCTCGGCCCTGTCGTTTGCCGACGTGCCGGTCGAGAGCGTCATCACGGCGCGCGTGGACGTCGCCGCCGTGGACGTGGACGATCCCCCGGAGGAGATCCTCGCCTACGTGCGCGAGCAGCGCCACAGCCGTCTGCCCGTGTATGCCGACAGCATTGACAATGTGATCGGCATCCTGCAGATCCGCAAATACATCAAGGCGTGCATTGCCGCCGGCGGCAAGGCCGTGGACGTGCGCCCCCTGCTCGACGAGCCCGTGTTCGTGCACCAGAGCACCCTCATCGCCGAGGTGCTGCCCGAGCTGAGCAGCCGCAAGGCAAACCTCGCCATCGTCACCGACAACTACGGCGGCACGCTCGGCATCGTGACCGTGGAGGACATCGTCGAGGAGCTCGTCGGCGAGATCTGGGACGAGGACGACGTGGTCGAGGAGTCGTTCGTGCCGCTCGGCGGCGGTCGCTACGAGGTCGATGCCGAGATGACCGTCGGCGAGGTGTTCGACCGGCTCGACTACACCGACCCCGAGGACGACGAGGAGCTGCGCTACAAGCTGCTCGGCGAGTGGACGTATGAGCAGTTTTCCTACATCCCGCGCGAGCGGGAGGGCTTCCGCTATCACCGGCTCGACGTGCGCATTTCCGACATGAAGCAAAAGCGCATCGTCAAGCTCGTCGTGCGCCTGCTGCCGGAGGAGACCGACGAGGCCGCCCCCGCGGACGCCGCCCCGGAGAAAGGGGGCGAGTCGGCATGAGCATCGTGTGGTATTTTGCCGCGCTCGTCGTGCTGATCGCGCTGTCGGCGTTCTTCTCCGCGTCGGAAATGTCGTATTCGTCGGCCAACCGCCTGCGGCTCGAAAACGCCGCCGAGGACGGCGACCGCCGCGCGAAAACGGCCGTCGGCATCCTCGACCACTTCGACCGCACCCTCAGCGCTATCCTCATCGGCAACAACCTCGTCAACATCGCGGCGTCGTCGCTCGGCTCCGTGATCGTCATCCTGCTCGCGGGCGAGCAGTGGACGTGGGTGTCCACCGTCGTGCTGACGCTGCTGGTCATCATCTTCGGCGAGACGATGCCGAAGATCGTCGCCAAGCAGAACGCCAACGGCATCGCCCTGCGCAATGCCTATATCATCCGCGCGCTGTCGGTCATCCTCTACCCCGTGATCTGGCTCGTCGTCGGGCTCGTGCACCTCATCACGCGCCCGCTGCACGGCGATGCCGGCGACGGCGATCCCGAGGAGGCCGCCTCGCAGGAGCTGCAGTCGATCATCGAGACGGCCGAGGACGAGGACGTGCTCGACGAGGACCGCAGCGAGCTGCTGCGCTCCGCGCTCGACTTTTCCGACGTCAGCGCGAGCGAGGCCATGACCGCCCGCGTCGACATGGTCGCCATCGACATCGACGACGACTGGGACGAGATCGTGCGCATTATCAACGATTCGTCGTATTCCCGCCTGCCGGTCTACTCCGGCAGCGTGGACAATATCATCGGTTTCCTGTACCTCAACCGCTTTTACAAGGCCATGATGGACGGCCGGCCGGACGATCTGCGCGCGCAGCTCATTCCACCGTGCTTCGTCTACAAGACCACGCGCCTGCCCGACGTGCTGGCAAAGCTCCGCCGCGAGCAGAAGCACCTCGCCGTCGTCACGGACGAGTTCGGCGGCACGCTCGGCGTCATCACGATGGAGGACGTGCTCGAGGAGCTCGTCGGCGACATCTGGGACGAGAAGGACGTGGTGGAAAACGAGGTCGTCACGCGGCCCGACGGCGGCTATGAGCTCGACGGCGCCATGACGCTCTCGGACTTTCTCGAGCTGCTCGACTGGAACGAGGACGCCCTCGACGACGCCGACAGCACCACCGTCGGCGGCTGGACGCTCGAGCGCTTTGGCACGTTCCCGAAGGTGGGCGACAGCTTCCGGTACGAAAACCTCACCGTCACGGTCCTCGCCATGGACGGCCGCCGCGTCGAGCGCGTGCTCGTGCAGCCCGACCCGGACGCGGACAAGGACAAGGACGCATAACGCATTCCGGTCGATGATTCGGCCTGTGCAAATTTTGCACAGGCCGGATTTTTGCTTACTTGTGTGAGGCGTCTTGTGCCCGGAGTGGGAAAATTTGCCCAAGCGGCGCAAGATGTGGCGGTTTGTATCAGAAAACTGTTAGTGTGTGAAAGTTTTTGCACACGAGCAGGCATAAAGTTTCATTTTTTCGCTTGAAATTTGCACAAATTGCAGGTATAATGAACGCATATTGAATCTTTGCAAGAGGAAAATTTCAAAAAGGAGAGAATCAACTATGAAGTTCAACAAAATCGTGGCGCTGGCGCTCGCCCTCGTCATGGTGTTTGCGCTGTGCGCCTGCGGCGGCGGCAATACCGACACCAAGACCGACGACACGGGTTCCGCTTCCAAGGTCGATACCAACACCGTCTCCGTCGGCGCGATCGTCATCGCCCGCGACGATGTCCCGACCGACGAGATCTATGCGTTCGTGTCCACCATCTTTGACAATCTCGACGCCATCACCGCTCAGCACGCCAAGGGCGCGGAGCTGAGCATCGAGGCTGCCGCCTCCGTCAAGGGCGTGCCGTATCACCCCGGCGCTGCCAAGTACTTTGAGGAGAAGGGCTTCAAGGTCGACGCGGTCAAGGAAGGCGCCGGCAACGGCACCGCTTCCGCGCTCAGCTTCGGCACCGGCGGCGAGTCCGGCACGTACTACGCCTTCGGCGGCGTGCTCGCTTCCTTCGTCTCCGGCAAGTCCGACTGCAAGGTCACGGCCCTCACCTCCGGCGGCTCTCAGGCCAACGTCGAGGATCTGACCAACGGCAACGTCCAGCTCGCGTTCGTGCAGAGCGACGTCATGAACTACGCCTACAACGGCCAGCGCCTGTTTGACAGCCCCGTCACCGGCTTCTCCGTCGTGGCTCAGCTGTATCAGGAGCAGGTGCAGATCGTCACCACCAACCCCGACATCAAGACCGTTGCCGACCTCGCCGGCAAGAAGGTCTCCATCGGTGCGGCCGGCTCGGGCGTGTACTTCAACGCCATTGACGTGCTCAGCGCTTACGACCTCAAGGAGTCTGACATCTCCGCCGTGTACCAGAGCTTCGGCGACAGCGCCGAGAGCCTGAAGGACGGCAAGATCGACGCCGCGTTCATCGTCGCCGGTGCGCCCACCACGGCCATCACCGACCTTGCCACCGCCGGCAGCGTCTACCTCGTCAGCCTCGACGACAGCCACGTGCAGTCCCTGCTTTCCGCTTCCCCGTACTACACCGCCGCCACCATCAAGGCCGGCACCTATTGATGCCCGAGGCGGTGATGCGCTGCATCCCGTAAACGTTCGCTACGGCGTCAGTACCCCTGACGCCGTAGCTTTTCCATCCTAACCGGAACGGAGGTTTCCCTCTATGTCTGACAACAAAAAGGCCGCGGACGCCGCGGCAAGCGCTTCGCTGCAGGAGGAAATGGACGCCGTCATGCGCAAGTATGACCGCGAATCCGCCACCCGCATCTGGGCGGGCAAGCCCAAGATCGTTATCTCCGTCGTCATGGCGCTGTTTTCGGTCTACTGCATCTGGTCGACGCTGTTCAGCACGGCCGCGCTCGAGATCCGCCTGACCGCGTTCCTCGGGCTGATCGTCATCATGGGCTACCTGACCTACCCCGCCAGCAAGAAGCATGTGCACGCCAACCGCCTGCCGTGGTACGATATCGTCATCATGGTCATCGGCGCGGCTGCGTTTTTCTACTATTGCTTTAACTACTCCGTGCTCATCAAGACGCTCACCAGCGCCGCCAAGATGACGCCGTTTCTCATCGCCGTCGGCGTGGCCGGCATCCTCGTGCTGGCCGAGCTGTGCCGCCGCTGCGTCGGCCTGCCGATCCTCGTGGTCGTCGGCGCGCTGCTCGTGTACACGTTCGTGAGCATGCTCAACGCCGGGCAGACGTTCCAGCAGGTGCTCAGCCGCGTGATCTACACGCTCTTTTTCGGCACGTCCGGCGTGCTGAGCACGCCCGTGCAGGTGTGCGCGAAGTTCATCGCCGTGTTCATCATCTTCGGCGGCTTCCTTGAGCGAACCGGCATCGCCAGCTTCTTCATTGACGCAGCCAACGCCATCGCCGGCTGGACCTCCGGCGGCCCGGCCAAGGTCGCCGTTATCTCGTCCGCGCTGTGCGGCATGGTGTCCGGCTCGTCCGTCGGCAACACCGTCACCACCGGCTCGGTCACGATCCCGATGATGAAAAAGACCGGCTACAAGCCGGAGTTCGCCGGCGCCGTGGAGGCGGCTGCCTCCACCGGCGGCCAGATCATGCCCCCCATCATGGGCGCCGCAGCCTTCCTGATGGCAGAGTTCACCGGCGAGCCCTACGGCACCATCGCCATGCGGGCCATCCTGCCGGCGGTGCTGTACTTCACCGGCATCTACATCGCCGTCCATCTGGAGGCCAAGAAGCTGGGCCTGAAGGGCATTCCCAGAGAGCAGCTGCCCCGCGTGCGCCAGCTGCTGCCCAAGATCTACCTTCTGGCGCCCCTGGTGCTGTTGGTGGTCATGGTCTCCACCAACATGTACACCATGGCCTTCTCCGCTGCCATCGCAATCGTGGCGGCCGTGGCCGTAGGCCTGGTCAACAACGTGGTGGAGATCGCCAGCAAGAGCAGCAACCGGGAGGACTTCCTCACCTTCGGCAAGATCATCGACGCCCTGGAGGGCGGCGCCAAGGGCTCCATCACTGTGGCGGTGGCCTGCGGCGTGGCCGGCATTATCTCCGGCTGCATCACGGTGACGGGCCTGGCCTCCAAGCTGTTGAGCACAATCGTCAGCCTCTCCGGCGGCCACATGATTATCGCCCTGGCGCTGACCATGCTCTGCTGCATCGTGCTGGGCATGGGCGTGCCGACCACCGCCAACTACTGCATCATGGCGGCCACCTGCGCTCCCATCCTGATGGATCCCTCCATCGGTGTCACCAAGATGGCGGCCCACTTCTTCGTGTTCTACTTCGGCATTGTGGCGGACATCACGCCGCCGGTGGCCCTGGCGGCCTATGCCGGCAGCGCCATTGCCAAGGCGGATCCCATGAAGACAGGGTTCAACGCCACGAAACTGGCCATAGCGGCCTTTATCGTGCCGTACATCTTCGCTTTCAGCCCCCAGATGCTCTTTGTGGATGTGACCGGCGCCTTCCAGGTGGTGCAGATCTGCATCAGCGCCCTGCTGGGCATCTTCGGCGTGGCGGCGGCCCTCAACGGATTCCTGTACCGGCCCATCCCCGCGCTGCTGCGGGTGGCCATGGCCGTGGGCGGCCTGGGTATGATGATCCCCGGCACGGCCACCGACATCGCCGGCTTTGTGTTGGTGGTTGGCATCGTCCTCTATCAGCGCTTCAGCGCCCGGCGCGCCGCCATGGTCTGAATGACCTTGAAAGTGCTCCCCGGCTTCCGGGGAGCACTTTTTCACACATACCCGCAAGTTACAAGAGATACAGGCCGCGGGAGAAACTGTAACTGTTTTGTTATTGCTTTGCCCTACATACTGTACTATTATAAGCAATACAGTTGATGCATCTGTGAAGAACAAGAAGAGGAGTACATACCATGGCTGAAGTCAAAGACCTGGAGAATGTAGAACAGGAAGCGACCGCTCCGGCGATGGAGGAGACGGCGGCGGACAGCGCCGCCCCCGCGGAGACGCGCGTAAACCTGAAAGCCCGGTGGCAGGCAATCCCGCGGAAGAAGCGGCGCCGGATCATCCGCCTGTGCATACTGGCACTGCTGCTGGTGATCGCCGCGGTGGTGCTGCTGAAAGTGCTGGGCGGCAAGAGCAGCGATGAGGGAGAGGTGGTCACCGACATTGTGCAGTACGGTTCCATCACCTCCACGGTCCAGGGCAGCGGCCTGACCAAGGCCAAGAGCAGTGAGACAATCACCATCACCACTGTCGGCACAGTGGTGGATGTGCTGGTGGCGGAGGGTGAGACGGTGACTGCCGGCACGCCGCTGTTCACCATCGACTCTCCGGCGGCAGAGACCGCCGTGCAGAAGGCCCGGAGCAATGTGGAGGGCTATGAGAAACAGCTCTCCCAGGCCCAGAAAGACATCGCAGGACTGAATCTCTCCGCCGGCTATGCCGGCAAGCTGATGGAGACCGTGACGCTGAATCCCGGTGATTCCATCACCAAGGGCCAGAAGGTGGCGGTCCTCTCCGACGATACCCGTCTGCGGCTGGAGCAGTATTACAGCTACGCCTATGCGGGCGACCTGCAGGTGGGACAGACGGTGAATGTTTCGATCCCTGCCCTGATGACCTCCGTTCCCGGCACGGTGGAGGCGGTCCACATGGTCAGCCGCATCACGCCGGAGGGGTCCAAGCTCTTCTCCGCCGACATCATCGTGGAGAATGAGGGAGCCCTGACGGCGGATATGGTGGCGTCTGCCACCGCCACTGTGAACGGTGAGACCGTGTACCCCTATGAGGCTGGCAAGCTGGCGTACTACCGCACCGGCGACCTGGTTTCCACGGTGGATGGCACGGTGATTTCCAGCAATCTGGTGGACTACCTGCAGGTGGCGCCCGGCCAGGTGCTGGTGCGCATCGACGGGGAGGAGAGCGAGAGCCAGCTCTTCACCATCCAGCAGAACCTGGACACTGCCCGGGAGGAGCTGAAGACTGCGGAGGAGAACCTGGCCAACTGCAACGCCAAGGCTCCCATTGACGGCATGGTAATCGGCCTGACCATCCAGCCCGGCGATGAGATCGCTGCAAATACCGCAGTGGTGACCATCTCGGACACCTCCAGCGTGGTGATTACCGCCAATGTGGACGAGCGGAACATCAGCTACATCAAGCCGGGGATGCCGGTGGAGCTGAGCCAGTGGGGGACCCCGGCCTTCGGCACCGTGGAGACGGTCAGCCTCTCCAGCACGGTGAACAACGGCGTGGCGACCTATCCCATCACCATCTCGGCGGACAACAGCGAGGGCACCCTGCAGGTCAACAGCTATATCGACTACACTCTAACTGCCAGTGAGAATGACAACTGCCTGGTCCTGCCGCTCCAGTGCGTGCGTACTGTGACCCAGGAGGACGGCTCCACCGTGAACGTGGTGTTTGTAAAGGGCAGTCGGCCGGACAACGCCATTGAGACGCCCACCCTGAGCGAGGAGATCCCGGAGGGCTTCTGGGCGGTGCCGGTGGAGATCGGCATCTCCGACAACTCCAATGTGGAGATCAAGTCCGGTGTGGAAGAGGGGACCGAGGTCTTCACACAGATCCAGTCCCTGCAGGCGTGGGGTTGATGCCCATGGCGAAGAACTTAGTAGAGCTGCGGGACGTCTATAAGATCTATGGCGAAGGGCGGGAGAGCGAGGTACGGGCCCTGGACGGCGTCTCCCTGACCATCGGAAAGGGCGAGTTCGTGGCGGTGGTGGGCCAGTCCGGCTCCGGCAAGTCCACCATGATGAACGTGCTGGGCTGTCTGG
>ENA-USYV01003659-USYV01003659.1-human-gut-metagenome-genome-assembly--contig:-NODE-3659-length-10280-cov-15.739586_pt1 | contig 10280 bp, 8 predicted proteins | sample MGYA00250066_ERZ773514 | MGnify/ENA primary metagenome ERZ773514 (study PRJEB29103, sample SAMN06112049) | human gut metagenome | biome: human gut; feature: ankylosing spondylitis patient; material... | reverse complement strand
TATTCATTTTTCAACTTGACCGTATGCGTCGTGCGGACAGCAAAAAGCCCTCCCGTCGGGGGAGGGCCGGGCCGGATTCAGTTTTTCCTGACCGCGATCAGCACGCGGATCTTGCTGCCTGCTGCGCGGCCGTCATTATCAAACCAGCCAATGAGGGTGTAGTCCTCGCCGTTCACCTGCGAAAGGGTGGTGGGATAGTAGGTACCCTTATACCACAGATACACCTGCATATCGTCGGCAGTCTCGTACTTCTTGCCGCCGCTCATCACCGAGGCCGCGCCCACCTTGTCGATCACGGCAGGCATCAGCTGCCGCATGGACTTGACCTTGCCGGAAGTGCTGATGCCCACAGCAATGCCGCCCGCCAGCACCGGGTACTTGGTGCTGGTCTTGTAGGTCGTCTGCTTGCCGTTCACGTAGCACACGTAATCTGCACCGCTTCCCAGATAGTTGAGCACAGTGCTCAGACCGCCGCTGGTGTTAGCTGCGCCCAACTTGAGCAGATAGCTTGCCAGCTTGTCGGTGCTGCCGGTCACGCTTTCCCACACACTGCTGCCGATGCTTCCGTCCACAAGGCCCCACAAAAGGTCGCCGGTGCTGGGCAGCACGATCTCGGCCACATCGCCTGCGATGGAAGCTGCATCGGTGCTGGAAGAGGTGCTTGTGGTGGTACCGGTCGTCGTGCCGGTGGATGTGGTGCTGCTGGAAGAGGTGACATTGTTGATGAGGTTTTTCACGTCGTCCAGCACGCCGTAAGTCCACAGATCACCCGTGACATCGTTCAGGATCAGGCGATCGATCTGACCGTTCTCATTGGTGGTATAGTAGCGCACATCGGCATCCGAAAGTGTTACCCCCGATAGGCGGCTGGGACTTACCGTCCCAGCCACACCCTCCGAAGTCGTATCCAGAATTTCCACGCCGTCCGCAAGGGCTGTTTCGCCCAGAGCGGTACCGTCTGCATTGATCGTACCGGAAGTGCCCTTTTTACCAATGGCATCCACCTGCTCGCCGTCGGCGTTCACGGTGATTTTCACCATCCAGCCGGCCGGGTAGTTCAGGTCCTTGGCCACGCTCACTGTGCGGGTGATGCCGTCGGTGCACTTCACTTCCACCTTCTGCTGCACGTCCGCGCCGTTTTCTTCCACAAGGCTGCGGGTGGCCGTCTGCACTACGCCGTAGAACACTTCGTCTGCGGCATCACCGGTCAGCACGGCAACGGCTTCGTTGTTCATGCCCAGCAGCAGGGTGACTACCTGACCCACGCCGCCGCCGTTCAGGCTGGACAGCTGGGCTGCTGCCGAGGAGCTTGCAATGGTGTAGCTGGTGCCAGCCACGGTAACAGATGTGGGTGCGCTGGCGCTGGGCGACACCGCCGTGATGCGGCCTGCCGCCTTGCGGGTGTAGACCCACACGGTCTTTGCGCTGGCATTATAATAGTACACATCATAAGCGGACAGCTGGGCGTTGGTGCTCACGCTGTCGTTGCAGTAAACGGCCTCCGGCTCAAAGGGCAGGCTTTCGCCTTCCGATGCCACAAAGGGGCCTTCCAGATTGCTGAGCAGGATGGAAGAAACATCCACCTGACCATTCGTCACCGTAAAGCCAAGGGTGGTACCGTACACACTGCCGCTGGCCGTGTTTGCGGTGAGGGCGTTGTACAGCAGGATGGCTCCGTCTTCCATGGTCATGGCCTGACCCTGGGTGCGGCTCAGATTTGCACGCAGTCCGATGGCGTTTGCCTTGTTCAGCTGTGCTGCGGGGAAGCCGCCGGTCAGGGTCGTCACATCATAGCCCAGCAGGGTCAGAGCGGCGGTGCAGGCTTCTTCCAGCGTCACGGTCTGATCCGGGCGGAAGGAGCCATCGGTATAGCCGCTCATCCAGCCCTGCTGCACTGCAATGCGGATATAGGGCGCATAAGCGCTGCTGCCGTTCACATCAGTATACAGAGTGCCGATGCTGCCCTGCGTATTGGCGTTATCGTGGTAGGCGGAAAAGGCCACCAGCAGCTTTGCCAGCTGCCCACGGGTGAGCGGCGTGCTCAGCCCGGCAGCTTCCTCGGTGGAGAAAGCGCCCAGCGTTACCGCCGTCTGCACCGCCGTGTTGGAGCCAGCTGCCGATGCGGGCAGCACCAGCATGGACACGCCGATGCACACCGACAGCAGCAGTGCGAGGAATCGTTTTTTCATAGTTGCCTCCTTAATCGTAACGCAGCGCTTCGATGGGGTTGAGCCGTGCCGCGCGCTTTGCAGGCAGGTAGCCGAACAGCACGCCGATGCCCACCGAGATGCCAAAGGCCACGGCCACCGAGCTGAGAGACGGTGCCACGGTCATTTCCATATCGGACATGACCAGCGGCAGGATCTTGTTTGCCAGTGCCGAGAGCAGATAGCCCAGACCGATGCCCAGTATGCCGCCCAGCGCCGAGGTGGTGGCAGCTTCGGTGACGAACAGGCCCAGAATGACCCGTTCCTTGGCACCCAGCGCCTTGCGAATGCCGATCTCGCGGGTGCGCTCGGTGACGGACACCATCATGATGTTCATGATGCCGATGCCGCCCACCAGCAGCGAGATGGCCGCAATGGCTGTGAGGATAGTGACGACCATGTTCACCATGGAGGTCATCATATCCAGCATTTCGCTCATGCTGGTGACCATGTAGCCCTTATCGGAGCTGAGCAGCTCCTGCAGGCCGTTTTCCAGTGCGGTCTTCGCTTCGGAAATTTTGTCCTCACTGGTCACAGTGACGGCGTAGGAGCTGGCGGTGCTGGTTTGGGAAACACGCAGCGCCGTGGTGTAGGGCAGCAGAACGATATCATCGCTGCTGCCCTCCTGATCCGAGGTGTCTGTCACCTTGGCTTCCAGTACGCCCACAATGGTATATTTCTCCGCTCCGATTTTGATGGTCTGGCCCACGGCATTGCCGCCATAGGCCACACGGCTGATGTAATCGCCCACTACGCAGATCTTCTTGTTGTCAGTCAGATCCACGTAGTTGATGCCGCGCCCGACGCGGACGGTGCAGCCGCTCATTCCAAGATAGCTCTCGCTCACGCCCTTGACGCTGGTGTTGCTGTAGCTGGTGGTACCCACCTTCACGGTTCCGTTGATGCTGGCCGTAGGCGACACCGCCTCGAACAGGTCCGGGTGGGCATCCACGAGGCTGTAAACATCCTTCACTTTCACAGAGCGGGAACCGTAACCCATGACCTGCACGCTGATGATGTTGGTGCCGAGATCTGAAAAGCTGGACTGGATGCTCTGGGTCATGCCGTTGCCAAGGCCCACGATAACGATGACCGCCGTCACGCCGATGATAATGCCCAGCATGGTGAGGAAGGTGCGGAACTTATTGCTCCAGATGTTCTGGATGGCTTCACGGAAGGTCTCATAGATCATGACGCACTCCCCTCCTGTTCTGCCTTGGGTACATAATTGGGCTGCACCACGGCTTCGGGTGCGTGGGCATCGCCGTCGTACACCACATGGCCGTCCTCCAGCCGGATGATGCGCTGGGCCTGCACGGCAATGGAGTTGTCGTGGGTGATAAGCACCACGGTGTTGCCCTGCCGGTGCAGGTCCTGCAGCATGCCCAGCACTTCACGGCCGGTGTGGCTGTCCAGTGCGCCGGTAGGCTCGTCGGCCAGAATGACAGCCGGACGGCCTGCCAGTGCCCGCGCGATGGAAACACGCTGCTGCTGACCGCCGGAAAGCTGGTTGGGGTTGTTCCGGAGCTTATCGCCAAGGCCCACCCGCTCCAGTGCGGCGGCGGCACGGCGGCGGCGCTCTCCGCGCGGCACTCCGGCATACACCAGCGGGACCCCCACGTTTTCGATCAGGCTGAGCTTGGGCAGCAGGTTGTACTGCTGAAAGATGAAGCCCAGCAGCTCGTTGCGGATCTCGGCCAGTTCGTCGCGGCTCATCCTGCCCACGTCACGGCCATTGAGTTTATAGGTACCCGCCGTAGGCACATCCAGACAGCCGATGATGTTCATGCAGGTAGACTTGCCGGAACCGGACTGGCCCACGATGGCCACGAACTCGCCCTTGTTGATCTGCATGGAGATGTGGTCCGCAGCCTTTACAAGGGTATCGCCCATCTGGTAATACTTGCACACATTGTCAAATTCAATGAGGGCACTCATCAGAAGCCACCTCCCGGGCCTCCGCCGCCGGGGCCTCCGTCTCCTCTGCCGGGCCCGCCGCTGCCGCCCGGGCCCACCATGAATTCCATACTGTCGCTGGCGTTCTGCTTTTCAGCCGCGTCGGCATCGTAGGCGATGGTGTCGCCCTCCTGCAGGCCGCTGGCCACCTCAATGTAATCATCATCGCTGGTGCCGGTGGTGATCTTGACGTACACATAGCCGTCCGGTGCGGTCATATCCTGCACGGCATTGGCAGCACTGGGCGAATCCTTGGTGACCAGCACATAATTGCCGCGCACCACGGAACCGTTGGGAACGGCAAGGGCGTTGGACGCACTGCTCACCTCGATCTCGGCCGTGGCGTTCATGCCGGGCAGCAGGTCGCCGGTGTCATCGATGCGGATGGTCACCGGGTAGGTCGTGGTGCCGCCGGTGGTGGTTCCTGCAGCGGAAACACTGGTGACCACGCCGGTAAAGGTGCGGTCAGAAATGGCATCTGCCGTAATGGTGACGGTCTGACCCTCCTTGATGGAGAGGATTTCCAGTTCGTCCACATTCAGCGTCATTTCCAGATAGCTCAGGTCGTAGATGGTGCACAGCGTCTCGCTGGCTGTAGTATCGGTGCCCACAGTGTCACCAGCCTTGACATTCTTCTGGATCACGGTGCCGCTGATGGGCGAGGTAATGGTGTAGTTTTCCATCTGCTTTTGGGTATCGCTCATGGAAAGCTGCGCGTTGAGCAGGCTGTCGGCAGCGGACTGTACCTGCCTGCTCAGCTCGGTGCCGGAAAGCTGCACGATGGCCGTGTTGGCCTCAATGGCAGTGCCTTCCTTGACGCACACAGCAGCCACCGTGCCGTTGGTGGTGGCTGTGACGGTCTGCTGGTGCTGATAATCGAACCGGGCCGAAGCCAGCGCGCTGACACCGTTGATGGTGGCGGATGCGGCCTGTGCGGTGGTCAGGCTGCCATTATTCTTCACGGCAATGGTCACGGTGCGCACCAGCAGATTGCCGCTGCTGATGGTATCGGTGCCGGCCACGGCCTGCACCGTGCCGGAAAGGGTCTCAAAGGTACCGTTGAGTATGACCTCCGCAGCCTGACCCACGGCAAACCCCGAAGCATCCGCTGCCGGGAATTCCAGCGTGAGCAGCAGGCTGGAATCGTCCCGCACGGTGGCGATCTCCTGCCCGGCGGTCACGTAGTCACCGGCCTTGACTTTGATGGAAGCCACTGTGCCGCCAATGACGCTGCGGATGTACTGGGCATCGGCTGTATCGTCGTAGCTGCGCTGTGCCTGCTCCAGCGCAAGCTGGGCCTTTTCCACACTGGTGGCAACGTCTGAACTGTCGATGGTGTACAGCACGGTACCCTTCTCGATGGTATCGCCCACCTCAAAATCTGCGGTGAGCACAGTGCCCTTCACCAGCGACTTGACCGTATAGGTGTTAGCTGCGGAAATGGTTCCGGAACCGCTGAAGGTGTTGGTGATGTCCCGCCGTTCCAGTGCGGCCTCCATGTACTGGGTGCTGGCCTGCACAGCCTTTTTGCTGTTTTTGGGCAGCAGCACCGCAGCGGCCACCGCCGCCACGCAGACCACCGCAGTGATCTTTTTCCAGTTGCGCTTCAAAAACTGTTTCGGGTCTTTTTTGCCCGGCTGCACCGCCGGGTTCTCAAAGTCCAGCAGTTCCTGCTGGGCATCCGGCTGCTGTGCCGGTTCGCTGTTTTTCTTTCGCAGCATCGTATCGCCCCTCCTGTATTGCATGCGGCGGGATCTTCTCCGCCAATATCTGGAAGTATACAGGATGATTCTTAGGATTTTGGGCAAAAAAGTCTTAAGATGACTTAAGAGAAGTCAACAATGTGTGAAAAAGCAGAGAAAGCCTCCCTCAGCGGGAAGCCTTCTCTGCTTTTTCATTCTTTGACGGTCTGGAACAGCAGTGTCATGCGGAAAATGCCTTCAGGCTGTTCAATACGACAGATGCCCTGCATCTTTTCCATCATTGTTTCAATGCTGGGCAGTCCCACCTTGGTGCTCTCCGAGGAGGCGGGCACCGGCAGGACGCGGTTCTCAAAGCACAGGCCCGCCCTGTCTTCTTCCTGCACAAAGCGCACAAGGATATCACTGCAGGGGTCGGCATACTTGACCAGATTCGAGGTGATGTTATCCAGAATGCGGCGCACGTACTGCCCGCTGACCGAGAGCAGCACGTCCTCCTCGCCCAGTTCCAGTGCGCAGGCAAACCCGCGCTGCTGCAGCGTTTCCACCATTTCCGTGAGTGGCTCTTCAAACACAGTGGAAAAATGTGCCGGCGGGTCCAGCACGGCCACCGTATCCCGCGTGACAAGGGCATATTCAAACAGGTTATCCGAAAGCTGCTTGATCTGCCGGGCCTTCGCGTCGATCTTGTTCAGGTAATTGTCGGCCTGTTCCGGTGTCTCGTACTTATGATACTGCAAGATCTCTGTATACAGCAGCAGAGTGGTCAGCGGCGTGCGCAGATCGTGCGACATCTCGGTGATGAGATTCTTTACCTTGGCAGCGGCCTGTGCTTCCTCTTCCTGCTGCTGGCGCAAAGTCACCCGCATGGAGTCCAGACAGGAGGCCAGCGTGGTGATCTCATCGCTGCCGCGGATGGTAATGGGGTGGTCGAGGTCGCCGCCCTCCATGGCCTGGATCTCCTCACTGAGCTGCACCACGTACCGCACGATCTTACGGCTGTTCAGAAGGAAAAAGCCCGGAAACCACCATAAAATGCACAGGGAAAGCAAAATTTCGCACCCGGTGCCGTAATAGGTATTGAAGCCGTTGTAGTAGAGCATCGCGCTCACCTCACCGTCTGCAAAGGTGAGCGTGTAGCAGGGCAGCCAATCGTAAACGCCGGTCTTATCCACCAGGACCCCCGGGTTCTGATCCGATGTGCCGTTCTGCGGCAAAAACGAGATCATCCCGTCTTTGGGTGCAAACGAAGAGTAGATCATCGTCTGGCCCCGGTAGAGTTCCAGCAGGGTATAACGCCGCTTATGGCTCCAATCCGTCAGTTCCTTTACATCCGTGCTGGCAAGATGATGTTCCGTCACATAGCTCTGCAGCTCCTGCACCTGTTTCTGGGTGGCATGCTGCTGCACCTCCGTGCGGCTGAACCAGAAGCGCAGTCCCTTGGCAAGCACCACCTGCGATACTGTCAGCAGCAGCACGCTTTCCAGCGCCGCCAGTGCGATCATGCCCATAAACTGCTTTGCAAGGCCGTTCTGCTTTTTCATAGACCGCCTTCCTCTCCGGAAACAAAGCGGTAGCCCTTGCCCCACACAGTGCAGATGCGGGTGGGCTTCTGCGGGTCGTCCTCCACCTTCATACGCAGGTTGCGGATATGCACCATCACTGTGCCGTTGGAAACATAGTAGTACGGCTCGTTCCACACCGTCTCATAAATGACCTGAATGGAAAAGATGCGCTGCGGGTTCTGCATGAGCAGCCGCAGAATTTTGTATTCCGTCTCGGTCAGATCCACTTCCCGCTCGTCCACCCACACACGGTTGCAGTCCAGTGCAAGGCGCACACCGTGCAGCTCCAGCGTGGTGTTGTGCGGCTTGTGATGCACCTGATCCTTGCCCTGATACACGCAGTACCGGCGCAGCAGCGCCTTGACCCGCGCGCTCAGCTCCGCAAAGGAGAACGGCTTTGCCAGATAGTCGTCGCCTCCCGCCGTCAGGCCCAGCAGCTTGTCCGACTCCTGCGATTTTGCGGTAAGGAACAAAATGGGCACCGCCGAGGTCTTGCGCAGCTCTTCGCACACGCGCAGACCGCTCATGCCCGGCATCATGATATCCAGAATGACCAGATCCACCTCCGGGTCGAACAGCTCCAATGCCCGCAGGCCGTTCTCTGCCTCCAGAATGTGGTAGCCCTCGCCTGCCAGCAGGATGCGCACACCGTCCCGGATATCCGGGTCGTCCTCCACGATCAGGATCGTCTGTTCTGCCATATTCACACTTCCCCCTTGTACTGTCATTCGATTTTAGTATACCAGCAGAACGTTTTAGTTTCTACGAAAGATTTCTTAGGAAAGTTCGCCTGATTTGTTCAGCACGGCGGCGTTGCCGGTTCCGACATGGATGGTGGATACCAGGTCAGACAGGAAGGACGCGCTCTTTCCGGCGATGATGGCGCCCTGGAATACATTGTTGCGCATGACAGGAGCTGCAAACAGAACCAGCATATCTTCAGATCCGTCTAACCGGACCGGGTCGCTGATAAAAGGACTGCCGGTTGTTTTTGCATGCTGGAAAGCCTCCAGGCCGGACATGTTTTCCCTTGTCTCCAGGCTGATGCCGCTGGCATCGGTCATGATGATAAGGTCAAAACCGCTGTTATCCCTCAGGCTGTGGAGCTGGTCTATTTTACTGTCCCGGTCAATGTCGCCCCATAATACGGAATTATATGCGAATTCCTTTACGAGGTTCATCTGCGCTTTCATCTCAGCAGAAACCTGGTTGGCGGCAATCACTACGGCTTCCTGCAGCGTCTGCTGCAGCGTGCTGACCGTACTTTGGTAGTTCATTACGCTGGCCGCGCCTCCGGTGATGAGAAGCGACACAGTGGTAATCAGTATGATGCTTGATAGTATTTTTGCCCGGATTGTTTTCATGGCCTATATTACCTCCCCTTATAATAAATACATGATGTACTTATATAATCGTCATATTCCTGAAAATCCTAATATAAGTAAGGGGGGTTTTTTATTTCTTTTGCCTTTTGAGGCCATTTGTGCTATAGTGTAACCAGTTTATATCAAAGGAGAAATGTGCAATGAAAGACACTGCATTGGTAATCATGGCGGCTGGGATTGGAAGCCGTTTTGGAGGAGGAATCAAGCAGCTGGAACCAGTGGGGCCAGGCGGGGAGATCATCATGGATTATTCTATCCATGATGCCATGGAAGCAGGTTTTAACAAGGTTATTTTCATCATCAGGAAGGACCTGGAAAAGGATTTTAAGGAAGTAATCGGTAACAGGATAGAAAAGCTTCTTCCTGTGGAATACGCTTATCAGGAGCTGGATGCACTTCCGGCCGGATATGAGGTGACGCCCGGGCGCACAAAGCCATGGGGGACGGGGCAGGCCGTTCTTATGGTCAAGGGCCTGGTGGACGGACCGTTCCTTGTCATTAACGCAGATGACTATTATGGCAGGGAAGCCTTTAAGAAAATCCACGATTACATGGTAAATACCATGGATGCGGATTCCGATGTATATGACCTGTGCATGGGAGGTTTCGTGCTCTCCAACACCCTCAGTGACAATGGGGCGGTTACCAGGGGAGTATGCCAGGTGGATGATGACGGTATCCTTAAGACGGTCAACGAAACCTATAATATCAGAATGACGGAAAACGGGCTTCTGGCAACCGATGAACAGGGCAATCCTGTCACTGTCAGCCCGGACCAGCCGGTTTCCATGAACATGTGGGGAATCCCGGCCGGGTTCCTGGATGAGCTGGAAGCCGGATTCCCTGAATTCCTGGACAACCTGAAGCAGGGGGATATTAAATCAGAATATCTTCTGCCCAAAATCATCGACAGCCTGGTACAGTCAAAGCGCGCAAGGGTCACGGTCCTTGGCACACAGGACAAGTGGTTCGGAGTCACCTACAAAGAGGACAAACAGGCCGTGGTGGACGCTGTCAGGGCGCTGATTGACGCAGGCGTGTACAAAGAGAAGCTTTACAGCGAATGAGTAAAATAAGATATGGTATTGTGAAAACGCAGTCATCCCGGGCTGCGTTTTTTTGTTGGGCGCGCGGATACTGTCAATCCGTGTGTCCTTTTTTCATGCATAATTTCAAATACCCAAGCCTATACTATAAAAACAGCCTTTATCAGCCAATGCATGCCAGAGCCTGTTTGAAAATTCATTCCCGCCGTCTGCACGCCCCACTTCGCGGTATATTTGGCCCCGATTCAGTCAGCGTAGCCCGCTACGCCTCCATCATCGGGACCAAATCTCCCACAACGTGGGACGCACAGCCAACGGAAAGCAATTTTCAAACACGCTCTAGGATCCGCAGCATTGAATTAAAACCGGGAAGAGGAGAAATTATGAGAAAAGCAATAGGAAGTGCCGGATTGGCGGCAGT
>ENA-USYV01003658-USYV01003658.1-human-gut-metagenome-genome-assembly--contig:-NODE-3658-length-10282-cov-6.727389_pt1 | contig 10282 bp, 7 predicted proteins | sample MGYA00250066_ERZ773514 | MGnify/ENA primary metagenome ERZ773514 (study PRJEB29103, sample SAMN06112049) | human gut metagenome | biome: human gut; feature: ankylosing spondylitis patient; material... | reverse complement strand
CAGAGGAATGTGCAATTATACAAAACAGACAGCAGAAATATTTTCCCAAAAAAGATTTGCGGGAAGTGTGGAACAATTATACGAACGACAACTCGAAGAAAAATGGGCCGAAAGAGAAAAGCACCTGGCAAAAGGCAGTCAATATTGCATCCTGGGTTAGTCTGATCCTCTGCGGAATACTGGCAGTCTGGGGCTATCAGAGCGGTATTTTCCAGTCGGTGGAGACCATGCAGCAGTTTGTGAACCGCTTTGGAATGGTCGGCGCGCTGATCTTTGTGCTGATTCAGATCGTTCAGGTGGTATTTCCCATCATACCGGGCGGCATCAGCTGCCTGGCGGGGGTATTGCTCTTTGGTGCGATTCCGGGCTTTTTCTATAACTATATCGGGATCTGTGTGGGTTCCTGTATTGCTTTTGGGATTGCAAGAAGCCTGGGAAGACCGGTATTGTACAAGATGTTTTCCGAGAAAATGATCGAAAAATACCTGACGTGGACGGAGCAAAAAGGAAGATTTTTAAAACTATTTGCACTGGCCATTTTTCTGCCGGTAGCGCCGGATGATTTTCTCTGCTACCTTGCCGGAACGACGAACATGACATGGAAGCAGTTTGTGGCAGTCATCTTTCTGGGGAAGCCATTTTCCATTGCACTGTACAGCCTGGGACTTACGACACTGTTCCAGGTGATTTTCCATCTGGCATAGGAGTATCTTCATATGAAAGTATATATTTATAAAGGCGGACAGTCACTGGTGGCAAAAAGCGGTGTCGGCAGTGCCATCCGTCATCAGGAAAAAATGCTGCAGGCGGCGGGAGTGATTGTGACGGATATCTGGAAAGAGGCGGATATCGTTCAGATCAATACCGTACTGCCTGATTCGCCTCTGGTGGCGCAGCGAGCAAGGCGGCAGGGGAAAAAGGTCGTCTATTACGGGCATTCCACCATGGAAGATTTTAAGAATTCTTTTATCGGTTCCAATCTGGTGGCTCCTTTATTCAAAAAATGGATCCGCCATTGTTATCGACAGGGAGATGTGGTCATTACTCCAACGGAGTATTCCCGGAAATTATTGATGAGCTATGGATTGCATAGGAAGGTTTATTCACTGACCAATGGTGTAGACACGGATTTTTTCCACAAAACAGAACAGGCAAGTGGACAGTTTCGTGTTCTTTTTCATATTCCTGTGGATAAAAAGGTTGTGATATCTGCAGGACATCTTATTCGAAGAAAGGGCATTCTGGATTTCCTTGAGACAGCGAGAAGAATGCCGGATGTTCTTTTTCTGTGGTTTGGCGGCGGTAATCATGCGCTGATTCCCGAGGAAATTAAAAGAGCTGTGGCAGAAAAACCAGAGAATGTAATTTTCGCGGGATTTGTACCATCTATAATTCTGCGGGATGCTTACAGTGGAGCGGATGCGTTTGCATTTTTCAGCTATGAAGAGACGGAAGGAATTGTGGTATTGGAAGCATTGTCCTGTGAGATCCCGGTGATCATCAGGGATATTCCGGTGTATGACGAATGGCTGGAGGATGGTGTCCAGGTGCGGAAAGCCACGGATCCAGATTCCTATGAGCAGGCACTCCGGGAGATCCTGTCCGGGGAACGACAGGAAGAAGTACTGCGCAGAACCCGGGCAGGCAGAGCTTTAGCGGAGGAACACAGTATGAAGGCGACCGGGGAAAGACTGTATCAGATCGAGCAGAACCTGTATCAATAGACAAAACAGGACGGGCTATTGAACCGATTTTGAAAATATGGTATGTTCAAAGGGAATCTATATGGAAAGGCTGAATAGATGGAAAAAATATATTCCCGAATTGTGCGTATCGTATCGATCATTATTATAGGCTATCTTTTTTTACAGGGACTTTTTACGATCTGTAATATGCAGAGGGTGACGGAACGGGTATATTACATGAAAAATAATCCCTGGCGTCAGCTTCTATGCATCGGAATCGTGATATTGTTGTGTCTTGCTGCCAGAAAATTTAAAGCGAAAGAATTTCTGGACCGCTATGGACACTATGTTTTCTATGTCTGTATTACAGGCATGGTTCTCTTCCTGTTATGGTGGGTCAGTCAGACAGGCTTCTGGTTCTTTGGTGATTCGGAAAAGATTTATATGTGTGCCGGAGCTTTTCTCGGAGGAGATCCTTCTCCCTGGGAACCGGGAGGCTATGCTTACATGTGGCCGCACCAGAACGGCATGATACTGCTGGTGGCTTTTCTGCTGCGATTCGCAGATACTGTACAAAGCTTTTATGTGATGTATGTGATCCTCATATTTTTCTATGCAGTGACTATTGTGGGGCTGTATCAGATCTGTTGTCTGCTATTTGGGAGAAATGCTTTTACAGCAGTACAGGGAGTGATCATTTCGACCTATCTGCCTTATGCTTTTCTGGTCAATAATATTTACGGTGACCATATCGGGTATGCATTTGCTGTAGTGGCTGTCTGGATGGCAGTTCTGTATCGGAGATCGGAAAAACTGCGTTATTCCGTATTATGTGGTATTTCTATGGCTCTGGCGGTGATCTTTAAGCAAAATTGTCTTATTATATTCGTGGGAATTGCGGTTTTCTACATGATGTATTTTATTACCAATCGTACTTCAGGAAAACAGGCAAGACTGAAGATTGCCGGGAATTTATTACTGGTTGCGGTTCTGACATTTTTAATAAGCAGCATTCCTGCCGCATATATCAGTTCCCACCTGCAGGTAGAGCCCAGCGCCGGTAACAGTAAATGGGCGCATATTGCCATGGGATTGCAGGACACGGAAAGTGCACCCGGATGGTACAATACCTACAATGAAGTGACTTTCGTGGAAAATAATTATGACACAGATGCTACGGCGGAGGTTAGTCTGGAAAATATCGGGGAATCCTTACGGCATTTTGCAGAAGACCCGGAATATGCATGGTCTTTTTTCAACAGAAAATGGGCGATTCAGTGGAACAATCCTACCTTTGAATGTTTTACCCTGCAGAGCAATAAGGTATCGAACGTAGAGCTGTCATCTCTTGTAAAATCCACCATTTTTGACGGTGGCAAGATCAATATTCTGCTGATTGCTTTTTTTGATGTATGCCAGTCAATCTTTTTGTTTGGAATCTTGTTATATCTGATCACAGAGAAAAAAGCGGATTTCGGAGAATTGTTGCCATTTTTACTGCTGATCGGAGCCTTTGTATTCTGGACATTCTGGGAGACGAAATGCAGATATGTATTACCGTATTTTCTGTTTGTTATTCCCTATAGCGTATTGGGATACCGTAATCTGATCCGTCAGTGGAAGAGTAAAACGGTGCGGATATCGCTGGGAATCCTTGCGGCACTGAGCCTGATGATCGCTGTAAGCAATTTCCCTGTCATTAAGGAAAGCATGAAAATTAATAAAGACACGGAAGCATATTATGAATACATCCATGAGTATAACAAAAATTTTATGAACTTCCGATATTGATGAAACGGTCCCTCTTGCAAATTCAGAGTCTTTATCATAAAATGAGAGTACCTTACAAAGGAGGTGCTTACGATGAACCTTGTAATTACTATCAGCCGAAGATTCGGAACAGGAGCCAGTCTGATCGCGCAGGAGCTGTCTGAGAAGCTGGGTGTGCCGGTATATGATAAGGCATACATAGAGCATGAGCTGGATGGTGACAGTTATGCTACGGAAGCGGAGGTCATTAAGGAATTGGCGGAACATCCCTGTATTATTCTGGGACGCTGTGCATCCGAGATACTGAAGGATCAGCCGAATGTATTTAACGTGTATGTGTGCGCGGATAAGGAAGATCGTATTGAACGTATCATGAAGAAGGAAAGCCTTCCCCATGATGAGGCCAAAAAAATGCTTGAGAAAAATGATGCGGAGCGCGCCGACTATTATTATGAAAATACCGGTAAAGTGTGGGGTGATGTGAACAATTATCATATGATCCTGGATACCACCAAGCTGGGAATCGAAAATTGTGCGGATATCCTGATCCGGTATTTTGAAAGAGTGGAAATTATTTGATAGTCCGGAATGCGAATGGATGTTATGATTTCGAGAGTATGCAGTACGGAGAATTCGTTTAGACTATGATTGCGAAACAGATGCCCGATTTGGACATCTGTTTTTTTGCGAGTAACAACAAAATCAATCAATAATATAACATCACAAAATAAAAAATATAATTTTACACATAACAAATAATGATATATGCAATTAAAAATTTTAATCAAATAAAAAATATAATAAATACAAAATAAAACAATATTTTTCGTTGATTTATAGGCGCCTGACAAAAATACTATATTAAAATACATCAATCAATAAGATAAGAATATAACTTGTTTCCGGAAATTATGAGTGTTAAGATAGTGCAATCAGATAAGTGAAAATAATAAAAACATAATGTTTCGAAATAAAAGTAATCATACGGCAGGAGGATTCCCATGAACAGCGCAGACATTGCAGCAAAATATCAGAAAACTTATTTTATGCCCCCCGAGGTGACCTATGACTGGGTGAAAAAGGACAGCATTACCAAGGCACCTATCTGGTGCAGCGTTGACTTAAGAGACGGCAACCAGGCATTGATTGATCCCATGAGCCTGGAGGATAAGCTGGAATTCTTCAAATTACTGGTAAAGATCGGATTCAAGGAAATCGAGGTAGGTTTCCCCGCTTCCTCCGACACCGAGTACAACTTTATCCGTGCACTGATCGAGCGCAACATGATCCCGGAGGATGTGACCATTCAGGTACTGACGCAGGCGAGAGAGCATATCATCCGCAAGACCTTCGAAGCAGTCAAGGGTGCACCTCATGCAGTAATTCACCTGTATAATTCTACTTCCGTAGAGCAGAGAGAACAGGTATTTAAGAAGGACAAGGAAGCTATTAAGAAGCTGGCGGTAGACGGTGCCCGGATGTTAAAGAATCTGGCAGATGAGACCGAAGGTAACTTCACCTTTGAGTACAGTCCGGAGAGTTTTTCCCAGACAGAGGTGGATTATGCGCTGGAAGTCTGCAATGCGGTACTGGAGGTATGGAAACCCACCGCTGACCGCAAGGCTATCATCAATCTGCCTACCACCGTGCAGGTAGCAATGCCTCACGTATTTGCGTGTCAGGTAGAATATATGCACAAGCATTTGAAATATCGTGAAAATGTAGTACTCAGCGTACATCCTCACAATGACAGAGGCTGCGGCATCAGCGATGCGGAGTTCGGCGTACTGGCCGGAGCAGACCGTGTGGAAGGTACTTTGTTCGGCAACGGTGAGCGTACCGGTAATGTAGATCTGGTAACCGTTGCACTGAATATGATGTGCCACGGTGTATATAGCGGACTGGATTTCTCTCATATTATGGAGATCCGCGATGCTTATGAGAATTTCACCGGTATGAAGGTACATGAGAGAGTTCCTTATGCGGGAGATCTGGTATTTACCGCATTCTCCGGATCCCATCAGGATGCCATCAGCAAAGGTATGGCATGGCAGAAGGAAGGCAGGACCGGCAAGCGCTGGGATATTCCTTACCTGCCTATCGATCCTGCAGATGTGGGAAGAGAGTACGAATCCGATGTTATCCGTATCAACAGTGTATCCGGTAAGGGCGGCGTAGCATTCGTATTGAAGCAGCAGTTTGGTTTCTCACTGCCTGCAGCCATGAAGGAAGAAGTCGGATATCTGGTAAAAGGTATCTCCGACAGACGTCATCAGGAATTACTTCCCAAGGAGATCTACGCGATCTTCGAGGAAAATTATATTTATCCCCGCAGTATCTTTAATGTTCCGGAGTGTCACTTCAAGCAGGAGAATGGTATTCAGGCAGAAGTGACTATCGATCAGGGCGGAGCTTCCAGAAGTATTACCACTATGGGTAACGGACGCCTGGATGCAGTCAGCAACGCGATCAAGACATACTTCGGTATTACCTATGAACTGTCTGTTTACGAAGAACATGCGATTTCCAGAGGCTCCAACTCTAAGGCAGCTACCTATGTAGGCATCGTCCATGACGGTAAGTTCTACTGGGGTGTCGGCGTGGATGAAGATATCATCAAGAGTTCCATCGCAGCATTGGTATCCGCTGTGAACAAGCTGGCAGCAGAGCAGCATATCACTTCCGGCAGAGAGGAGCGGATCGTGGAGATCATCAGTTTCATCCAGAAGAACTACGTGGATGTAACACTGGATATGCTGGTAGATACCTTCCATCTCTCCAAACCGTATTTGTCCAAATACATTAAGGAAAAGGCCGGCATGACCTTCCAGGAGGTTGTAAGGGAAGAACGCATGAAGAAGGCAAGAATGCTCTTGAAGGAAACCAACCAGACAGTAGAGACCATAGCAGCTAACGTTGGTTACGAGAATGTGGAGCATTTCAATCGCCTGTTCAAAAAGGCTTATGATATGACTCCGGTACAGTATCGGAAACAGAGTGCGGAATAACAGGAGTCTATTCAGCAAATTAAATTTAGGAATGGCTTTTTAAGTGTTGATTATCGGGTAAACAAAGTATAACATAATTTTATCATTGTATAAAAATATGCTGAATATTGACAATTTATGACAGTAAAGTTATACTAAAGTAGTATGTGGTCATAGAATAAGACCACAACTTATGGAGGGACAAGATAATGAATAACAGAGAGAAAGCAAAGGCAGTACAAAAGAAATTCAACCAGCGACTGGGAATTTATTACGGCGTGATGGCAGCAGGTGTCATTGTGGCAGCCATCGGACTGATGACACAGATCAACGTATTGACCCTGCTGGGAGTGGTAGCATTTTTTGCAGGATTAGTGATCCTCAGCTGGGTAGACGGGTATACCGAGTATGCAAAACGTGTTATGACAGCAAAAGCTCTGATGGGTGAAGAGATGCCCGAGGATGTGGTAAATGCCGGTATTGAACTGGTAAAGAAGCAAGGTGGAAGCCTGTCTGCACTTAAGAGCCAGACCAGAGAGTTCTCTCATATTTTATATCATCTGTGCCAGGGTATTTTCACCGGGGCAGCCATGCTGGAGAAGATCCCCGGACTGAAGTCTGTATCCGGTATTGCACAGAGTATGATCAAGAAAGCTTACAGAAGAATCAATCTGTTGTTAGAGGGTTATCTGTTTGCAAAATACGGCGAGATGACCAAGGAGACTTATTATGACGGCGTATCTCTGTTGTTACAGGATGGCAGAACTTTTCTGGTAAAATCCGTAAAAGATGCCGCTGTATCTGAATTGCTGGTAACCCTGAGTGTGATCGGTACTCTGGTATTTGTAGCTTTGGGCGGCATACTGAAAAATGTTGTGTTTGTTGTATTGGGCATTGCCTGTGTGGTTCTGTATGTGGTAGTAGCCATTGTATATGACAGCAACAAAGATTTCGATATGCTGGCAAGCTATATTGAGTATGCTTCCACACATGAAGTCAACGAAGAGTATCGTAACAGCCTGCTGGCAGCGACGGATGCCGCTACTCAGGTGAACATGGTAGCCGGTGCACTGAAGAACCCTGCCGTAAATGGTATTATGGGCGCGGCTGGAGCAGCAGAGAAGCTGTTTGGAAATAAAGATGAGAAATAAGAATTAGGCCATACCCATTCGCAGACACTGAAGTGCCTGCGGATGTACGGTTGTCGCCGTATAAATCCAAAAAGAAAGATACACCTCTGTGAGCAAGCTCCCACGGTGTATCTTTCTTTTTGTCTTTGCATGGCTTGTAGCTTTTAACATAATGACAGGTCTGAAAAACAAAAATAAGTAGAAATATTTGTTTTTTTCGATTATGATGAAAACATAGAGCAAGAGAATTCGTATCGCGGCATCGGCCGGAGCGACAAGAGTAAGAACATATAAATGGACGGGGCTTACACAGTAAGCAGATAGGAGCAGAAAATGGAAATGAAAGAGACGATTCTGAAGACTTTCGCAGAAGTATTTGGAGATGCAGAGGGTGCCAAGGCTTATTTTGCACCGGGACGTGTAAATCTGATCGGTGAACATACCGACTATAACGGCGGACATGTATTCCCCTGTGCACTGACCATTGGTACTTACGGCGTGGCAAGAAAAAGAAACGACAATAAACTGCGTTTCTATTCCATGAATTTCGATCAGCTGGGCGTGATCGAGTCTTCTCTGGACGACCTGGTACCCAGCAAGGAAGCGAATTGGACCAATTATCCCAAGGGAGTGATCTGGGCTTTCGGCGAGAAGGGCATGAAAGTGACTTCCGGTATGGATCTGCTGTTAAACGGTAATATCCCCAACGGTTCAGGACTTTCTTCTTCCGCTTCCGTAGAAGTGCTGACTGGCTACATCCTGAGGGATTTCTTCGGCTTTGATGTGACCAATCAGGATCTGGCGCTGATCGGACAGTTCTCTGAGAACAAATACAACAAGGTAAACTGTGGTATCATGGATCAGTTTGCCATTGCCATGGGTAAAAAGGACAACGCTATTTTTCTGGATACTGCGACTCTGGAGTATGAGTATGCACCGATCCATCTGGAGAATGCGAAGATCGTGATCGCATGCAGTAATAAAAAGAGAGGCCTGGGAGATTCCAAGTACAATGAGCGCCGCAGTGAGTGTGAGACCGCACTGGCAGAGCTTCAGCAGGTAGTGAAGATCAAGACGCTGGGCGACCTGGATGAGGAGACCTTTGAGAAGTTCAAGGCTATTATCAAGAGTGATGTCCGCAGAAAGCGTGCAAAGCATGCAGTATATGAGAATCAGAGAACGATCCGTGCGGTTGAAGCGCTGAAGAACAATGATGTGAAGCTGTTTGGTGAGCTGATGAATGCATCCCACGTATCCCTGCGGGATGATTATGAAGTAACCGGTATTGAGCTGGATACTCTGGTAGAGGAAGCATGGAAGGTAGATGGTGTCATTGGATCCCGTATGACCGGTGCCGGCTTTGGCGGATGTACCGTAAGCATTGTGAAGGATGAAGCTATTGATACCTTTATCGAGCAGGTAGGCAAAGCATACAAGGAAAAGATCGGCTATGCGGCTGATTTCTATGTAGTAGAGATCGGTGACGGCCCCCAGACCCTGTAAGAAAAGTAAGGTTCCTACGCAAACAGAAAGTGAGTGCCGCGGAAGCTGTCCGAATGGTCCGGCGGCAGAATGGAGAAAAAATGGATATTCAGGTATTAATTCGTAAATTAGTATCCTACGGAGTACAGACAGGACTGGTTCCGGAGGAAGATGTGATCTATACCACCAACCGTCTGTTGGAGCTGTTTGAACTGGATGCCACCAAGCTGTTTGAAGGCATGATGGCCTGGATGATGGGCACCGGCCTTCTCACCGACTTCCGCTACATAAGGAACTGTCTCCTGCTGCTGGTGGTCCTGTACTTTGTTCTGCCGGACGTGGTGATCAACCGCTTTGCCAGCATCGGAAACCTGGGGGACAGCTCCACCTCCTACCGGGTGTACATCTGGATGGGCACCCTGGCCATGCTGAAGGACTACTGGATGTGCGGCATCGGACCGGGGGACGCGGCCTTCAATCTGGTGTATCCCAAGTACAGTTACAGCGGCATCGTGGCCCCCCATGCCCACAATCTGTTCCTTCAGATCGTGTGCGACGCGGGCGTGGTGGCCCTGGTGGTGTTCGTCCTGCTGCTGTTCCACTATTTCCGGGACCTGTGCGCCGCCTTCTGCCGGGAGAAGGACCTCTTCAGCCGCCTGTATCAGACGGCGGCAGTCAGCGGAATCGCTGGCTTCCTGGTCCAGGCAATGACAGACTACTCCTTCTATAATTACCGTGTGCTGCTCCTGTTCTGGGCCTGGCTGGCCCTGGGGGCGCTGCTGGCCCGGCGGGGCCAGCTTCCGGAGAGGGGGCTGAAGGTGTGATCCGGGTGCTGAATGTGATCAGCGATACCAACATCGGCGGCGCGGGACGGGTGATCCTCAACTATCTGCGGTATGCCGACAGCAGCCGGTTTGAGACCTGGGTGGCTGTTCCAAAAGGCAGCCTGCTGAAGGAGCCGCTGGAGGAGGCGGGGGCCCGGGTGCTGGAGGTGGACGGCATGGCGGACCGCTCCTACCACAAGGAGGATGTCAAGGCGCTGAAGGAGCTGCTCCGCCGGGAGCGGCCCGATCTGGTCCACACCCACGGGGCCCTGTCGGGGCGCGTCGCCGCCCGGCAGTGCGGCGTCCCGGTGGTGTACAGCCGGCACTCCGCCTTCCCGGTACCCGCCAAGCTGCGGTACCCCCCCGGCCGGTGGGTCAACAAGTGGCTGAATGAGCACTACGCA
>ENA-USYV01003657-USYV01003657.1-human-gut-metagenome-genome-assembly--contig:-NODE-3657-length-10287-cov-20.352791_pt1 | contig 10287 bp, 10 predicted proteins | sample MGYA00250066_ERZ773514 | MGnify/ENA primary metagenome ERZ773514 (study PRJEB29103, sample SAMN06112049) | human gut metagenome | biome: human gut; feature: ankylosing spondylitis patient; material... | reverse complement strand
CTGAAAATACGCAAAAACCAGACTTGCTATGATTCCAAAAACGACTGCCATCAGGGCGATAAAACCTGCCTGCATCAGCAATCGCTTCTTATTGACCGGCTTTTCTTTGATTTTTTCGTTAATAAAAGAAAACTGATCGTTATCCTTTTGCTGCATGATTTCCTCTTTTCTGCATGTATTTACACACGAATTTCTGAAAACCGTACCAGTAATCATTATAAAATGAATCACATACGCTTGCAATATGATTCTACAATTCTTTTCAGGTTCCGCTTTCCAAGACTCCCGGAATCATATATAATAAGAAGGACATAACCATGTGACAATCAAATCAAAGGAACTGCTATGAACGAAAAAGTATTACACACCTTAGAATATAACAAGATTCTCGATCAACTGACCGAATATGCGTTCAGCGCCGACGCCAGGTCGCGCTGTCAGAAGCTGCGCCCGATCACCGACCGCGCGCAGATCGAACAGCTGCAGCAACAGACATCGGATGCCTTAAGCCGGCTGTTCAAATACGGCTCCCTGTCCTTTTCGGGAGTTACGGACATCCGTGATTCACTAAAGCGCTTAGAGATCGACGGCGCCTTAAGCGCCATTGAACTGCTGCGTGTCTGCTCCCTCTTAGAATCCGCGAAGCGCGCGAAGGCTTTTGCCAGATCACAGGAAGACAATGATCAGCCGGACGATTCCCTGACCGGTCTTTTTGCCGGCATCGAACCTCTCACACCGCTGTATGACGAGATCCGGCGCTGTATTCTCTCCGAGGACGAGATTGCCGACGACGCCAGCAGCACGCTGCACTCGATCCGGCGCTCCATGCGCGGAATGAACGATAAGATCCGCGCACAGATGAACTCCATGATCAACAACACCACGACCAGAAGCTATCTGCAGGACACCGTCATTACCATGCGCGACGGGCGCTACTGTCTCCCGGTCAAAGCGGAGGCAAAGTCTCTCGTTCCCGGCATGATCCATGACCAGTCCTCCACCGGCTCCACACTTTTCATCGAGCCGATGGCTGTCGTCAATCTGAACAACGAATACAAAGAGCTGCAGCTCCGTGAGCAGGAGGAGATCGAGGTTATCCTTGCCGGCTTAAGCAATCTGACCGCCTCCTACGCCACACAGCTGCTCGCCGACTATGAACTTCTGACCGAGCTGGACTTTATCTTTGCCAGAGCGGCTTTCGCTCAGACATACAACGGGGTTGCCCCGCTGTTCAATGATGACGGGCGGATTCACATCCGCAAGGGACGCCACCCACTACTCGATCCGAAAAAGGTTGTTCCGATCGACGTACGGCTCGGCGAGGATTTCCGCCTGCTGATCGTGACCGGTCCAAACACCGGCGGTAAGACGGTATCCTTAAAAACCGTCGGACTGCTGACGCTGATGGGACAGTCCGGCCTGCATATTCCGGCGTCCGAGCGCTCGGAACTCGGTATTTTCGACGAAGTGTTCGCCGACATCGGGGACGAGCAGAGTATCGAGCAGTCGCTCAGTACGTTCTCCTCCCACATGGTCAACATCATCCGTATCTTAGAGCAGGTCAATGACCGTTCTCTGGTACTTTTCGATGAGCTCTGTGCCGGAACCGATCCGACCGAAGGTGCTGCGCTTGCGATCTCCATTCTCTCGAAGCTCCACCTTTACGGAGCACGCATTATGGCTACGACGCATTACAGCGAGCTCAAGGTCTATGCCCTCTCCACACCAGGCGTGGAAAATGCCTGCTGTGAGTTCGACGTGGCGACGTTAAGTCCGACCTACCGCCTCTTAATCGGTATTCCGGGCAAGAGCAACGCGTTTGCCATCTCTGAAAAGCTCGGTCTTCCGTCGGATCTCATTACCGACGCCAAGGGGCGCATCAGCAAGAGTGAGGGCGATTTTGAAGACCTGATCGCAGATCTTGAGAAGAGCCGCAGCACGATCGAGCGGGAGCAGTTAGAGATCAACCAGTACAAAGCCGAGATCGAGTCCTTAAAGGAAAAGCTGGAGCAGAAGCAGGAGCGTCTGGATTCCAGCCGCGACAAGATTCTGCGCGAGGCAAACGAAGCCGCCCATCAGAAATCCCCATGCGGTTCCCTGATGGTAAGCGGCATCTCTTTTCGGAAGAGAGCCACAGTAGATCCCGTGATAGTCTTTGTGTTCCGGAGAGAGGGAGCGTATGCCGGGGCCGGCAAGCAGCTTTTCCTCTACGGTATTTACCACCTGCAGGGCCTGTTCTGCCGTGAGCATGGTATGTGGAAGGCTGACGGCATAGATCTGGTTGGGGCGGATGCTTGCATCTTTGCCGTTTTCTTCAATAACGTCATAGAGACATCCGTCTTTTTCGTTCCAGAATTCTTTTCGGAAAGAAGCAGATACACGAGTGGCAAGCTGGCGGTAAACGGAGGAATCTTCTTTGAAATGTTCTGCCAGTTCCGCAGTCACGCACAGCGCATTGTACCACAGTGCATTGATTTCTACCGGTTTTCCGTGACGCGGGGTAGCTACCCAGTCACCGACACGGACGTCCATCCAGGTTACCTGGTCCAATCCGCTTCCGGCATGGATGAGGGCGTCATCATCCATATAGATGGAAAAATCCGTGCCGTGTGCATAGGCATGAATAATTTCACACAGAACGGGGTAAATACGCCGCTGTATATAGTCATAATCCGATGGTTGTCCGGTAACCTTCAAATATGCGTCCACGGCATAAAAATACCACAGAGAGGCATCTGCAGTGTTATAGAGAGGATCCTGCCCGTCATCCGGAAACATATTCGGGACCATGCCGTGATGGACATACTGCGCAAAGGTCGAAAGAATTTCCCGGGCATCCGAAAACCGCCGGGTGGCCAGTGTCAGCCCGGAAAAAGCGATCATGGTATCTCTGCCCCAGTCGGTAAACCACGGAAGACCTGCAAGGATTGTCATAAGTCCGGTGGAATCGCGCCGGGCAAGAAACTGGTCTGCTGCCACGACAAGTGTATTGGCAAAAGCATCATCGCCATATCCCGCCTGTTGTTTTAAGGAATCATAATATTCCTGTACGTGTGCGATTTCGATTGCTGCGGTATCTGCCTGCGGGCGGGAAAGCACAGGGGTGTCCTGTACCGGGTGGACGGTGCAAAGCAGGGAAATCTCTGTACTGCTGTGTGCCGGAAGTGTAAAACGCAGATCATATGGGCAAAAATGTGTATCCAGTCCCGCCGTTTCGTTGTCTACTTCCGTCTGGTACTGCATATCCACGTCGTATTGGTTTTCACGTGGAAAAAGTCTGCCGGCACTGCAGGAAAGCTCGATGCAGAGTCCGGGTGCAGCAGCAGGGATCAGAGTGAAACCGCCCACTGTGTTTGGCTCACAGGTAAACTGCAGGTCAGAAACGGCAGACGATGCACTGTGCTCCCGGAAATTCATAAGCGGGGTGATGGAAAGTCCGGCTTCCTCTCCCTGGTTTGTAATCGTATAGGAGATCGCAACTGTGTTTGATTCCCGCAGCAGGGCCAGATGTTTGTCCATACGGATATTGCCGGCGGAATAGGAAAAGCAGACAGTTCCGTCACAGGAGAAATCCGTTAAAAAAAGCTGTCCTTGCGTGCGGATGGGAGAATGTCCTTTCCCGGCATGCTGGGAAGTTTCCAGATTGTAAACATGGGTTCCCTGTGTCAGTTTTTCATTGGTTTTGGAAAATACCAGATAGCGCTCGACCGGGGGATGCAGACTGGCAATCAGATATCCCTGATGTGTCCGGTTGCAGGCACCGATGATGGAGCCTCCCGCGTATCCGCCGATTCCATTGGTCATGGTCCATTCACGGCGGATGTTTTTTTCAAAATCTGCAAGTTTTTCTGTTGGAATATGTATCATATGCACCTCCGAAAATAAACGAAAAATAATATCTCTTATTGTAAGGGCTGGGGAACAAAAAATCTACTGTATTTATGAAAAAAATATTCTTTAGTGGAAAAAAAGTGTGGGATGGAGTATAATTAACATTACTACAAATGAAGGAGAGATAGAAGATTGGAAGTATATGTATTAGTACCGGTCCGGAAGACCGTGGTTGCAAAAGTAGTGGGGACATTGATGCTTGTACTTGCAGTAGTGAGTCTGCTTGCAGTATGTCTGACCAGTGGCATTACATTACCGGTTGCACTGGTATGCGGAATTGTCTGGTTTGTTCTGATGGGAAACTCCAAGGAGTTTGAGTATTCTTATTTTGACGGGGAAGTCCGCTTCGCAAAAGTTTTAAACAAGAACCGCAGAAAGTCACTGGGAAGTTATCCGATGGATGATGTAATTCAGATTGCACCGGCCGGAGATCGCAGTGTATCACAATACGAGAGAGAGGGTGTCAAGGTGATTGATTATACCTCTCATGACAAAGATACTGCATATTATGATATGGTTCTGAAAAAGGAAGGCGAGACACTGCTGATCAAATTTGAACCGGATGATAAATATCTGGAAGCAGTGGAGTTTAAATACAGACAAAAAGTAATTCGCAGAAGTACACAGGCGTAAGAAAAAGGGGTGCCGAAATCCGGCATCCCTTTCCTGTGAGTGGATAGTTCTTATTTCGTTTTGTCAGAAGGGGTATCGAGATAATGCATGCGTGAATCCGGTGAAATGGCAGGGGCAACGGATCTGCCCTGTGTGTTCATCAGTTTCAGACAATTCGGACACAGGGTACCGAAAGAAACCGGAGCACCACAGCGCTGGCAGTGCATGCCGGAGATAGTGGAAGCTGTGTCGACCTCATGATATTCGATCCGTCCTTCCCGAATCCACTCTTTGATCTGCCGGAGAGGAATATGGAAATGTTCTGCAACTTCATATTCATTTACAGTGTTGGCGCGGATATAATCCCGCACATTCCGGAAAAGCTGTGCTTCCTGACAAGTGGGACATAGCGTTCCTTCATAATGTTTTGGAAGCGTGCGTCCGCAAAATTCACAGTATTTATATTTATCGGAAGTATTTTTTTCAGTCAGCATAGTTGTCACTCTCCATTGCTATTTACTAGTTACTATTATAACAACTGAACCATGTTTTTTCAATTAAGAAAGGATAACAGATCTGTGGAATATCAATTACAAAGAGAAAACCCAATTGCGGTATTTGACTCCGGAGTGGGAGGAATCAGTGTCCTGCGGGAACTGATCCGGATTATGCCGGAGGAAGATTTTATTTATTTCGGGGATTCTAAAAATGCGCCATACGGAACAAAAGAAAAAGAAAAAGTACGGGAACTGACGATCGGATGTGCACGAAAGCTGTTTGACCAGGGGGCAAAAGGTCTTGTGGTTGCCTGCAATACAGCCACCAGTGCTGCTGTCCGGAAACTGCGCGAGATGTATCCGTATATTCCGATTGTCGGGATTGAACCGGCACTGAAACCGGCGGCACTTTGCATGGAACATCCCAAAGTCCTTGTGATGGCAACCCCGATGACAATTCATGAAGAAAAGTTTCATGTGCTGATGGAGCGCTACAAAGAGAAAGCACAAATTCTTCCGTTGCCATGTCCGGGGCTGATGGATTTTATTGAGCGGGGAGATCTCGACGGAGAGGATCTTCATAAATATCTGGAAGATCTGCTTTATTCTTACCGGGAAAACCAGGTGGATGCAGCGGTACTCGGCTGCACACATTATCCGTTTGCCAGAAAACAGATTCAGCAGGTGTTGGGGGAGAATGTGAAAATTTTTGACGGAGGCGAGGGAACCGCACGTGAGATGAAAAGAAGACTGCAGGAGAAAGATCTGCTTTGCGGCCGGCAGAAACGTGGACAGGTGGTATTTGAAAACAGTCTGACCGATGACAGCAAGATCGAATTATGTAAGAAATTGTTAAATATATAAAATGTCTCTAAAATTTTTGGAATATGATTTTAGAATTTGTTTTTGAAGTGGACATAATATGGACACATTTTTTGCATATACTAGACAATGTAAACGGAAATCATTCCTTTACATTATTCCCTTTTTATTTAATAAACATTTTCATAACTAAACTCCTCGAAGAGAAGCCGATCCGGGAACGGAGAGGCTTCTCTTCATTTTGTGACAAAATGCTGCCTGTGAAATAAAATACACCGTGTGGATGCAGGCTTTCTTTATATGGAGAAAATATACAAAAATAAGTGAAATGGAGATTGGAACTTTGTTAATTATTTGACGAATTAAAGGTTACTTTTTGAGGGGTTGGGGTGTAAAATATACAGAGATTATAAGGAGGTACAAGAGAATGGGTAATATACCGCTTTGGCTGTGCATACCGTTTGCCGGTCTTTTATTATGTATCGCAATTTTCCCATTGGTAAAAGGAGAATGGTGGGATAAAAATAAGGGCTGGGCGGTACTCATCTGGTCACTTTTATTTATGATTCCGTTTGCTGTAAAATACGGTGCAGGAGAGACTGCAGAAACGGTATTGGAATGTATTGTAAATGATTATCTTTCCTTTATTGTGTTGCTGTTTGGTCTGTTTTGTGTTTCGGGAAACATTAACCTGGAAGGAGATTTCGTGGGTTCCCCGCGCATGAATACCGGTCTTCTGGCGATGGGAACACTGCTTTCAAGCTGTATCGGTACAACTGGTGCAAGTATGCTTCTGGTGCGTCCGATGATTCAGATGAATTCCTGGAGAAGAAATAAGAGTCATATTATGGTCTTTTTCATTTTCCTGATTTCCAATATGGGTGGATGTCTGACACCAATCGGTGATCCGCCACTTCTGATGGGATTTATGAGAGGAGTTCCATTTACCTGGAGTCTGCGTCTGTTCCCGGTACTGATATTCAATATGGTAATTCTTCTGATCGTATTTTATTTCATTGACCGCCGTGCATATCGCAGGGATATTGCACTTGGCATGCGTCCGGATATCTCCAGACCGACTACCACGTTTAAGGTGAATGGTCTGCACAATATTATCTTTATGATTATGATTGTGGCAGGTGTTGTGTTAAGCGGAGTTCTTCCGGGAATGAAAGCTTTCCAGAATGCAGATGGAAGTGTCATCAGCGTTCCGATCTTTCGAAGTGTAAGACTGGCTGTGCCGACACTGATCGAGATTGTGATTATTCTGGTTGCGGCATTTCTGTCGTTTAAAACCACAAAATCAGAGGTTCGTACCAAGAACCATTTTACCTGGGGTGCCATCGAGGAAGTTGCAGTATTGTTTATCGGTATCTTTATCACCATGCAGCCGGCACTGATGATTTTAAAGAGCAAGGGAGCAGAACTGGGGCTGACGAAACCATTAGAGATGTTCTGGGCGACCGGTGCACTTTCCAGCTTTCTGGACAATACACCAACCTATCTGGTATTCCTTACCACCGCAGGTACACTTGGTGCCACGACAGGTGTTGCGACGACCGTGGGAACCGTTGCTGTCAAAATGCTGATGGCGATTTCCTGTGGTGCAGTATTTATGGGAGCCAACACTTATATCGGAAATGCTCCGAACTTTATGGTGAAGTCCATCTCGGATGAAAACGGTATTAAGATGCCGTCCTTCTTTGGATATATGTTATGTTCCCTGAAGTTTCTGATTCCGGTATTTATCATTGATACCCTGGTATTCTTTTTATAGGAGGTAGAAGGCTATGGACAACAAAGAACAATGCAGAAAGCTGGCGAACCGCATCTATGAACTGGATGAAAAGGTGTACAAGACTTCCGGTTCTGGACTCGGAAAGACATTTACCGGAGAAAAAGCGCGTGTGCTGGATGACCTGACCATGCTTATTGTTTCCAATCCACAGGGGCATTTGCTTCGAAGTGAACTGGCTCTGATCGGAAACATGGCGAGAAGTATCCGGAATAAAGAAGCACGCCATGACCTTTTGGTTGAATATAATGATATTCTGGAAGAAATAGCAAATCTGCCGATGAGTTTTGGCTCGGTAGATATTGTGGACAAAGATCTGGCAGATATGAATTCTTCGATTCTGAGCAAGAAGTTTTCTGAGAAGGATCATCTGGTAATTTGTATCAGCCGTTCCCATGGAAGTGCAGGTACCGATATTGGATTTGCACTGGCGGAAGCACTGCATATCAATTATTATGATGAATCGGTATTGAATCAGATCCTGGATCGCAGAGATGCAAAAGAATTCGGGGCAGATGCGGCAAAAGTCAGCGATTTTAAGCGTTATCATGGTCTGTCAAAGAAAGACGCATCTTTCTTCCGGCAGAGTGCCTTAATCTGTGAGCTGGCAAAAGAGGAAGATATGATTGTTATGGGACGTGCTGCGGATGTCGTACTGACCGGACAGCATATTCCGCATATCAGTATCTATATTACGGCACCGTTTGCGATCCGTGTGCGCCGTATGATGGAACTGAAAAATCTGGATTTGAAACAGGCCATTAATCTGGTGCGCAAGATGGATCATAAGCACCAGGATTATTATCATTCCTTTACCGGTAAGCGCTGGGGTGATGCGATCAATTATGATCTGTGTATCAACAGTGCATGCTACGGAATTGATGAGTCGGTAGAACTGATCGGACGTCTGATCAACCGGCAGGCAAAATTGGTACATCGAAATAAAGATACCAAATAGTGTGGATAAAACCAATAGACTTCCGTCTTCGTTAAACGGCAGTTTAAGAAAACGTTAAGATACAACAGGTAAAACATTAAGCGTACAAAGATATAATTGGAAACAGATAAAAGAAAAGGAGTTTCAGTCAAATGGAAAAGAAAAAATTGCTGAAAAACAAAATTGTTGATACGCTTCCGGTGCTTTACCTTGAAACTGTGATTCTCATGGTTTTAGGACAATTTCTAGGAAACTTTGTTCTCGGAATCCCGGTGGGGATTGCCTATGCAAGAAACCCTGAGATACTAAATTCTGCGTTTTTGAATACGACACTGATGTATGTGATCTTTTGGGGAATCTGGGCCGTGGCATTGTTCTGGATCGGTATCCGAAAACGGAATCGTCCGATTTTACAGGCAGTCGGCACGAAACCACAGGGAAATAACTGGAAATATCTGCTTTTCGGTTTGGTTCTGGGATTTGCACTGAATGGATTTTGTATTCTGATTGCATGGCTGCACCATGATATTGTGCTGACCTACGATGCCATTCATCCGCTGTGGTTTGCGGTTGTGTTTCTGACCGTGTTTATCCAGTCGTCGGCAGAGGAACTGCTGTGCAGGGGATTTCTATATCAGAAACTGCGCAGAAGTTATAAAAATCCGGTGGTTGCAATTGTCGGAAATGCACTGCTGTTTGCGTTGCTGCATCTGGCAAATAACGGAGTTACGGTGCTTTCTGTCCTGAATATTTTTCTGGTCGGAATTTTGTTTTCCCTCATGGTATATTACATGGACAGTCTCTGGTGTGCGTTTGCCGTACATACAGCATGGAATTTTACGCAGAACATTCTCTTTGGCTTGCCAAACAGTGGGATCAATGTACCGTATTCGGTATTTAAGCTGAATGCAGCGACAGCAAGAGACAGTTTTGCATATAATGTTGGTTTTGGCATTGAGGGAACGTTTTTTGCCGATATTGTACTCCTGGCTGCCTGCGTGCTGTTGTATCTCTGGGGAAGAAAGCATGGAAAGAAATCCATGGATGTGTGGGCAGAAACATAATATAATTAGTATTTTACGAAAACGGCACCAGGTTACATCTGGTGCCGTACAACTTTGTATTCGTCCCCGGAACGGTAAAAGGGACATTCCTTGTAATTACTCTGGACAAAACGAGCCATGTCGTCTTCATCCATATTGACGGAGCAGTAATATGCTTCGTCCTCTTCATCGTATTCATTGTATGCACAAAAATCACAACTGGCCATACAAAAGTTCCCCTCCTTTTATGAAGTGAATTCAGGCGATTGCCTGTTAAATAAACTGATTCTGCCCCTCATCGTAATGATAATTGATGGCAGCAAGGGTTTCTGTAATTGCATCTGCATCGGTCATATATGCGGCAGCAAGTTCGGTAAGTGTCGGGTAATGATCACGCAGCTGTGTGTTGACAACAGACAGAAGCATGACAGGATCTTTCGGTAAATTCATAGTATATTCCTCCTTTGGAAACAATTATTGCATATCGGTATAACTGCGCAGGATTTCCTGCAGAAAAATTTGGTATTTATTGACAACGGAATCCGGGGAAATCACACGGATATGTGTGGATAAGCCGGCAAGCCAGCCGAAAAACTGTGGACTGACAGCAACCTGTGCCCGTGCGAGAATGTGGGTTTCGTCGTAGGGGCGCATGGCTACACTGGCACCAAAGCGGTCAATGATGACACC
>ENA-USYV01003645-USYV01003645.1-human-gut-metagenome-genome-assembly--contig:-NODE-3645-length-10320-cov-118.612613_pt1 | contig 10320 bp, 9 predicted proteins | sample MGYA00250066_ERZ773514 | MGnify/ENA primary metagenome ERZ773514 (study PRJEB29103, sample SAMN06112049) | human gut metagenome | biome: human gut; feature: ankylosing spondylitis patient; material... | reverse complement strand
ATCGGGAACCGTAACATTTTTAAGGTTCGCCATAGATATGAACGCATCGCTTTCAAGAACCTTTACACCGTCGGCAATTTCAAGCTCGTATATATTGTCATTGAAGCTGAATGCAAACGAATCCACAACCTTAACGGTTTTCGGGATAACCACTTTAACCTTTACATAGGATAGATAGACCCCGAAGCTTGAAATTTCAACAACATCCACACCGTCAATCTGTTCGGGAATATTGATTGTAATTTCTGTGACTTCCTTGTCGGAGTTGGACAGATTATTGTAGAAGTAATCATCGTCCACGCCCATGATTTTCCAACCCTCATAATCATCACTTTCACAATATGTAACATGAGATTTGGTATCCGTAAGGTAATCGTCCTCGTCAATGTCGGAGGTTGCACTGTCCGAATCAAATGCCGGCACAGTTGTTTCTTTGTCAAAGTCCTTTGAAATATAGCTTGAAGCATCGTCAATTGCTTTGTCGCTATGCTTATCTATAGTTTTGACAAATCTCGGAATAATGCTGCATGCCACAACGGCGAAAATAACAATCAAAAGAACGATTATTCCGCCGACAATGCTCGTAATGATTATGGCTGTTTTACTGCTGTTATTCTTCTGACCGTTCGGTACATTTGTAAACTGCTGACCGTAGCTTGTGCCGTTTTGATTAGGATTACCGTATCCGTTGTTGTATCCCTGACCATACTGCTGATTATTATTTTGGTTAGACTGATCGTAGTTCTGATTCTCTGTGTTATAGTCATAATTCGGCTGTTCGGGTGTCGGATTTTGATTAAACGAATCAACGCTGTTTGCTGTATTTTCCTGTGTGTTGTTCTGAGTGAGAGGTGATCCGCAGTTTTCGCAGAACTTACCGTCAGACTCATGACCGCATACGGGACAATTCATATTGTTTACTCCTCCAATTTGTAATTGTGAAATTGTGTCTGCTTATTATAGCAGAAAAAGCAAAATATTGCAAATGCTTATTTGCTAAGTTCTTTTTCAATTATTTCTGCCGCTTCATCAAGATAGTTTCCTTCAAAAAATTCAATCTTTCCCTCGTCAACACATTTTGCAAGCTCGGGGTCAATCGGAAGCTTTGCGAGCACCTGTGTGTCATATTCCTTTGCAACTTCCTCAATGTGACTGTCGCCGAAGATGCTGTGTTTCTTTCCGCAATCGGGACACATGAACCAACTCATATTTTCAACAAGACCTAAAATCGGCACATTCATCATCTTTGCCATTTTAACTGCCTTTTGAACTATCATTGAAACCAGCTCCTGCGGTGACGCAACAATAACAATGCCGTCAATCGGCAGGCTCTGAAATACCGTAAGCGGAACATCGCCTGTTCCGGGAGGCATATCAACAAACATATAGTCAACATTTTCCCAGATTACATCTTTCCAGAACTGCTTTACCGTGCCTGTGATAACCGGCGAACGCCACACCACGGGATCGGTTTCATGTTCAAGCAGAAGGTTGACGGAAATCATCTTGATTCCTGTTTCGGTAACAACGGGGAAAATTCCCTCATCGTTGCCTCTGCATCTCTCATGTACTCCGAATGCCTTTGGAATTGACGGACCTGTGATATCTGCATCAAGAACAGCCGTGCTTTTACCGAGGCGGTTAAATGTTACTGCGAGCATTGAGGTTACAAGGCTCTTGCCTACTCCGCCCTTGCCCGACACAACGCCGATTACCTTTTTTACGCTGCTGTATTTATTGAGTTCTTCGTGCAAATTTTGCTCTTTGCTTTTGCAATCCGAAGAACAGCTTGAACAATCGTGGGTGCAACCCATTTAAAACATCTCCAATTTCATAAATTCATTTTATCAAAAGAAAACAATCAGTTTTCTTCAACATACGGTTCATCGCCGCCGCTCTCATACGACTGTGTCGGCTGAGGGTCATCCGAAGTCTGTGACGGTTCGGGGACACTGATATCACTGCTCTGCTGTGGTTCTGTTTCAGGCTGATACTCTGTCTGCGGTTCAGTTTGAACAGGCGCTTCTGTTTCAGGCTGATATTCAGTCTGCGGTTCATATGTCGGTTCTTCCGTGTAAACGGGAACATAGTTGTCATCGCCGTATTCCGTTGTAGGCTGTACCGTTGTCACCTGTTCCGTTGACGGTGCCGTGGAAGTGGAAGCCTTTTTATCATTTTTCTGTGAACTGCATTGTGTGAATGCAAAAACAACGGCAACAATAAGGCAGATTACCGCCGCAATTGTTAAGATAACCGCCACATTACGGCTTGTTCTCTTTTTCTTTTTAACAACCTTTTTACGCTTTGGGTTTATTGTTGATTTTGTGTAGTAGTTACCGATGTCGTCAGATGAAAGGTCATACTGAAAATCCTTTGTAGCCTTTGACACCTGCTCCCCTGTCTGAGAATCAAAATTGTCGCCATAGTCGGGGGTTTGTGTGCGGTCATCTCTTTCCGACGGCATTTTTACGGGAGTTTCCATATCGTCCTCAAAGTCGATTTCCGGCATCTGAACAGCGTCTTCGTCATAATCGCCGACAAATTTTACATCATTGTCAAAGTTATCGCCGTAATCCTCCTGAATATCGGAAGATCTTTCAGTGGCGTTGCTTCTCCTTGCAGGAAACGCAACCTCGTCATCAAAGTTGTCAGGCTCATAATCCTTGTTTCTATTATATTTATTGTTATCGTCCATTATGTAATTCTCCTTTGAAAGAAAAATTTAAAAACAGAAAAATACGGTGCATTTATTCTGCACACCCCGTACCAAAATAATAAATCAGCCGTGACAATTTGTCAACTGAATATTAGCACTGTTAAGTTTAAAAGCATAATTTTTTGCCATATACAAAAAGTACCCGCACAAGCCGTGCAGGTACTCGTCGATTTAAGAAAAATCAGCAGTGAATCAAGCGTCTTCACCGTTATCGGTTTCGTCTGTTGATTCGCCTTCATCTTCTGTTTCAACCTCTTCGGATTCTTCAAATGCAGTATCTTCTGCGTTTTCGTCATCTGCAAGATCAGCCTCAATGCCTCCCTGAACAGGGTTGCCTGTTTCTTCTTCAACAGCCTCATCATCGGCAACTTCAAAACCGCTGAGGAATGAGTAAGGAATTCCGTAACCGAGTGCGATACTTGCAAGCGTTACGATAACGCTCAATCCCGAGCCGTTTGCATTTGAAAATACATCATAAAGCGGAAGTCCCGGAGCAAGGGAAGCAACGATTATGTAGAGTGACGGGAGTACCATTACAATAAGTGTAACGAGCGAAAAACGCTTTACCGCCTTGCCGTCACCGACACGGGTTGCATAGAACATCAAAAGACCGAACACAGCATACACAAGAATCGGAATGATTGAACCGAGCGGCTGTGAAAGGGCTGATGCGTACTGTGAGAAGAAGTGTGCGCAAACGATAAATGCGATGATCAGAAATGCAGAGAAAAACAGATTGATTGTATCTCTTTTAGTAGGTTTTTTCATAATATGTCCTCCGTACATACGATATTGGTTTAAGTTTAACATTAAAATGTGACAGTTTTGTGAACAAACAATGATATGTACATTAGAATAATGTAAACAAGGCGTAAAAAACGCAATCGCCTTTTGTTTGACAAAATCTGCAAGGGAGTTTATCATAAATCATAAAGGGATTATGCAACTGATTTTTACATAAAGTGTAAAATCAGGTTGGTAGAAATTGCGTTACATATGAAATATACTTAACTCAGGAGGTATGAAAAGTATGATTGGTATGAATTTGAAGTATCTTCGGAAAAAGTACGGATATTCACAGGAGGACCTTGCGGAGAGGCTTGAGGTGTCAAGACAGTCTGTTGCAAAGTGGGAAAACGAGGAATCTCTTCCCGATGTCGAAAAATGCGTGACGATTGCGCAGATTTTTGAAACTACGGTAGAAATGCTTCTTGTGTGTCCTTTTTACGAGGAAGAATCTGACGCACTTACTTCCGACGGTGACGGAAAGTACATTTTCGGCATTGTTAAGGTCAGCGAAAGAGGACAGATTACACTCCCTAAACACGCCAGAAAGGTGTTCGGAATTGAGGCAGGCGACAGACTTCTGGTTCTCGGTGACGAGAAAAAAGGTATGGCACTTGCAAAAATAAAAAATCCCTTTGATAAGTTAATGAAGTAAAATTTGACTTGAATCCCTTTTATCCTGAATTGAGGAGAAAATATGTACGCAATAAAAACAGAAAAACTTACAAAAAAATATAAGGAAAAAACGGCTGTATCAAACCTTGACCTTAAAATCAACGAGGGCGAAATGTACGGTTTGCTCGGAGTCAACGGTGCAGGAAAAACAACAACAATGAAAATGCTCACAACGCTTATTATGCCGACATCGGGTGAGGCAGAGCTTCTCGGCCACAGCATAAAAACCGACAGAGCAGCGGTAAAACAGATTATCGGAATTTCACCGCAAGAAAGTGCGGCGGCAATGAACCTTACCGCAAGAGAAAATCTTGAACTCATGGCAGAGGTTTACGGCTTTTCAAAGAAAGTTGCAAAAGCCAAAGCAAGCGAGCTTATCGAACGCTTTTCCATGCAGGAATTTGAAAACCGCAAGGCTAAAAAGCTGTCGGGCGGTGAGGTGAGAAGATTGAGCATTGCAATGGCACTTATCTCAGAGCCGAAAATACTCTTTCTTGACGAACCCACGCTCGGACTTGATGTGATTGCAAGACACAGCCTTTGGGCAGAGATTGAAAAGCTCAAGGGTAAAATCACCGTTATTCTCACAACGCACTATCTTGAAGAGGCTGTTGCACTCTGCGACAGAATCGGGATTATGGCTCACGGTAAATTTGCGGCTGAGGGTACTTCCGATGAGCTTGTTGCCCTTTCGGGCGAAAAAGATTTTGAGTCGGCTTTTGTAAAGCTGACAAGCGGAGGTGCGTTGTAATGAGATTGACTGCGTTTGCTTCACGAAATACAAAGGAAATTCTCCGTGATCCGCTGACATTCTGTTTCGGACTCGGATTTCCCGTTGTACTTCTTCTTTTGTTGTCGGCAATAAATTCAGCAATCCCTGAGCAGGCTCAGATGACAATGTTCAACATCGACAAGTTGACGCCCGGTATTACGGTTTTCGGAATGAGCTTTATCTCGTTGTTCTCGTCAATGCTCATTGCAAAGGACAGAACTACAAGCTTTATGATGAGATTGTTCACATCTCCGCTCAAAGCACACGAGTTTATTATCGGCTACACACTTCCGCTTTTGCCAATGACAATTTTGCAGAGTGCCGTATGCGTTGTTGTTGCGTTCTTCCTCGGACTTGAGGTCAGCGTGAACATTTTGCTTATGCTTGCGGTAAACATTCCGATTGCAATTGTGTTTATCTCGCTCGGACTTCTGCTCGGCACACTTCTGAATGAAAAGGCTGTCGGCGGAATTTGCGGTGCATTGCTCACAAACCTTTCGGCATGGTTTTCAAACATTTGGTTCGATACTGCAATGGTCGGCGGTTGGTTCAAAAACCTTGCAAACGCACTTCCGTTTGCTCATGCAGTAAATGCCGCAAGAGATGCAATTTCGGGTGACTATTCGGATATTATGCCCGAACTTATCCCCGTCTGCGGATATGCGGTTGTGTTGCTTGTTCTGGCTGTGGTCGTCTTTTCCGTTATGATGAAAAGGAATAAATAATTGATGAATCCAAACGGTAAAGCCTTGTTAAAAGAAAACAAAAGATATTATCTTCTCGATTCTCTGCGTGGAATTTCAACCGTCAGTATGGTTGCGTTTCACTTATGCTACGATATTTTTATGATGTACGGACTTGACACAAGCTGGTACTTTTATCCCATGACAGCGGTCTGGGAACGCAGTATCTGCGTAATGTTCATACTGCTTTCGGGAATGTGCCTTAACTTTTCGGGAAACGGCATAAAAAGAGGTGTTCTTTTGAATCTTGCGGGCTTTGCCGTTACCTGCGTTACCGTGATAGCCGAACCGAATCAGGCGGTATGGTTCGGTGTACTGAATCTGATAGGCTGTTCAATGATGATTGTTTCCGTTCTTTCGGATAACCTCAAAAAAATAAGCCCCCTGTCGGGAGCGTTGATTTCACTTTTGTTGTATGCGGTTTCGTATGATTTGCAAAAAGGCTGTGTCGGATTTTTCGGGTTGGATATCGTAAAATTGCCCGATTTTCTCTATTCGTGCAAGTACCTTGCATTTCTGGGATTCCCCTCGTCCGACTTTGTGTCGGCAGACTATTTCCCGATTATTCCGTGGATTTTCCTCTTTACGGCAGGCTTTTATCTTTGGAATTTCATCGTACAAAAAAATCTTGCAAAATATTTTGAATTCAAAATTCCGCTGTTTGACAAAATCGGCAAATACAGCCTGTGGATTTATCTTGCCCACCAGCCTGTTATTATGGGTGTTTTGATGTTGATAATGTGACTTTGCCGATTGAAAGTTATAAACAAAAAAATAATGTCGGAGGTGTACCGCCGACATTATTTTTTATTTTAAATTGTTTCCGATTGTGCGGCTAAGCCTTCGGATGCTGCAAAGGATTCTTCTCTGTCAAACACACCGCAGAGCCACATATATGAAACCGTTGAAAGGGCAATGCTTACAAAGCCGAACCAGATGCTGTTCACACCGATAAAGACACTCGGAACGCAGGCAAGGACAACACCTATATGATAGCTTGCAAGCGTAAGCCAATAGAATTTAGCCTTTTTCGTCATATCCTTGTCCTTGTCAATAATACCCGTGAATGTTGAAACCGTCGCAACACGGAGGTTGTTTGTCGAGAAAATCGGAGATGTAACATAACTTCCGGCTGTTCTGAATGAATTCCACAAAACAGGAGTTACGAACAGAATCGGCAGAATTGCAAGGTAGTTGTTTGAAATATTCGGAAAAATTCCGATAATCAAAAGTGCAGCCGCACTTGCAATAAGGCTGACGGTTTTGGTTTCAAGCTTAATAAAACGGTCGGCAATTACAAAGAAAACATTGCCGAGAATATATGTAAGGAGAGCGATGACGATAAACACAACGCCCTCAAAATCACCCGTAAAAATTTTGCTGACAAGGTGAATCATATTTGCTGTCTGTGCGTTACCGAACACATCACAGTGATTGTAAATTGCATATCCGCCCATAAATCCGCCCAGAGAGCTGACTGCAAAATGCAGGATATGCTGTTTTTGTTCTCTTGTCATTTTAAAGACTTCCTTTTTCGCCATAAAACATGTAATTGTTTAACATAATTATACACCTGCAATTCTGATTTTGCTATTATCCCCCAATGGAATTATACTCCGTTTTGCAATAAAAATTAAGTCACATTGCACAAAACAGCTATCTTACTGTTGTGCAATGTGACTTTTTTGCTTTTTATGAAGTTTTAAAGAATCAAACTGTCATCAAACTTTTTCAGGCATTTCATCTGCCATACATTCAACAAGAACAGCCTTCTGAGCGTGAAGACGGTTTTCTGCCTCCTCAAAGATTTCGTTTGCGTGTTCTTCAAATACATCTGCAGTAATCTCTTCGCCACGGTGTGCAGGGAGACAATGGAGAACCATACAATCCTTGTTTGTAACAGCCATAAGCTCCTTGTTAACCTGATAGCCTGCGAATGCTGCCTCACGGATTTTCTTTTCCTCTTCCTGTCCCATTGATGCCCATACATCTGTATAAACAATATCGGCATTCTTAGCGGCCTCAAGCGGATCTGTTACGATTTCAAACTTGCCGTTACCGTACTTTTCACCGAACTCGATAATGTGCTTAGGCGGCATATAATCCTTTGGACAGGCGGCAGAGAAGCTCATGCCTGTGCTGAGTGCGCCTACGATGAGAGAGTTCATCATGTTGTTACCGTCACCGATAAAGCACATCTTGAGTCCTTCAAGCTTGCCCTTGAATTCACGGATTGTCATAAGGTCTGCGAGAACCTGACATGGATGACAATAGTCTGTAAGACCGTTGATAATCGGGATTGAACCGTACTCTGCAAGAGCCTCAACTTCTTTCTGCTCAAAGGTACGAATCATAATACCGTCAAGAAAACGGGAAAGAACACGGGCTGTGTCCTCAACAGGCTCGCCTCTGCCAATCTGAAGGTCATTTGATGAGAGGAAAAGCGGATAACCGCCGAGCTGTGTCATACCAACCTCAAATGAAACACGGGTACGGGTGCTTGACTTTTCAAAAATCATACCAAGAGACTTGCCCTTGAGAATTTTATGCTCAATGCCGTGTTTCTGCTCATATTTAAGCTGATCGGCAAGGTTAAGTGTGTTGATAATTTCTTCTGTTGACCAATCCTCAAGTTTAAGTAAGTGTTTCATTAGTTGTTCTCCTTTATTGTTTTTTCGAGTATATTAATCGCCTCGTCAATTTCATTGTAATCAATAACAAGCGGTGGGAGCATACGGAGCAAATCCTTTGCCGTAATAATGAGCAAGCCGTTTTCAACGCACTTGATTGCAATGTCGTGTGCATCGCCCTTTTCAAGCTCAACACCAATCATAAGTCCCATTCTGCGAACGCTCTTTACACCGTCAATTTTTGTGAGCCTGTCCTCAAAATACTGACCTTTTTTCTCAACCTCGGCAAGAAATTCGTCATTTGCAACTGTGTCAAGAACATAGTTTGCACCTGCACAAACAACAGGGTTTGCGCCGAATGTTGTGCCGTGAGTTGACGGTGACATAACATCCTTGAGCTTTTCACCGCACATACAAACACCGATAGGAAGTCCGCCGCCGAGCCCCTTTGCAACCGTCATAAGGTCGGGGAGGATACCGTAATTCTGATGAGCGAACAGCTTGCCTGTTCTGCCTACGCCTGTCTGAACCTCATCGACAATAACGAGAATATCGTTGTCGTTGCAATACTTAACAAGCTCTTTTACATATTCGGGATCGAGGATATTTACACCGCCCTCGCCCTGAATGAGTTCAAGCATTACTGCGCAGGTTTTGTCTGAAACAACTGCTTTCAGAGCGTCAATATCGTCTGCGTCTGCATACTTAAAGCCCTCTGTAAACGGGAAGAAATAGTTATGAAAAACATCCTGACCTGTTGCGGCAAGAGTTGTAACAGTTCTGCCGTGAAAGGAATTGTTAAGCGTTACGATTTCATTTCTGCCCTCGCCGTACTTGTCAAAGCTGTACTTGCGGGCAATTTTGATTGCGCATTCGTTAGCCTCTGCACCGCTGTTGCCAAAGCAGACCTTTGAAAGACCTGTAAGTGTGCAAAGCTTTTCGGCAAGGTCACTTGCCTGTGAACAGTAAAAATAGTTTGACATATGCTGAATTGTGCCTGCCTGCTTTGAAACAGCCTCAACCCAACCGTCATTGCAATAGCCAAGGCTGTTTACACCGATACCCGATGAAACATCAATGTACTTTTTGCCGTTTTCGTCATATGCGGTAACGCCTTTTGCACTTTTGAGAGCAACATCGTAGCGACCGTATGTGTGCATAATATATTTTAAATCTTTCTCTTTTGCAGTCAAGTTAGCCACACCCTTTCATATTTTATCGTTGCTGAAGGAGTAAACAAAAACATCCTCACGCTTTTCAAAGCCGAAATCACGCCAGAAGCTTTGACCTGTTTCGTTGTTTTGATAACAGAAAATGTGAGTTTTGTCGATGCCTTGTTCACGGATTTTTTGGATAGCGGTCTGTGCAAGAGCGTGACCGATTTTCTTTCGTCTGAATTCGGGCAGAACAGCCATATGGTGGATAAATCCCCGTCTGCCGTCATGACCTGCAAGCACGGTTCCGACAATTTTTCCGTCAACCACGGCAACCTGACTCATACCGGCGTTGTGCTTGAGATAACGCTCCATCTGATCTTTTTCATCAGCCTTAGAGAGCGCACGCTTTGTGGTAATCTGCCACATCTCATAGACCTCGTCATAGTCGTCAATTGTCATTTCTCGTATAATCATTGCACCCTCCAAAATTTAATCTGTAGGGGCGGATATCATCCGCCCGCACGGCGAGTCGCCGTCCCCCGTTCGTGTAGACAGTTTGATAAATTAGAAACTATCCATACCCGAGCGTAGCATAGCTACCGTTTGCACAATTCTGTAGGGGCGGATATCATCCGCCCGCACGGCGAACTGCGGTCACTTACCCACATGTGTTGCATACGGATTGTACGCATTGCGTGCAAATTTGGATACACAGTTTTCATAATTTTCAAAACGGATTTTCTTTCTGTTTGGCAATTTGTCACTCATAAATCAATAAAACATTGTACCGATGCCTTCATCGCTGAAAAGCTCGAGCAGAATTGAATGTTCGATTCTGCCG
>ENA-USYV01003640-USYV01003640.1-human-gut-metagenome-genome-assembly--contig:-NODE-3640-length-10333-cov-2.857352_pt1 | contig 10333 bp, 10 predicted proteins | sample MGYA00250066_ERZ773514 | MGnify/ENA primary metagenome ERZ773514 (study PRJEB29103, sample SAMN06112049) | human gut metagenome | biome: human gut; feature: ankylosing spondylitis patient; material... | reverse complement strand
GGGGTTGAGCATGAAGCCCAAGCGTTCATAAAAGCGTTTGCGGCGCACGGCAATGTCGGTTGTCAAAGGGTCGATCTCAAGGATCACCGGCGTGTCCGCGCGGTCGGCCCAAGCTTGCAGGGCGCGGCTGCCGAACGAGCGGCCCCGCAGGGCAGGGGAGATTGCAAAGTGTTCGATATAGCGAAAGTGCGGCGTATCCCAGTTGAGCACAATACCGACGGGAGCGCCGTGCTCGGTCAGCACCAGGAAATGATAATCCGGATGGGAAAGGATCGCCTCCTGAGAGGCTGTTTGACGCTGCTCATGGGATGGAAAACTGGCACGGTACAATGCCATGGCCGGGGCGTAGAGGGGGTCGGCGGTTGCCGTCACGCGGTGGAAGTCCATGCTTTAGTCCTCTTCGCGCCGGGTCACGGCGATGTTCAGCTCCTCCAGCTGGGCCGGGGTCACTTCGCCGGGGGCGCCCATCATCAGATCCTGGGCGTTTTTGTTCATGGGGAAGGGGATGACCTCGCGGATGGACTCTTCGCCGGAAAGCAGCATGACCATGCGGTCCACGCCCGGAGCGATACCGGCATGGGGGGGCGCACCGTAGCAGAACGCATTGTACATGGCCGGGAACTTGGCCTTGACATCGTCCTCGCCGAGGCGCACGAGCTCGAACGCCTTGACCATGATCTCGGGGTCGTGGTTACGCACCGCGCCGGAGCTGAGCTCGACGCCGTTGCACACGAGGTCGTACTGGTAGGCATAGATGTCGAGCGGATCGACCTCGCCGCGCTCGGCCTTTTCGAGGATCTCGAGACCGCCGTTCGGCATCGAGAACGGGTTGTGGCAGAACTCCAGCTCGCCGGACTCCTCGCCGATCTCGTACATCGGGAAGTCGACGATCCAGCAAAAGTCGTACCGCTCGGCGTCCATGTGGCCCGGCACGGCCGTGCCGAGCTTTGTGCGCAGCACGCCCGCCGCCTTCTGCGCGGCGGTCTTTTTGCCGGCCGTCACGCCGACGAAGCAGCCCGGCTTCAGGCCGAGGGCCGCGGTGATCTCCGCCGTCTTGTCCGTGAGGAATTTGGCGATGCCGCCGGCAAAGCTGCCCTGCTCGTCAACCTTGAACCAGTAGGGCTTGCTGCCGGCCTGTACCTCCACGTCGGCGCAGAGCTTGTCAATGGCCTTGCGCGCCATGGCGCAGTCGGGCACGACGACGGCCTTGACCGTGTTGCCCGCGGCAAAGGGCGCAAACTCGCTGCCGGCGACGAGCGCCGTCATGTCCTGCACGGTGAGGTCGATGCGCAGGTCGGGCTTATCAGAGCCGTAGGTCTCCATCGCGTCACGATAGGAGATGCGGCGGAAGGGCGCCTCGGACGCAATGTCATACTTGCCGTACTTGGCGAAGATCGGCGGGAGCACGTCCTCGAGCACGGCAAAGACGTCGTCCTGCGTGGCGAAGGCCATCTCCATGTCGAGCTGATAGAATTCGCCGGGGCTGCGGTCACCGCGGGCGTCCTCGTCGCGGAAGCACGGGGCGATCTGGAAATAGCGGTCGAAGCCCGCCGTCATGAGCAGCTGCTTGAACTGCTGCGGTGCCTGCGGCAGCGCGTAGAACTTGCCGGGGTGCTTGCGCGCGGGCACGAGATAGTCGCGCGCGCCCTCAGGACTGGAGGCCGTGAGGATGGGCGTCGTGATCTCGAGGAAGCCGTGCGCGGTCATGGCGGCGCGCAGCGCGGCCACCACCTGGCAACGGAGGATGATGTTTTTCTTCACGGCGGGGTTGCGCAGGTCGAGATAGCGGTACTTCAGGCGCAGCGCCTCGTCGGCGTCGCGGCTGCGGTTGATCTCGAACGGCAGCTCGTTGTAGCGGCAGCGGCCGAGCACCTCGATCTTCGTGGGCACGACCTCAATGTCGCCGGTGGGCAGCTTGGGGTTTTTGCTCGCGCGCTCGCGCACGGTGCCCTCCACGGCGATGGTGGACTCCTTGTTGAGCGACTTGACGACCTTCATCATGTCCTCGGTCTCAATGACGACCTGGGTCGTGCCGTAAAAATCGCGGACGACAACGAAGGCAAAATTCTGCCCGACCTCGCGGACATTTTCCATCCAGCCGACGATGCGGACCTGCTCGCCGGCATTTTCGAGCCGCAGCTCGTTGCAAGTGTGTGTGCGGGACTGAAACATACTCCTGATTCCCTTTCTTTCTATCGAATATCGCCTCCGGCGGTGCGGCGGCGGTGGGTTTACCGGGTCACGGCTCGCGCAAAATTGCGCCGGCGCTGCGGCGGGTGATCTCCGCGCGGATGGTCTCGAGCGCGTCGGCGCTCGTCACGGCCTCCTGCACGCCGGTGGCCATGTTCTTGAGCGCGCAGACGTGCTGCGCGACCTCATCCTCACCGAGGAAGATCACAAACGGGATGCCGAGCTTGTCGGCATAGCCGATCTTGGCCTTGAACTTTTTCTTCTCGCTGTAGATCTGCACGCGCAGGCCGCCGGCGCGCAGCTCGGACGCCAGCGCCACGGCCGCGGACAGGTCGTCCGTCATCGGCAGGATGAGCACATCCGCCGGCGCGGTGAGCACGGCGTCAGAGATCATGTTCTGCTCCTGCAGGATGTAAAACAGGCGCGTCAGGCCGATGGAGATGCCGACGCCGGGCAGGGACTTGTTCGTATAGTACCCCGCGAGGTCGTCGTAGCGCCCGCCGGAGCAGATGCTGCCGACCTCGGGATGGTCGAGCAGGACGGTCTCGTACACCGTGCCGGTGTAGTAATCGAGGCCGCGCGCAATCGTGAGGTCGAGCTCGAAGTTCTCCTCCGGGACGCCGAACGCGGGCAGGTAGCCCACGACGGTGCGCAGCTCGTCGAGGCCGGTATCGAACGTCTCGTTCCGGCCGCGGTACTGCTCGAGAAAGGCAAGCTTGTCCGCGCTCGTGCCCGGGCAGGCGATGAAGCGCAGGATCTCGTCCGCGTTTTCGCCCGTGACGCCGCAGGTGTCGGTGAGCAGCTCGCGCACCTTGTCCGCACCGATCTTGTCGAGCTTGTCGATGGTGCGCAGCACATCGCCCGCCTGCTCGCTCAGGCCGAGGATGGCGAAAAAGCCGTTGAGCACCTTGCGGTTGTTCACGCGGATGCGAAAGCGGTGCAGGCCCAGGCGCGTGAATGTGTCGTAGATGATGGCCGGGATCTCGGCCTCGTTCAAAATATCGAGCGCACCGTCGCCGATGATGTCGATATCCGCCTGATAAAACTCGCGGAAGCGGCCGCGCTGCGCGCGCTCGCCGCGCCAGACCTTGCCGATCTGATAGCGGCGGAACGGGAACGTGAGCTGGCCGTAATTGGCCGCGACGTACTTCGCCAGCGGCACCGTGAGGTCAAAACGCAGGGCGAGGTCGCTGTCGCCCTTCGTGAAACGGTAGATCTGCTTTTCCGTCTCGCCGCCGCCCTTGGCCAGCAGCACCTCGGCCGCCTCGATGGCGGGCGTGTCGAGCGGGGTGAAGCCGTAGCGGGCGTAGGTCTCGGCCAGAACGGCGCGCATTTTGTCCATCTGCACCTGCTTGTCCGGCGGCAGCTCCATGAAGCCGGACAGGGTGCGGGGTTTGATCTTGTCCATGGTGATGATGATTCCTTTCGGGCTTACGATTTCTTTTTCGGGTTGACGATGTCGCGCCAGTCGAGGTCGCCGCGGCTCAGGCCCAGAATGAGCACCTCGGCCGTGGCCACGTTGCTGGCAAACGGGATCTGCCGCTGGTCGCACAGGCGCGCCATGCGGTTGACCTCGTCAAAATGGCCGCTCTCGGCGTCGCAGAAAAACAGCACGAGGTCGATCTCGTTATAGCTGATGCGCGCATCGAGCTGCTGGCAGCCCTGCGCCGAGTGCAGGTAGGTGCGGACCTTCAGGCCGGTGGCTTCGGAGATGAGCCGCCCAGTCGTAAACGTCGAGCTCAGGTCGTGCTTGGCCAGAATGCCGCAGTATGCGATGCAGAACTGGACCATGAGTTCTTTCTTGCCGTCGTCAGCGATGAGTGCAATGTTCATATGGATAACTCCTCTCTGTCTGGTCAGGGGCCGTCACTGCAGCAGCGAGAGCTCGCTCTCGGGGGCGGTGTCGACGGTCTTGACGGTAAAATATGCGTCGAGAAAATCGCGCGCAATGGACGCGATGGAAGCGCCGGCGCTGCCGTGCTCCACGACGACCGCCACGGCGACCTTGGGATTGTCATACGGTGCATAGCAGATGAAAATGGCGTTGTTGACCTGGTTGTCGCCGAGCTGGGCGGTGCCGGTCTTGGCGGCGACCTTCACGCCGTAGTCGCCGAAGGTCTCATACGCGCTGCCGGCGCGGTCATTGGCGACGAGGTACATGCCCTTTTGCACGGCGGCCCAGTTATAGTCGCTGGTCTCGACGGCGCTGAGCACCTCGGCCTGATTTTCGTAAATGAGCTCGCTGCCGTCGTAGCTGCGCACGGACTTCAGGATGGACGCGCTGTGGCGCGTGCCGCCGTTTGCGATCGTGGCACAGTACTCCGCCAGCTGCAGCGGCGTGAACAGGCTGTACGACTGGCCGATGGCCGCCTGCAGCGAGTCGCCGACGTACCAGTTCGTGTTCTCGAGCTTTTTCTTCACGGCCTCCGTGGCCATCTGGCCGGTGCTCTCCGGCAGCTCGATGCCAGTGTGCTCGCCGAGACCGAAGGCCGCGGCATAGCGCGCGAGCGTGTCGATCGGCAGACTGTCGCCGACGGTGTAGAAGAAGATGTTGCACGAGTCGCGGATGGCCTCGGTGACATTGTCATTGCCGTGCGTCGCGCCGGACGAGGCGATCCAGCACTTGGGGGCGTAGCCGGTGTCCTCATACTTGCGGAACGTGCCGGTGCACTGGATGCGCGTGCCGGTGGTGATGACACCCTCGGTCAGGCCGGCGATGGCCGTGCAGGGCTTGAACGTCGAGCCGGGAGAATACTGGCCGAGCAGCGCACGGTTGAACAGCGGCTCGTTCTCGGCGTCCTTGACGGCGTCGTAGCTCTCCTGACTCTGAAAGAGCGTCTGCAGGTCGAACGTCGGATAGTTGGCGATGGCCAGCGGCTGGCCGGTGGCGACATCGACCGCCACGAGCGCGCCGCCGCCGACGGCATCGCTGGTTTCCGTCGACTTGGACTTCATGTTCTCGATGCCTCTGGTCAGCGACTGCTCGGCCGCCGCCTGCAGATCGAGGTCGATCGTGAGGCTGACCTGATCGCCCGGCTCCGGCTCTTTGGTGTACGTCGTGCCGGTGACGGTGCCGGATGCGTTCTTCGTCACGATGGCCGTGCCGTTCGTACCGTGGAGGTATTTCTCAAAGGCGAGCTCGGCCCCGTCCTTGCCGACGGTCGCGCTCATGGGGTAGCCCTGGGTCTTATAGGTCGTGTATTCCTCGGCGTTCATCTTGCCCGTGTAGCCGAGCAGGTGCGCCGCGAGATTCGTGTGGTACTGGCGCGTATAGGACACCGTGACCTCGAAGCCGGGGACATTATTTTCCTTCAGCGACGTGATGAGCTCCATGCTCGCGTCCTGAACGAAGACATAGTCCGGCAGGTAGAGCTTGTCGATATAGCGCGTCTTGATCGAGTAGCGCAGGCCGGCGATGATGCGCATATCGGCCGCGGAATAGTTGTTGTTGATCTCAAACTTTTCGCGGCAGTAGCTCATGAGCTCCACGGCCGTTGCCTCCTCGTCGAGGCCGGCGTATTTGAGGAAGCCCTTGAGCTGGGTGCGCTGCGTGTCGTTCATGTCCGTGTACTCGAACGGGGGCTTGGCCGTGACCGGCCGCTCGTCGACATACGTGTCGCCGCAGGCGGCGACGGTGCGCGCCATCTGCAGGAGGATGCCGTTCGGATCGTCCTGCTCGAAGAGGTCGTCGGGATTGAAGACGAGGTTATTGCAGCTCGTGTTCGACACGAGCACGCGGCCGTAGCGGTCAAGGATGCTGCCGCGCGCGGCCTCCACGGTCTGGGAGCTGGCGACGCTGTTGCGGTTTTCCTCATAATACGCCTTGCCGTCGACGATCTGCAGCTTATAGAGCGCGACGACGAACACGATCACGAGCAGCATAAGGATGCACGCGAGCGCGGTGACGCGGCCGGGTTTGATGGGTTTTTCCATGGCGAAGATCCTTTCGGGGTCGGGCGCGCTGACAGGCTCAGCGCAGGGCACGCCGGCGGTGAAACGCACGGCTGATATAGTAATACGGGATGGCGAGCGGCAGCGAGAGCACGCTCTGCCCCAGCGCCACGGCCAGCAGCCGCCAGAACGACGCGCCGTGGAAGATCCACAGGCGGAACATCTGGCAGAAGGCCGTGAGCAGAAACGCAGCCAGGCACGTCACGAGAAACGGCAGCAGGCTGTTGTTGATGAGATACTCCGCGAGCATACCGGCGCCGAAGCCGATGACCGCGAAGAGCACGGCGAAGAGCATCCCCGTGCCGGGGTAGCCCATGGCGCCAAAATAGCCCGCGATGAGACCGAACACCGCGCCCCACGTGCCGCCCTCGAACACGCCGACCGCCACAACGACTGCCGGCACGAACATGGCGTGCACGCCGAAGAGCGCAATGTGCGCAAAGACCGTGTTCTGCAGCAGGAGCGTCACGGCCATGTACAGCGCGCACCAGAGCACGCGGTGTACCTTATCCTTGTTGATGAGATCGGCCCACATGTCAGCTCACCACGTCAAAGTCTTTGATGACGAACACCTGCAGCAGCTCGCCGAGGTCACACGCGGGCGTGATGACGCCGTAGGTCTGCTGGCCGCCGGCCTCGGTGCGCACGTCCGTGATCGTGCCGACAACGAGGCCCGCCGGGAACGCGCCGCCCTTGCCGGACGTGAGCACGGTGTCGCCGGTGAAGATGCTCATGCCCTCGGCCAGATAGCCGAAGCGGACGCAGCCCTGCTGCATGAGCGTGAAGTCGCCGAGGACCATGGCCGTCGCGCCGCTGCCGCTGACATAGCCGCCGACGCTCATATCCACGTCGATGACCGTGCGCACGGTCGCCCAGGTGCTGCCGGTCTCGATGACCTGACCGACGAGCGCGCCGGACTCGTTCATGACGCAGTCGCCGACCTCGATGCCGCTGTCACTGCCCTTGCTGAGCGTGAGCGTGCTCGACCAGTTCGACGCGCCGTAGGACACGACGTTCGCGGGCTCGAGCTCGAAGTCCGTGTGCCGCTGCGTGAAGCCCAGCAGGTCACGATAGCGCTCGTTTTCCGCGATCGCCTCCTGCCCCTCGCGCGCCTGCGCCTGAGCCTCGGCCAGCTGCGTGCGCAGCTGCTCGTTTTCGGCCTTGAGCTGGTCATATTTATAAATGTAGCCGTAGATGCTCTCGAGCCACTGTGCCGTGACGGTCGCGGCCTTCTGCAGCGGCGCGCGCACGATGCCGTCGAGATTCGTGAGGAATCCAGCCTTGCCGCCGAGCGCCCCGGCGATCAGCGCGAGCACGAGCACGACCGCGACCACGATCGCGCCGACGCGCGCGCCTTTCTTTTTCAGATACGTTTTCCAGTTCAAAGCAGCTCGACTCCCAGTTCGTTCAGCAGTTGTCCCAGCCTGCACAGCGGCAGGCCCATCACGTTGAAATAATCGCCGTCCAGATGCGCGACGAACAGCGCGCCGCGGCCCTGAATGCCGTAAGCGCCGGCCTTGTCCATCGGCTCGCCGGTGGCGATGTAGCGCTCGATCTCCCCGGACTCTTCCTCCGATCCTCATTAAAATGTTAAAACTTCTGGTTTCTGTGCTGCCTGCTCATGCTCTGGGCCTGCATATACATGAAGCTTGCCAAACATGCTTCTTCCCAGAGGTCCCTTTGGAAGCATACCTTTAACTGCTAACTCAACAACCTTCTCTGGCTTCTTAGCCATCATCTCACGCAGAGTGGTTTCTCTCATGCCACCTACGTAATCAGAGTGGTTGTAATATACTTTCTGATCTAACTTCTTGCCGGTAACTTTTACCTTATCAGCATTAACTACGATAACATAATCACCACAGTCGATGTGTGGGGTAAAGATTGGCTTATTCTTTCCTCTTAAAACTTTAGCTACCTCAGATGATAAACGTCCTAATGTATAACCTGTAGCATCAACTACATACCATTTTCTCTCAATATCTGCTGGACTAGCCATATATGTTTTCATTGGTTTACCTCCTGAAATTTTGCTTTTCTAAAAAAATTTATGTGTTAAATGTCCGTACCGGGGCTTTGGCTAGGGCATAAAACTATCGTGCATACCTTGTCACAATAAATGATTATACGGTATTTAATATTTGCTGTCAAGACTCTTTTTGCGTTTATTTAAGCTTTTCTTTTATCCTTTTATTAAAGCTTTTATAAAAGTTCTTTATTTACGCTTTATTATCATTTATGAACAATTATATATAGCTTACTCACTATACTTTATTGTCATCTATGAATATTTTGTACAACTTATTCACTATACTCTATTCCAACTAGTGTAAGACCACACGCCGGAGCTTTAGGGCCTGCAACATATCTGTCTTTTTCCTCTATTATTTCCTTTACATGTTCCGGCGGATAAACTCCAAGTCCTACCTTTATTAATGTACCAACGATTATTCTTACCATATTATATAAGAAACCATTTCCTGTAATTCTAATTGATATTACATCATCTCTTTTGTTTACACTAAGAGAATATACCGTTCTTACAGTACTTTCTACCTGACTTCCTGCTGAGCAAAAGCTGGCAAAGTCGTGTTCTCCAACTATGTACTCTGCTGCCTCTTTCATTTTCTGCTCATCCAAAGGCATATACATAAAATGAGTGTACAATCTGTTTAACGGATCAGGAAATCTTCTATTTAAGATCTTATATTCATATGTTTTTGTGCTATCTCTGTATCGTGGATGCCAATCAAGTGGGACTTCATCTGATTTTTGGATTCTAATATCGTTAGGCAATCTTTGATTAAGTGCAAAAGATATTTTTTCTGCAGGAATCCTTGTTTCCGTATCAAAAACAGCTACATTTCCCATTGCATGTACCCCTGAATCAGTACGGCTTGCACCTATAACTGCAATTTCTTCATTTAATAAATCTTTTAATGCTTTATTAAGAACTTCTTCAACAGTTATTCCGTTAATCTGCACTTGCCAACCGCAGTAATTGGTTCCATCATAAGCAATTGTTAACCTTACTCTCTTCATTTGCGTTCCTTTATTAACATTTATTCAACTAATATTAACATATTTATGGTTGTAATGTTATTAACCATAAAATTAGTACCTAAAATTATTGCTATAATCAAAAAACATACAACATATGCATATGCATCATGTCTATTATAGCTTAAAGGTTTCATTTTTGTTCTTTCACCGCCGTGATAACATCTTGCTTCCATTGCAGTTGCCAAATCAGCAGCTCTTCTAATTGAAGATACAAAAAGCGGTATTAATATAGGTATTAAGCTTTTCGCCCTCTGCAATATATTTCCTGTATCAAAACTGGCACCTCTTGCCTTTTGTGCCTTAGTTATCTTGTCTGTTTCTTCCATTAAAGTAGGAATAAATCTTAATGCCAAAGACATTACCATAGCTATTTCATGTACAGGAAATTTGATTACGTTCAAAATTCCAAATGATTTTTCAAGACCGTCCGCTAAATCGTTAGGTGTTGTTGTTAGTGTCATAACTGATGTTCCAACTACTAATAGCACAAGTCTTATCGCCATATAAACACCTTTTATAATTCCCTGTTTTGTTATTGTAAAAATAAGGAAATGGACAATCACATCTCCCGGCGTAAGAAAAATATTAAAAACTACACTTAACAGCATAATAAAAATAATCCCTCTTATGCCTTTCATCATCTTCTTAAAAGGTACCTTTGACATCTTTATTACTATTCCCAGAAATAACGTAATCAGTCCATAACCAATTACATTGTTAATCATAAAAACCATTACTACAAAAACTAACGTTCCAAAAAGTTTAACTCTTGGGTCCAGTTTATGTATTACTGAATCTTCCGGATAATATTGTCCAATTGTTATATCTGCCATTTTATCTTCCTAAACTTTTCAATATACTTTCCTTTGCTTCTTCCAGATCCAGCACAGATAAACCATGCTCCCTGCATATCCGGTTGGTCAGAGGCTGAATGATGTTTTCCCAATCCCCGTTTTTATAATCGTATTTATATCCCGTAGTACAGCGTACTGAATTAAAAATAATGTGCCCATGAATATGGTCCGTATCATTATGGACTGCATAAACCGCTTCAAAATCCTTCCCAAGAAATTCTGCCACAAACTCTCCTACCACTTGGAAGGAAGCCTCAGCCTTTGAAGCGGCGGCC
>ENA-USYV01003634-USYV01003634.1-human-gut-metagenome-genome-assembly--contig:-NODE-3634-length-10353-cov-140.215648_pt1 | contig 10353 bp, 10 predicted proteins | sample MGYA00250066_ERZ773514 | MGnify/ENA primary metagenome ERZ773514 (study PRJEB29103, sample SAMN06112049) | human gut metagenome | biome: human gut; feature: ankylosing spondylitis patient; material... | reverse complement strand
TGAACGACTGTACGGTGGCGAAGCTGGACGGCAGCGAGGGAGACTGGATGATGTATGAGCCGTTTTACTGGAGCAAAGGCATCAACGATTATTTGAACAACAAGAAGTACGCCTGCTACAGCAGTTATCCGGAGGACGAAATGCCCCCGGTGCCTGAGGCGACGGTACTGACACTGGATGCCATCAAGGAGACACAGGGCGGCTGGCTGGGTGAACGCAAGATCATGAGCGGCAAGCCCACGCTGATGGAATCCTATACGACGGACAAGGCTTATTCCGTGTGCAAAGTGGACGTGTCGGGTTACAGACGTGTCCGCTTCCCGAGCGTTCCAGGAACAGGGCTTATCGGCAGTGTGTTTGCTGATGCGGAGGGAAACATCCTGAAGAGTATTGTGGTGCCGACCATCGGCTTGAAATTTGAAGCCGGCATGTATCTGATAGCAGACGTTCCGGAACGTGCTACAGCCCTGCATTTCTCCATTCTGAACACGGCAGAGTTTGACTGCGTGGTACTGAGCCACAGCGACAAGATAGAGGACATGGAACCGGATTGGGTGGCCAATGAGGAGCATCTGTGTGCCGTTGTGGGCAGTTCGGTGGTGGGCAGTAAACTGCGTGCCTGCATCACCGGAGCTTCGACCACGGCAAGTATGACCTGGACGGACTTCCACTACTACAGCCAGCAGCGGGGTATGCAGCAGATAGATGCGCTGATGCACAGCCGCATCGCGAACCTGAGCTATGCAAAGTACGGGCGCAGGGATATGCAGGAACAATGCGGTGCCGGTCAGCATAACAATAACCGCACAACAGGCGGAACGGCCGAACACGGGATGACAGACACCATCGGCTACGATGAAGCGTATGTCATTAACAACAAAATCACGAATTCGCTGATTGACGGCCTGGTGCACCAGTATGCCTGGTATAAGAGTCGGGACGAATACGGACAGGCGACTGTGGTGCAGGTGAACAATATCTGCTGCCTGGGCTATGAGGACATCTACGGCAACAAGTATGACATGATGGACGGCGTGGATCTGCCGAACGACAGCGGTAACGTGGGCAAATGGCGCATCTGGATGCCTGACGGCAGTATCCGTATGGTACAGGGCAAGAAGGACAGCGGTCAGTGGATTACAGGCGTGGCGCACGGCAAGTATATGGACATGATTCCGGTAGGTAATCTGAACGGATCATCTTCTACTTACTATACCGACATGTACTGGATAAGCACCGCTACGGTCCGTGTGGTCTATCGCGGGTACAACTATGCGAGTGCGAATGGCGGTGTGTCGGGTGCGAGTGCGGTTCACGATGCTTCGAGTACGAGTGCGTATGTCGGCTCGCGTCTGGCCTTCCGCGGCAAAATCGTCCGGGCGCAAAGCGTGGCAGCGTACAAGGCGATACGCGAGGTGGCGTAAGCGCAAAGCGCCAAAGCGTGGAGCGAAGCGACTAAAACGAAAGAACGGGATTCGGATGGTTTCCGAATTCCATTTAAAAGGTATTCAAATACCGGCGAAGCCGGTCGAAAAAATAGAATTTTGAGGTATATGAAAAAGATTATCGCATTTTTAAAAATGAGTAACCGTTACAAGCATCTTATCGGTGGTTTGATGGTAGGTCTATTGGGATTTACTCCTTGGACGGCCTTTTATGCTGCGGCCATTGCAGCTTCCTGTCTGGAACTGAAAGATACTCTTCGGGGAAGTCCTTGGGACTGGATTGATTGGGGGCTCACCGTCGCGGGTGGCAGTATATCCGTTTTATTTTGGATGATAGTGTAATTCGTTTATCTGTTTTGCCTGTTAAATCAGTAACTTTGCAAGCGGTAGAGTTCCCCAATAGTCCGTGTGGTCTATCGCGGGTACAACAATGCGAATGCGAATGGCGGTGTGTCGAATGCGAATGCGAATAACGATGCTTCGAATACGAATGCGAATGTCGGCTCGCGTCTGGAAATCTAACAAATCGGCGTACAGCAGCGGGGACGTGTCCCCGAAGCGGTGCCGAGGGGAGCAAGCCACAGCAACAGCACCAGAAAAGGTGGAAAGCTGAAAAATCACGCGTCGGGTGGAGTTTGGTAGGCTGTTATCAGTTCGAAGAAGTCAGACCCGGGGAAAGGAAGGCCCTCATCTTCCATGTTTATTAACCAATAGCTTATGCGCAGGGAAGGATATATTATCGAGGAAATCATCGAATACTCCAATATGTCGGAGGCATTCGATTCGGTACTTCGCGGAACCGATCGTAAGAGGTCAAGGCAGGGACGATTCCTGCTTGCCCATAGGGAGAAGATTATCACCGAACTGACGGCTTCCATTGCGGACGGCTCATTCCGGCTGGGCGGCTACCATGAGAGGGAAATTGAAGAATACGGTAAAAAACGTATTTTGCAGATCCTGTCCATGAAAGACCGCATCGCTGTGTTTGCCATCATGAATGTGGTGGACCGCCACCTGCAAAAACGTTATATCCGGACAACCGGTGCAAGCATCAAAAGGCGCGGTACTCATGACCTGATGAACTGCATACGTACCGATTTGCAAAAAAATCCGGAAGGCACGCTTTACGCATACAAATTTGACATCCGGAGGTTTTATGACAATGCGCGGCAGGACTTTGTTATGTGGTGCTTCCGGAGGGTGTTCAAGGACAAAAGGCTGTTGGTCTTGTTGGAGCGGTTTGTTAAGCTGCTGCCGGAAGGTATCAGTTTCGGACTGCGCAGTTCACAAGGGGCAGGAAATCTGCTTCTGTCTGTATTTTTAGACCACTATCTGAAGGATAAGTACGGGGTTCGTTATTACTATCGCTATTGCGATGACGGACTGGTACTCGGTAAAACGAAAGCGGAATTGTGGAAGATTCGTGATGCTGTTCACGGGCAAATGGGAAAAATAGACTTGGAAATAAAGCCGAATGAACGGGTGTTCCCTGTGGAAGAAGGCATTGATTTCCTTGGCTATGTTATCCGTCCCGACTATGTAAGATTGCGGAAACGCATCAAACAGAAGTTTGCCCGGAAAATGCACGAGGTAAAATCGAGAAAAAGACGGCGGGAACTGATTGCCAGTTTCTACGGCATGACGAAGCACGCCGACTGTAATAAGTTGTTTAAAAAATTAACAGGCAAAGAAATGAGAAGTTTTAAAGACTTGAATGTCGCTTACAAGCCGGAAGACGGTAAAAAGCGATTCCCCGGAGTGGTGGTAAGCATCCGGGAACTGGTAAACTTACCCATTGTAGTGAAGGACTTTGAGACCGGTATCAAAACCGAGCAGGGAGAAGACCGCTGTATTGTGGCCATCGAAGTGAACGGCGAGGCAAAGAAGTTCTTCACCAACAGCGAGGAAATGAAGAATATTCTCGCACAAGTAAAGGAAATGCCGGATGGTTTCCCGTTTGAAACGACCATCAAGACAGAGACATTCGGCAAAGGTAGAACCAAATACGTGTTTACATGAGAAGAGTTGAAGGAAGTTCCGGGGTTTCGCTGATGGAATGCACGAACCCGGTTAAAGACAAATGGCGCATCCGATGGGATGTGCAGGAAAAAGAGAACGGCTCTGCCTCCTACATGGAAGAGGAGTTCGGGCATAAGCCTACTGATGAGGAAATCCACACATTGGTTATGTCCTGGTATAACAGCCAGACTGATGCGGCTATCCTATCCGGATTCGCCTATAATGGTGCCCATGTATGGCTTTCTGTGGAGAACCAGTACAACTATAAGGCAGCATACGATTTGGCCGTTCAGACGGGCGGAGAAACCCTGCCAGTGACGTTTAAGTTCGGTTCGGATGAACAACCGGAATACCATACTTTTACTCAGTTAGAAGAACTGAAAGATTTCTATACAAAAGCAGTAGGATTCATTCAGACAGTTCTGGCTGAAGGCTGGGAAAAAAAGGACAAGTTCAATTTGGAATTATATCGGATTGAGTGATTGACAATCCCTTCGGGGGAGGGATAAAAAAAGCCCCCGGCCTGTTAATATAGACGCCAATCATTTATTAACACAAAACGCCACGAGAGTGCGCGACCGGGGGCAATGCCCTCTGCCGCACTCTCGTGGCGTTTTTACGCATTAAATAAATGATTGGCATTGCAAAAGTACAAAAATGATTGGATATGACATTGTTTGAAGCACTTAAATTTAACAGAGAACCGCTTGAAATGCTTATAAGTTTGGGCGGCAAGCAGGATGACCTTCGATTCATAGACTTATATACGGAGTATGAGGTCATGAAAAAACAAGGTGAAAAGACCACTTATGCAGTGGCGTTTTTGGCAAATAAATATTCGGTAAGCGAACGTAAGGTGTATGATGTTATCAAACGGTTTGGAAAGCACTGCACGCTCGGTGCAGTGTGATTGATGTGCCGGGGATGCCTTGTGTTGTCCGGTAGAGCTACCTTTGTACAACCAAAAATAAAGCTCATGAATAAGTATTACCAGACATTAGACAAGATACTCCAAACGGGCAAAATCCAGACCAATAGGAAAGGGCGTATCAAGTATCTATTAAACGAAAGGCTCATGCTAACCCCCGCTGATTTACTTGACATATTTGAAAGCCACGGGATAGCCAGGAAAAAGCTGAAAGAGGAATTGAAACTGTTTATGCAAGGAGTCCGGGATGTGGAAAAATACAAAGAGGCAGGGATTACCTGGTGGGATTATTGCGGCCATACCCTTGTAAACAGCTATCCAACTTACTTTGAAAAGCTTCCACCCCTCATAACCAGGATTAACCGGGAAAAGCGCAACAGCAAGAATTATGTCCTGTTTCTTGGAGAAACCGGGGTGGAAAGCAACCAGGCACCCTGCCTGAGTCTTGTGCAGTTCCAAATTGATGAGGGAGAATTGGTGCTATCTGCATATCAGCGTAGTTCTGATGCGAACCTTGGGCTTCCGGCTGATATTTATCATCTTTATCTGATGGCAAGGCAGGTGGAGCTTCCCCTGAAGTCCATAACCCTTGACCTTGGAAATGTGCATATATATGAAAATAACATTGACCGGACTCTGGAACTGTTATCCGGAGTTGAAAACATTAAATTTGACTTGAACGTATGAAGAATATGAATTTATCTGCACCACTGCCATTTGTAGGCCAAAAAAGAATGTTTGCTAAAGAGTTTATTAAAGTTTTGGAACAGTTCCCTGAAGATACCGTGTTTGTGGACTTGTTTGGCGGTTCCGGACTTCTTTCGCATATAGCCAAAAGAAGCAAGCCCGATGCTACTGTTGTCTACAATGACTTCGACAACTACCGGTTCAGACTGAAAAATATCCCACAGACAAATAAACTGCTTGCCGATATTAGGGAGCTGGTGGGTAATTCGATACCCAAACATAAACCAATTAAAGGGGAACTTAGAGAACGCATTTTTAAACGTATCGAGGAAGAAGAACTAAATGTTGGGTACGTGGATTTTATAACCTTATCATCCTCACTTATGTTCTCCATGAAGTATAAATTGTCTGTAGCCGAAATGCGCAAGGAAGTCCTTTATAACAACATTCGCAAGACCGGTTATCCGGAGTCTTCTGACTACTTAAAAGGGCTTGAAATTGTATCATGCGACTACAAAGCAGTATTCAACCAATATAAGGATGTTCCCGGAGTCGTCTTTTTAATTGATCCGCCTTATCTTTCCACTGATGTTGGTACGTACAATATGTATTGGCGCTTGTCTGATTATTTGGATGTTTTAAAGATACTCGAAAAGCATTCCTTCGTTTATTTCACATCCAATAAATCCTCCATACTTGAACTGTGTGAATGGATTGGAGCAAACAAAACCATTGGCAATCCTTTTGAGGGTTGTACAAAAAAGGAATTCAATGCCCACATGAATTATTCTGCCGAATATACAGACATGATGCTGTATAAGAAACAGGAAAAATTAGTTCATAAAACAGCTGCTTAGCACTGAACAAAGATACAATTTTTCAAGTAGAAGGCCAAACTTTTGAGCCTTATTTTAATGCCGTTATAAAGCCATTTTTTATGAAATTATAAAGCCGAAACAGAGGTCATTACAAAACTTTTGTTTCGGCTTTTTGAGTGTTGCGCGCTTTCCTTTTTTGAACGCTTCGTTTTGTCCTTTTCCCTGAAAATCGAACGCTTCGTTTCGGATTCTGCGGAAATTTGGATTTGCGGATTATATTTGCCTGATAAAAATTCATATAAGGATGAGAGCGAAGTTTGTCAAGCCCGGCCTTATTGGCATTTATCCGATGAATTGGTGTATTTCCAAGTTTAAACCACTTCAACATATCCTCATCTACATAGTTCACTTCCTTTAACTGAACCGTGTCATAAAAACCTCCCAAACGTTTCCGGTAAGCCACAATCATGCGTGCAATGCCACTGCCTATTCCCGGAATCTTTTTCAACTCGGTAGTGTCCGCTTCACTCAAATCGACTAAAGTTCCTTCCGGATATTTATAAGCTGCCAACGTATCTTTCTCCACCTTTTTGATAAAGTGCAATGTATCCTGTTTCCGCCGAAAAGCCTCTGAAATCTGGATATAGGGTTTTAAGATATTAAATTTCTCGGACGACAAGCCATAAACACGAGAGAAATCATCCGCTGTCCTGAATTTACCGCCGGCTCTCCGGTATTGCAAAATAGTATGTGCAATAAAAGGAGGCAATCCACATTGCAAAAATTCGATGGAATCAGCTGAATTTGGATCAAAGGCAGCCAATACCACCTCTATTCTCTTAGGCTTATCATAGGAATATTGCAGAGATTCCTTCTCCTCCATTTCATGTACTCCGGCCAGAAAGTTTTTTATTTCTTCTATTCCCTCTTGATCCTGTTCCAAAGACTCTTCCTTTACTGGAAAAAGAACCCATATACACATAAATATGAAAAGCAAAGTCAACAAAAAAAGTATAGCTCTGCGTTCGCTTTTCGAGAAATAGAAAAAGTCTTTCCACATTACAATTCTAAATTAGCCCTAATTCATTGATAAAAATCAAAATGATAGCCACAGGTGCCACGTATCTCAACAAAAAGATATACAGATTGAAAAGACCTGCTTTCAGCTTTCCTCCATTGGTCAATTCCTCATAAGAAACGGAACGTTTCAAATACCATCCTACAAAAATACATACCAGCAAACCACCCAAAGGAAGCATTATTTTTGCAGTGACAAAATCAAGCAAGTCAAAGAATCCCTTATCAAACAGCGTATATTTCTGCATAACCCCCAATGACAAGGAAGAAATGACCCCAATTATAATACACCCGAAGGTGACCAATCTAGCAGCACGGCCACGAGTTAAATTGAATTCCTCGTGCAGAAAAGCCGTCACCACTTCATGTAAAGAAATAGTAGAAGTCAATGCAGCCAAAGCCAGCAAGACATAGAACATCACCGAGAAAATATAAGCTAATATCGGCACACCGCTAAAAGCTTGCTGAAAAACATTAGGTAATGTAATAAAAATTAATGATGGTCCCGCATCCGGCTGGATACCTACAGAAAAGGCTGCCGGAAAAATAATCAATCCGGCTAAGACAGCCACAAAAGTATCAATCACACCGACACTCAGAGCCGTATTTCCCAGTTTGGTTTCTTTCCCAAAATAAGAAGCATAGGTTGAAAGACATCCCATTCCCAAACTTAAGGAAAAGAACGCCTGCCCCATAGCCCCTAAGAAAACATCTCCGTTCACTTTACTAAAATCAGGCTTCAGCAGAAACTCCAAACCTTTTTCCGCATTGGGAAGCGACAATGAACACCCTACCAAAACTACTATCAGTATAAACAAAACAGGCATCAGCACCTTCGAAGATTTTTCTATTCCATCTTTCACTCCCTTTACTATAACAAAATGGGTAACCAATAAAAAGATGACCAGCCAAATAAGTGGACGAACAGGATCCTTCGAAAAACTCTGGAAAGCAACCACAAAATCTTCCGGCTTCTTATCTGCAAAACCATTAACTCCCGCTTCCAATATATACTCCAAAGTCCATCCTGCCACTACCGAATAATATCCTAGAATAAGAAAACCGGCCAAAACTCCCAAATATCCCAACCACTTCCAATGAGTTCCGGGAGCCAAAACCTTATAAGCACGTCCCGTACTTGCTTTTGAATGACGACCTACTGTGAATTCGGCAATCATAATAGGCATTCCCAACATAAGAACACACGCCAAGTATACCAAAATAAATGCCGCACCTCCATGATTTCCCGTCTCATAGGGAAACCTCCATATATTACCAAGTCCTACAGCCGAACCTGCCGCCGCCAGAACAGCCCCAATCTTACTTCCGAAATTTACTCTTTCGCTTTTTTGCATAAAAAACTATCAAATTATTATAAATCAACACTAATTAGCCTGCAAAAGTATAAAATTAATCGTACTTTTGCGATGAATCACAAAAAAATTAAAGTATGCTATATTATTTTAGAAAATATCCGGTATCCTTGATCATTGTAGCTATCATCTTTTATCTTTCCTTTTTCACTCCTCCCAAAACAGATATGGAAGAAATCCCCTACATAGACAAAGTAGTGCATATATGCATGTATGGGGGACTCTGTCTCATTTTATGGATAGAATATCTGAGGAATCATAAGACTGTCAATTGGAATCATGTAATATGGGGAGGCATCATAGCTCCTGTAGCTATGAGCGGGTGTATCGAACTGATGCAAGCTTATTGCACAGATACCCGCAGCGGTGACTGGCTGGATTTTCTGGCAAACAGCATTGGAGTTGGACTAGCTGCCTTAATAGGATATTACTTACTTCGCCCCCTTATATGGCGTAAATCCTAAAAAGAAACGCCGACGATTCTTCGCGAACAGTCGGCGTGATGATAAAAGTCAAAGTTATATAATAAAGATAGAGAGTCAACTTAACGGAAATCTTTCAGATCATTCTGCAACCTCTGACGAGTGAAAAAGATACGGCTTTTCACTGTTCCCAACGGAAGTCCCAGTTTCTCGGCAATTTCCCTATATTTAAATCCTGATACATACATAGCAAACGGCACGCGGTAATCTTTAGGCAACGCATTCACGATACGATGTATCTCTTTCAAATCATAAGCACCTTCTGTAGAATCGAATCCTGATTCCTGTGGAAGATTCAAATGAAACAAGTTATCCGTCTGATCGACGAAAGTCTGATCACGCACTGTTTTACGATAATTATTTATAAATATATTACGCATGATGGTGTACATCCATCCTTTAAAATTCGTATCTGGAGTAAACTTCTCTTCGTTGTCCAAAGCTTTAAGTGAAGTTTCCTGCAACAAATCATTAGCCTCTTCTCTGTCAGCTGTCAATTTAAATGCAAAGCGAAATAATTCGGTTTGTATACTTAGTAAATGCTGTGTAAAGTCGACTGTCTTCATATTAATCTATTTTTAAGTTGTTATTTTCTGTTTTTGTTTTCTGTTGCAATATTAACGACTTCTTATAAAAGTCATGACAGAAAAACTAACAACAAAGGGGGTATAAACTATCAAATAACAGTTTTTACCCCCTAAATTAACAGTTAACAGGTGGTTTCGTTTTAACTTTTAATTAGCCGGTATCCCTCCACCGGTCCCAGCATTACCTCCTCCACTTTTCAAATCATCATTATTAATGCTTCGCGCTGCTTTTTTTACCTGAGCCTTCAACTCCCCAAAGCGCCAACTAATATTAAATCCATAATAACGCATCGGAATTCTGGTAGAAGTAGAAGAGCAGAAAGTAGAAGTATTGATATTATTCTTAAAAGTAATATATTTATTAAATAAATTGGACGAGTTAAGAGAAATAGTCAGCCTCTTTTCCTTCAAGAAAGAACGACTGAACCCTATCGCATAATAATAGAAAGAGGAACTTTTACCTTGCAAAGAGATATGCGGAGTACCACCCCCTCCATTCAGACTCAGACGCAGGTCCCAAGGCAGAGTCTGCTGAAAGCTTCCGAAGAGATTTCCTTCCCAGCCATGATTCTTTAAATCAAGCCCTGAACTTCTATAATCCACATAAGCTCCCCGTCCATTGATATTAAAGCGGGTTTTAGGAGACATATTCCAGTTCAGGAACAAAGACAAATTAATATTCTTACTTTTTCCTATATTATCATAGGTAGAATTCATCACACCATCTTTTATAAAAGAGTATTGCTCTATACCATTATTGACAAAAGAATAATTAGCACTGACATTTACATTAAATTTCTGCGAGAAACTACCGAAAGTAACACTAAGCGAATGGGCCTTTTCACTTTCCAAATCAGGATTACCGTAACTGATCGCAGTGGGGTTGCTGGTGTCAGTAAACGGATTCAAAAACCAAATACCCGGCCGACTGATACGC
>ENA-USYV01003632-USYV01003632.1-human-gut-metagenome-genome-assembly--contig:-NODE-3632-length-10360-cov-7.967519_pt1 | contig 10360 bp, 6 predicted proteins | sample MGYA00250066_ERZ773514 | MGnify/ENA primary metagenome ERZ773514 (study PRJEB29103, sample SAMN06112049) | human gut metagenome | biome: human gut; feature: ankylosing spondylitis patient; material... | reverse complement strand
ACCGTTCTTTGGTGTTATTTACGGAATAATGACTTCAAAAAAGATGGAATCGATTATCACTCGGCAGCCGACCTTACCGGACAGGCTAATCACTTGGGAGTAACGATCAAAGCGGATATCGTCAAACAGAAATTACCTTCCAATAACGGTGGATTCACAGCCATCAACTTTGGGAAAGTAGATAAAAAGATGTACACCGAACTGGCAACCGAACACCCGATCGACCTCTGTCGCTATCAGGTAGCAAACGGTTATATGGGTCTGATCAATTCCGGAGGAGAATCGCACGGAGCTTCCGACCTGAAAGATGCCGTCATCACAGCCGTTGTAAACAAACGTGCCGGCGGTATGGGACTTATCAGCGGACGTAAAGCTTTCCAACGCTCCATGAAAGATGGTGTCGAACTGTTACACACCATTCAGGATGTATATCTGAACCCGGAAATTACGATTGCATAAACAAAGAAATGGGATATATGGTAAGTGCATGGAAGGTTATCCCTTTTCATGCACTTTTTATGTAAAAAGCCATTACCTTTGCACCTATTAATAAAGGCAAAATGAAATCTCAGGCTTATAAAGGGCATCTGGCGATGCTGAGTGCAAACATACTATGGGGACTGATGTCTCCCGTATCGAAAGCGGTATTAATAGCAGGTCCTATCAGTGCGCTATCACTGACTACGTTCCGCATGGTAGGAGCAGCAGTTATATTCTGGCTGGCTTCCCTCTTTACTAAAAAGGAACATGTGAAGAAATACATTACTCTCTCACTTTAAACTACTTCCCCCTCTTTTGTTGAAAGAGGGAGAAGTGTATTTTAATACTTCATCAAGTGTGATGCTTTAAAGCTTTTGGTTAATAATTCTTTGGATAAGAATTACCGTCATAAGTACAAGTAGAATTGAAAGCTCCTTTTGCAACACCATTCAATACGCTTACGATATTGTTGGCTCTAAGGTCATAGTAACCGATAGCACCATAACCTTTATTTGCAACTTGTGTTGCATAAATTTGGGCACTACTAGCAGATGGGGCACTGTTAAGGTTGATGGTATAAGGTGCCCATTTGCTATTCGGCATGCCAAAACCTGTACTCCATGATGCAGAGTTAAAGTATGCATAAATACCATAGTTAATATAACTATTTACGTTTGTAAGCTCATAGGCATAGCCGTAATTGAAAGCTGTAATAGTTTTGTTTGGCATTTTGTTGTGGAGCGCAGTAATCAAATTGGAGAAAGAGCCTGTACTTCCAGATGGATAACCATTTCTTCCGTATTCAGCCCATTCGTCGTCAAAGTCTACACCATCTAATCCATATTGACTAACAGCATTGGCAACGGCGGTAGCAAACTGTTCAGTCTGAGCTGAATTCATGTTTGCGAATCCGAGTCCTGTATGGTCACCTAATAGACCGAGTAAAACTTTGATACCTTTGTCTTGAAGAGGCTTAATCAGAGTGTCTTTGTGGTCCAAAATGTACTGTACATTTGGATTGTTATATAAAGTAGCGTCTGAGCCTACACCTCTTATGTTGGCAGCGAACAGAATTACATAATCGAAAAATGGAGCATCATCCATAATATATGACCCTGCATTAAGAGGATTGATATCATTTACTTCAATATAAACGATGTTTTTAATACCTGTGCCCGAACGGGTGACTACTTCAGATTGATTATTATCTGATTGGTTTACTGGCATTTCTTCTTGTGAGCATGCGCAAAATGCAAATATAGCGATAGATGACGCTAAAATTTTATACAAGTTTTTCATAATGTAAATTTTAAAATTGATTTAATGATTTTTCTTTTCTTATAATCAATGCGGAAGACATGTCTTTGGCATTGATAGGATACGTGTTTGGTGGAAGTTCCTCCTTCATAGTCTGATTTTTATGCGTAAATATTCTGCATCTCCTTTCTCAGTTTGTCCATATTCACAGATGCTTTATAAATATGAATGTTATATCTTAATAATCTTTAGGCATGAGAAGATCATGAATGTTGAGGTATTGATTATTGGGAGAGTTAATACCTGTTACAAAATATTCTTTTTCCATATCACATAAGTTACAGATAGCACCATAAGCCATATAAGTCGGTGCATAAGATTCCGTTCCTGCACTAACATAGTCTACTCTATTTACTACAAATACATGGTTTATTCCAGCGGTTATCATTGGTGAGGGTTGAGTAAACATTTCTATCACTTGATCTAAAATATTAGTTTGTTCACTTGATATATGTATATCAGTGTTCAAAGCTCCCCATTTTTCTTTGTTTAATCCTGCAATAGGACGTGTCCATTTTTCAGGAGTACTCCAAGGATCAATAATTGTGTTCAATTGATCACACCAAGCATAATCTACAAGTTCTCCTAATTTCAAATTAGCGTCATTAGTAATCCCTTCCGGAGATTCAGAAGTTTGTGTATAGGTTATGATCTTGTTTCCTAGCTTATCTCGTAGAGATTCTACGAATTTGCATAGATTGTTTGAGTAATTAATGTTTTCATTACTTTCTTCATAGGAAAAATTAGCATCATATAGATTGACTCCATCTAAATGATATATATCAATCATTTGTTTTATTCTTTCTACAAATATCATCATTTCTTTTTCTCCCAGATTGGAAAACCCAATTCCTTCTCCGGCTCCCTTAATGGCAAGGCAAACTTTGTGGTCTAACTGTTGTAATGGTACAATGTACTTCTCACGTTTTTTTAGTACGTATGCCAGATCATCTTTTAGATATAAGGATGGCAACTGATTATCGTCTGCCTTGACGGTAGCGAACTGTAGGTTGATTATATCGAATGGATTGTAGTAATCTACTTCTGGTGATGAAAGAGACATAGATTCAAAATAGAGCTTGTTGAGCAGTAGAGGATTGGTGAATTCGGGATCTACCCCTGCTATCTGAATGAAGTTTTTCTTTATAGCGTTATATTCGGCAGGAGCCATTCCCCATACATTAATTATATAATATAATGTTTTGCGTTCACTAGATATGGCCGGGGAACTATTGTTCTCTTCTACTGTCAGAGGGAGCACATAAATAACAGAATCTTCTATGGCTTCATCATATTTGAAAGCAATAGAGACAGAGTTTGACTGCTGTTCTCCTTTCTCTATTGTCATTTTTCCACTGTTACCTAAATCTACGTATTCTGTAGGATACAGAGGGTAATTCGTTCCGTGCTTCGAATTGAAGTCCAGTACTTTCGATTCGTCTACTTTTACGGTATAATTTCCTGTTTGTGAAGCCGGTTCTGTTAAGCTGATGTGAAATTGATCGCTCAAACTGGCATGGTCCATGTTTATCTGTGGGTTTTCCATCGCATAATTATCGCTTTGTAATATACCCATAGAAAGACCTATACCTCCGGTTTCGGGGAATGTACCGGCATCGATATTAAGATCGTTATTTTCGCAGGCAGTCCCAATAAAACCTGCCGCAAATGCCAGAATCAGTATATGTTTCAATATTTGTTTCATATTTTGATTTTTATAAGTTTCTCATTTCTAATCTTCCCTATTCACTTGCGGAACTTCTATGCCGCTTGGCCATAGTTCCTCATTTTTTACGTCATATTCTTCTTTGCTATTGAAATCTTTCCAATAACGAACAATGTGTGCATCGTTATGATATTTGGAGTAATCCTTGATATCATTGCCGCTTCCTTCATTGAATTTCCAGTAAGCAGCGAGGTGTGCTTCATTTTCCGGATCTTCAATGTCGTACATGTTTTTCCAGATTTCCTGTTGTGTACGTGCTACATCCCAGATACGTGCCTCACAGACATTACCGTTAAGTTGACGGTCGATAAGCCAGCGGTCATTATAAGAACGTCCTATGTAGAAAAGCCAGTCACCATCGCTTGCACCGGGAAAACTTTCCTGTTTGCGGTTGGCAAGTTTTATTTCGGAGAATTCGCTGTTGCCATAGTTAGTGCTTCGGCTTTGTTCTTTTCCATTGACGTAGAAAATAATTGTTTTGGTGGCAATGTTGTACGTTAGTGCGAGATGGTACCATTCATTTTCTTTCAGTAATTTGGCTTTGTTGGCTTCGGGGAACTTTCCTGCCGGAGTCTGTATCTGCAACTGTTGACGTGGGAAGCCTGCATCGCCTGCCCGGAAACAGAAATATTGCTCGATGCCCATCAGACTGGAAATGTCTGTATTGGCTTCGTCGAAATTGGATATACGGGTGATTATTTCAAAGGTGACAGCCTTCAAATTGTTCAGATGAGCAGCATTGCCGGCAGGCTCTGTTCCCCATTTGGGTACATAGAATCCGGGAACTTCGACGTAGCAATAGCGTAAGTCAACAGCGGTAGTGATGGCGCTGGAGCGTTTCACTATATACCAGTAGGTGGTTGAGCCATCCAATAGGCCTACACCTTGTGCGGAATTAAGAGACACTGGGCAGAGATATGCTTTATCAATCTCCAATTCTGTCAGGTTTTCAAAATAAATATGTAACGGAGCTGAATTGATTTTGCCTGCGCGTATTGTCATTTCGTTGCTCTCCAATCGGTAATGTTTGGCCGGCAATATATCATAGCTGGTATTATTGCGTGAGTTGTAGGCTTCTACTTGTGAAGGGTCAACTGTTACGTTGACCGTAACATCAGTACCAGCAGGATATGCCAGCCGGGCTGTGAAGCTCTTTTCGCGCTGAATAATCGTTTTGTTGAATGTCATAGTCTCCGACGTTTTACTTTCGGCTACACTTAAATAGACACCGTTGTCGAAGGGGGCGCTTTTACTATAATCGGCATTGTCGCAAGCAGTGACAGCAAGTAACAACATGAAAATTGCGAATCGTATTTTTTGCTTTTTCATCTTAGATTCCTCCTGTGTTTATTTTAAAGGTGAAGGGTTTAAAGTCTGTATGGCACCACGTGTCTCCTTATAGGTGATGTTAGCATGCGAATAATCTGCAGCGACATTCTGTATCATTAAGCCGCCGATAGGCCCGCAGTCTATTACCTGTATGGCGAAGAAAGGCACTTGTGAGACAAGCCCGTCATTATTGTCCGTAGTCATTAGCTCCGGATCGCCGGTAATGAGCAGCTTGTCCGAGGGAATACCTGCATAATAGATAGCTTCATTAATCAGAAGACGTAACTGGCTGGCATTTTTAGAGGAAGTAGTATTGAGTACGTAGCGGGTGAATACATCCCGGTTCGCTTCGGGAATAAAAAGTGGATTACTTTCCAGAAAAAAGATTTTTCCATTTTTTGCTAACGGTGTAATCTTGTCAAGCAGTAACTGACGCATCTCGGCTATACTTGCATTGACTGCTGCGTTATTACCAAGTCCGATGTCACCGGTGTAGGAGATTGAGGCTCCGTCAAGTCCATTGTCGTTAATGGCGGATACCATTTGTTCTAAAGCGGGAGTCAGAAGTGTTTTGATTTCTTGTCCTGAACTTTCTGCATTCTCTTTGATACTGGTCAGGTTGAAACTAAAAAGAATCTTTGTTGCAAAATTAGTCTGCAATACAGGAATGTCTTCCAGATCGGCTGAATTAAGTGTTACCGCATTTTCCAGAATGACGGCATCAATGCTATCCGGCATCGAACGAAGAAAGTCTTTTTCTCCGTCTCCGCTATGTCCATTGTCGAAGCGTACACATACGGCATAGTGTTTGCGACTTTTATAGTTGCGAACAGCTTGTGTGTAACGGGCATATAGTTCAGGGTTCTGACCATCGGGGGTAGTTACTCCGTAGTCCACCTGTTCCGTTTCGGTCCAATCGTCACACGATATCCATAGACAGCCTGCACCAATCGTGAGAGTGACGACGGTAAGGAAACTGAATATAAGGTTTTTATTTTTCATATTATCTTAGTTTTTAAAGATTCTTACTTGTTTGCTTTACGATCCCACCATACATGGGTACCACCGGTATCTCCCCCCTGATTATTACTACTTTCCTTTATCAATACATTAATGGCATTGTTAAGGTGGAAAGAATTCTGGGTGTATTCTTCGTTGGGATACATGAGTCGGCGCATGCCGGCTTCGGTACTAACATTGCGGCCTTTGTTCACGACAACAGGCAATAATTTGGGATATCCGGTACGCCTGTGTTCACTCCATGATTCAATGCCGTTGGGGAAAAGTGCAATCCACTTTTGGGTAATGATACGTTCCAAATTCTCTTCGAATGCCTGTTCTCCCATTTCATTCCATTTTACTGTAATGTTGGCGGGGCTACCTGTGCTATACGAACCTAGCGGGTCAGTATAGCCACTTGGAGAGGCTATTGAATTCAGGTAGTCTTCCGCTCCGCTGGCTCCATGTTCTTCAAAAGAAAGCTTAACCCCTGTTTCGTAGAAATCTTTGGCTTCACCGCCCATATTCCATTTGCGTAATGCTCCTTCGGCTCGCAGGAATGCTACTTCGGAGGCAGTCATCCATACATAAGGATCGCTGGCGGTCATCAAACGATTGGAGTACGATGTTATCATGTCGTCATCAGAAAATGGTGAATTTATGCCGATACGCATGCCGTAATAACCTTCCTGGTCGTTATTCTTCACCTTGGTAAAATATTTATCCCGACGTGGGTCTGCATAACCATTCATGTAACAGATGATATCGGCTCCTACACGATAGTCTTTCCAATCGTTGAAGCAGAGTGCTGAGCGATTTTCTGCTACATGGAATAAGGCATTGTCGTCGTTCTTTTCGATCACTCCTGCCGTTACGGCTTTCTCGGCAATGCTTTGGGCTTCGGCAGCCATATCGGTGTAGCATAGGCGCATAGCCATGCGTAGTTGTAGTGAATGGAGAAAAAGGCGCCATTGTTGTAGTTTTCCGTAGTAGACATCATCCAGCTTTTCAAATCCGCTATTGCCTTCTGTCATGTTGTCTTCAAGTGCCTGATCGGCTTCTTCAAGTTCTTGAAACATACGCATGTAGACATCTTTCTGTGAATCGTAAGCCGCATTCAGTCCATCGCTTTCAGAACCTTCTCCGGATACTAACACTTTGCTATAGGGGATAGGGCCGTAAATGTCCGTCACGCGTTGCATGATAGTTACTCGTAGCAGTTTGGCTAATGCAAGGGCTACAGGGGCATCTTCATGTTGTAAAACTGCATAATATTTAGGATATGTTTCTGATATAACATCTGTAAATGGTGCCTTCAACCAGTCGGTTTTAGGATTATAGGTAGAGTATTTCTCCAGCCATCCGGTACGTGTTTCACCGAAATATCCTGCATAAGAACCACCACACATGGCTTCCATGAATTGGTAAAGATGCTCTTGTGCAGGTATTACTAAGCCTTGCAGGCCTCTGATAGTGGAGCCGAGGTCGTAGTTTTCACGGCCGATTTCTTCGCTGTCCACTTCGTATTTATTACGGTTCATGTCCGTATCCATGCAACTTCCCAAAGGTAGAAGCAGGCAGGCTGAACATGCTGCTATCAGCATATATCGCAGGTTTTTCATAAATTTCATGGTTTTAGAAGTTAAACTTAACATTAAACCCGATGTTGCGGGTGCTCGGCATCATGAAGTAATCTATCCCTTGATAATAGTTGCTGGTAGTAGCGACTGATTCGGGATCGAAAGGTGCTTTGCAATAAATCATCCAGAGATTACGTCCTACCAAAGACACGTTGATATCACATATGTTTTTCAACCAACGGCGGGGAATAGTATATCCGATATGTGCTTCTTGCAGGCGAATATTAGTCGCGCTGTAAGTATAGTATTGCGGGAGTCCGCTGGAACTACCAATTGTCTCGTACCATTGCTGGGCATTGATCATAGTGCGTCCGTTGATAACTACACCACCTGCGTCGCGGGCTTTTGCACTGGCTTCAGATACTCCGTATTGGTCGAGAGCTGCTTGCGTGGCAGAATAAACGATACCTCCCAACCGGCAGGAAAGCAGGAAGCCGGCAGAAACACCTTTGTATGTGAACTCGTTACTGAAAGCAAAGTTGGCTTTAGGTAACACGCTTCCCAATTTGATCGGTTCTACGTTGGCATCTTTGGCCAAAGCACCATTGGCGTCCATCTCAATATAACCTTTGTCATTACGTACAAGGTCGGCTTTAGAGTAGAGGTCGCCCAAAGTTCCGCCTTCTTTCAAGATGAAACGTGAATAGCCCAAGCCATTCATTTCAAGTTCGGGTATATTGAGTATCTTGCCTGTCTCGGGGTGATGGAAGTCTTTTACTAATTCAATAATCTTGTTTTTATTCCATGAGAAAGTAAAATTGCTATTCCAGCCAAATTCATTCCAGCGGTGTCCGTAGCTCAACATTCCTTCCATACCCATATTGCGAACGTAACCTGTTTGAACGTAGAATTTGGAGTATCCGAAGGAAGCGGATATTTTGGGGTCGAAGGTTTGGTTATAAGTATTGGCATAGTAGAATGAAGCACTTAGGCGAAGGTCTTTGAAGAAAGTGGCGTCTAAGCCGGCTTCCCATGAATCCGTACGTTCCGGATAAAGCTTACCGATAGGATAATGTGTTTTGGGTAGCCATCCTAATATCGTGGTATCATATTTATAAGTTGGGATAGTCAGGAATCGAGGGTAGGGCATACCTACGGAACTGAATGATCCGCGTACTTTCAAATAATCAATCCATTCGGGGAGCTTGACCATTTCGCTGATCACGCCGGAAAGTCCGACGGAGGGATAGAAGAAAGAGGTTTGTGACGAACCCAGTAATTGTGAAGCCCAGTCGTTACGTCCTGTTAAAGTAAGATAGAGCATACTCTTCCATCCCACTTCCGCACTTGCAAATATGGATTGGGTCATTTCTTCCCATCCTTCTTGTGTGGCGCGTTTCTTTGTGTTATCAAGGTCGAATACGTTGAATACATTAGGTATTCCTTTTTCCTGTATCGGACCGTTGTAGCCTAGCATATCATAGCTGTTGTCGCTTAATGATGTACCAATATTGGCTACGATAGTGAAGTCGCCCACTCTCTTGTTAATATTTACAAGAAAGTCAGCGTACGTCTGGCTGTTTCCACTCTTTTCTATGCCGTAGTATCCTTGTTCGCTACCTTCGGTAAGTGTAGTGATGGTACTTGCATAGTATTTTTGCTCATACGTGTTGTTTGAATTATCTATGCGGATGCGTCCTGATAAACTTAGCCAGTCGAGTACGTCGTAAGTTAATCCTGCAGAGAGCATATAACGTTTTTTACTGTTTTCACGTAGATTACGATAGGCTATCCAATAAGGATTCTGCATGCGGAGGTCACCTTCGCCCGATGGCCAGAACTGTTCGTTGATTTTGCGAGCTTCGTTGTAGCGTTCAAAGACCTTGACTGTAGAGAAATTATCACCACGCGGATAAAGGTAAGCAGGAACTAAAGGATTGGAATACTGTCCCTGATTAGTCATATTACGGTCGTTTTGCAGGATGTAGCTGGCTCCTACGTCTAGTTTCATCTTGTCATTGAGGAAACTTGTAGTGTTGCGGAAAGTAAAATTATATCTGTTATACCTATTGTTGGGAATCATTCCGTCGGAGTTCAGCGCAGCGGCAGAGAAGAAAGTCTGGTTCTTTTCCGTACCGGTGGATAAAGTGACTGAATTGTTGTAAACAGCTCCTGTTTTTAGAAAGTCGTTGGGGTCGTAGCCAGGACTGTTTCCCATCTTCGGTCCCCAGCTCCATACGGTGGAACCGTCAGATTTACCGTTACTTCCTGTCCCGTAACGGTTTTGAAACTTAGGCATTACGAATGGTTTCAACCAGTCGATGCCGGTAGAAACACTGGCCTGTAATTTCCCTATTTTCCCTTTTTTTGTAGTGACAATAATAGCTCCATTTGCAGCATTGCTACCATAAAGGGCGGCTGCGGCTGCTCCCGTAAGAACGGACAGACTTTCGATGTCATCCGGATTGAGGTCGGCAATACTTTCCGTCTCTCCTTTTGAACCAAATTCTGTGCTGCCACCACCTCCGAAGTTATACATAGGTATACCGTCGATTACATAAAGTGCATTATTACTCTTTTCGATGGATTTTGTACCGCGCATCACTACTTTGCTGGCACCGCCGACACCGGAAGAACTGCTATTGATAATGACACCTGCTACCTTGCCACTCAAGCTGTTGACGAAGTTGGCGTCTTTGATTGTAGTCAATTGATCGCTCTTGACTTGTTGTACATTGTAACTTAACGCTTTTTGTTCGCGTTTGATACCTAAAGCGGTGACTACCACTTCGTTCAGTTGTTTAGTATCACTTGCCAATCTTATTTCGTAGATATTCTTATCTGTTATTTTTACAGTTTGAGGTGTATATCCCACGTAAGTGAAGCTTAATGTGCTGCCTTGAGGAGCCATTATATTGAAATTACCATC
>ENA-USYV01003627-USYV01003627.1-human-gut-metagenome-genome-assembly--contig:-NODE-3627-length-10371-cov-3.500194_pt1 | contig 10371 bp, 6 predicted proteins | sample MGYA00250066_ERZ773514 | MGnify/ENA primary metagenome ERZ773514 (study PRJEB29103, sample SAMN06112049) | human gut metagenome | biome: human gut; feature: ankylosing spondylitis patient; material... | reverse complement strand
CTACTACTTAGTCGAAAGATAAAAAACATTTGTATTTAACTTTAATTTACATACTAGTCATAAATCAAAGAATGCATTTAGAAAAGAAATATTTGCTTTTACAAAGAAAGATAAATAAGAAGGAAAGCCACAGCCTTATTACCCAACACTTTACGAAGTTCTTTCAAAGCCTGGTAGATATGGGCTTCTACCGTACGTTCAGATAAAGCTAGTTTTTCTGCTATTTCGGCATGCGACAGATTTTCAAAACGGCTCATGATAAATACTTTCCGACGCATTTCCGGGAATGACGAAATGACATTAAAAATATACTCCCGCAATGAATCGGCTTCAATGGCATCTTCTTCTGAACTGGATATCAGTTTTATATCATTGAGCTCTTCGAGCGGTTGATTTTTACGAAGAGCTTCTTCTATGTATTTATAAGCTAAATTACGGGCGATAATTGAAATATAAGCTTCAAAATTAAGCTCAGGTTGAATGTTCTCACGTTTTTCCCAAATAGTCAGGAAGAGTTCCTGCACCACATCTTCAGCTATATCAGAATCATTCAATAAATATAGAACGGTATTGTATACTTTCGGACTATACCGCCAATAGACGGAATTAAAAGCATCCCTGTCCCCTTCCTTAAGACGATATAAAAGTTCATTATCCATACTTATCGCAATCTCCCTCCATTAAACATAAGTTCTTATGTTTCTTCCTGAAATAAAGCATCAAAGATAATAATTTTATCCACCAAAGAAAAATACAAAACCCAAGAAACATATTACAACCCGAAGCAACAATAAGTGTGTCACTCCGGGTCGATATACACTTACAGTCAATTCATACAAACAGGCAGTAATAACTCATAAAAATCAAAACAAACGGACGATCAGCTCAAAATTAGAATCACGGAAAGAAGATTCCCATGGCGTCGTATCCGTCTGTTCCTTCCGTGACTTGAGCATTTCTGCAGCTTTCTCTTTTTCACTACGGTAGATAGAGGTACACCACTCTGCTATACGATTTCCCGGGAACTCCGTACTCCAGGAAGTAACCATACGACTAGCCTCCGACTCTTTACCCAACTCACGTAAAGCCAAAGCACTTAACAGGTTTCCAGAATCGAAATAAGAATGGGATGTCTGATAACCGACAACGGCAGATAACAGCGCAGATGCCTTCTGCCCATCTCCTTGCCCGGCAGCCGCCTTTGCTTCCAGATAATCTTCCAGACGGCTGTCGATCATATTATCGTAAGGTTTACCTACACCTAAGTTCTCCGGCCATTCTTTCGATGCTTCTACACTTTTCATCACTTGTTTATAATTCTTATGGTTCAGTTGTTCCATCGCCCGGTACAAATTGGCCTCACGATAAACTGCGCGTCCCGCATACGAACCTTCATTCGGAAGAACCTGCATCCGGCTCAACAGAGAGATACAGGGTTGATACTGGCCTGTCTCACACAAAGCCTTCGCATATTTCAGACCGATATAATAGTTCGACGGATATTTCTTCGTATACTTCTTTCCCGTCTCAACGGCTTTCTGCCACTGATTATTGGCGACATAGTGGTTGATCAAAGCAAATCCGGTACGCCATGACATCTCTATCTGCTCTGCTTTCAACAGGTCAGCCAACCGGGATTCGCCCTCTTTTAAAGAGGCACGGCTTAAATAGAATGGTGCATAGTCGGCTTCACCACAATTCTCCAGCAGCTCCAACGCTTTTGCCTTATCCTGGTTAGCCCACCGGATCAAAGCTTCATAATAATCGATCTTCCAGTCCGGCTGTACCGTCTTCGCCCATTCCAAGGCTTTCAAAGAAGAAGGACGGAAGGGAAATACCATTGCCGGAGAGAGAGCCGTGGCGCGTTGCAACAGGCTGCGGCTTTCATCGTCGTTGCCAGCCTGATGCAATAAATAAGCCTGTTTGTAAAGAGCAATCGGATAGTTACCTGCGCACGACAGGAGAGACAATGCTTCTTCTGTACAGCCGACCGATTCATACCATTCGGCCAGTTCCATATAGGTTTCGAAAGGCAGTTCGTTCTGAATCAGCGACTGAAAATCATCAATAGGATGACCGGAGCCTTCACCCTGGTAGAGCTGTTCAAAACGTGCCGCATGATACAGCGGAAGATCTTCCAGCAACGGATCGATAAGCGCTTTGGCTTTCTCCGGCTGGTTCGTCTTCCGATAAACCACCATTAAAACATGGTCAGCACTTAGATTCATACGATTGAATTCTTTACTTCTCAAGGCATAATGTTCAGCCTTTGCCCAGTTTTTATCGAGCAGGAACATTTCTGCTAATTTCTCATAGGCTGCACTACGTACTCCCGGAGAATAGGAAGCTACCGAAAAACCGTCTTTGGCATCCGTATGATTTCCCAATGCCATGTTGCATAAACCATACAGATAGTTGACATCTCCATCGTACGTGTTAATGCTTAATGCTGTTTTACAACGGGCTAGCGCTTCGTCATAACGTCCCTGACGATAATAAAGGGAAGCAAGATCAGTCAGTGCAGGCACGAAATAAGGATCTTTTTCGAGGGAAGCCTGTAAAAACGTTTCTGCCTTGTCGAGTACTTTCTGATTCATCCATTGCTCTCCCTGTGTATAAAGACCATATACCGAGTTCCAGTCAAAATCGGCAGGCAGTTGTTTCGGGCGACTGGTGATGTTATCCGAAGGTACTTCCGAATACACCAGCAAATCCTCGCCTACCACGACTTTCAGTTTACCGGCGGCAACAGCCTTATTCAATGGGATAGAATCTTTCCAGGTTTCCAGTACACCGCAGTTCAACGGGATGGAGTTCACTTCCTTTTCTCCTTCATACAGCTTTATGCTTGTAGATAATTTCTGCAAAGGAGAGAAATACAACTTCAGAAAGCCGTCTTCCCTCAACACGTTAAGCGCTCCGATACGGCTCGCCTTTGAGACTCCTTTTATTCCTTTTACCGGGAACCAGTACTCGGTCCATCGATCCGTTGCCTGCGGACCGAATGCCGTATGTTTATAAGGAGTTAAGCTACTGTTGGAAGCCGGCTGATTATACATGCGACCCGATTGCAGTTCGATATACTGTCCGTCGGTATCCGTCAATAAATCTTCCCAGATACCTCCCTCACGGGAAAGGCCCCACAAGAAAATCTTCATTCCCAGTTTCTCGTCATAACCGGCATGATGGATGGAGCCGAAATCGTTGTCATGCCAGTAAGCACCATAGAAATCGTTATACTTTCCTACTATATGATACGATTTTGAATTGCCGAAGTCATTCTTTTCATACCAGGAGATATCACGCCCCTGTTCATCCAGAGGGAAAGAATGGAGTTCGCCGCCATGTCCGATGTAGTTCGTTCCAGGATAGCAGAACTCGGCATTTCCCGCTGCCGGATAGCCTGCGTTCATCCACTGATAGTAAGGCTGGTCGATGGATGAACTGTTATGCCAGGTCGTTGTTGTCGTAAAGTAAGCCTTATCTTTCGGCAGATTCACTTCCACGGTCCACAGCGTCCGGGTTACCAGTTCATAAGAAGAGACATAACAACTCACACTTCCGTCCGGTTTCTGCCGGGTCACATAGTCGACCGGCGTACTGGAAGTCGGTGCATGACCGATAATACCGAAGTTGAACTCGATACCGCCTGATGTCCACGGACCACGCATGGCTATATCACGGAACTTCACGACGTGGTTATTGTAGATAAACTCCTTACCGGTCGTTTTATCTACAGCTCCCCATATTTTTCCACCTATCTCAGGAAAGAGAGTCAGTTTGATATAATCATTTTCAAGAGAGACTACTTTCCATTGCCGGTCGGTTCCTTTAGCAGAAAAACCATCAAAACGGAAATAAGGATAAAACAGATCGGAGGGATCTGCCACCGGATCCGGATCGGAGAAAGGATACGTTTTAACTGTTTGTACATTTTCGGAGACTGTCGCCTGTTGCTGTGCGGACAATGGTTGCAATAGTGCGGTGGCACAAAGAAGGATGAGAATCTTTTTCATGGTAATTTCTTTAAATAATAAACAATTGTATATAAGGGGAATAATTCCCCTTATATACAATTAAGGAGTACATTTTCTGTAAACTATACTATATCAGCTTCTATTATTTTGCAATAATTAACAAGCCTTTCCCCTTCGGAACCGTGATCTCATCACCCGGTTTCCAGGTTGCTTCCGTTTGGAAATTTTCGATAGCCGGAGCATACAATGTTACTTTTGCCGGATCAAGCCCCAGTTTGGCCCAATCGATAGAAAGTTTAACCTTCGCATCGGCATCTTCCCAGGTCGCGAGCGAGATCAATGTCTTATCTCCCATACGGCGATAAATGGTAGACAGCGTCTTATCGCTACCCGTCTTCACCGGATTATCTTTCACCCAATAACCGACCATCTCGCTGCCCTGCATGCCGAACGAATCCCACAGTTTCCACAAGGGTGCGTTGTCTACCCGCGGACTACGACCGGTCATACCATACAGCATTCCGCGCCAAGGATTACCTCCACCTTCCAGCATTTCACCCATCAGACCATACGGAATACCGGAAACTTCAACCAGCCAGAACTCCGGCGGGAAATCATAATTGAAGTATTCACCGAACCACAGACGGTCGAGGTAGGGGAAATGTTCCAGATACAAATTGGCACTATTGGCAAAACCGTCTTTCGGGTTATACTGATTGGCAGAATGCAGGTCGATCATAGCACCCGGATTCGTACGGTTCATCACTTTGCGGATACGCTTCATCGTCATCCGGTCGAAAGCCAGGTCATCGATATATAACCCGTCGATACCGACGTTCTTCATCAGCCAGTCGAGACCTTCCAGATAATAATTATGCCAACGGGAAACGCCACTGTTCACAATCGCTGCATCTTTCAGGTGAGGAACAAACCAGGCACCGATATAATTCTGATCCAAATGTTCCTGTAACCAGGAGAAACCGCCGCCGGGACCTTCCGAGAATATCTCATTCCCCAGACTACGCAAAGCAAACATTTCCACACAGCTGTTGGACAACTCACGAACGGTATTGTAAATTTTCACCTTCATATCGCGAGCGTGAGCACCGTCGATGTACGCTTTCATCTCTTTGGTCCGCAGGAACGGATAGTTGATAAACGGATTGATAGCATTCGCATGATGGATATTGATGACATTGGCACCTCGCTTTTGTATGCCATCCAGGAACTCATAGTTATGATGATAACGTTCACGCCATTGTTTATCCGTATCGATCGGGCGGAACGGAGTCAACGCCAGGTTGAAATAATAATACAACCGGTCTCCTTTCTTCACGCTGCGTTTACCGGAATAAGCATTAATACGTGTTCCATCGGCTGTATTATGGATATCGATACCTCCATTTCCGGCATTACACCAGGATACCGGCATGTGCAACGGTTTCTGATGATAGAAATTGGTATTCAGCGGACGTTCGTATTTATTATCATACAGGCGGATCTGGATACCGGCATTGACATCACCTATCCAAACAGCATCCTGGTTTTTCTCTACATCCCATTTCCAGCGAAGATCATTCGGACAGTAACCGCCTTTCTCTCCCAGACCCATCATATAACGTCCGACACCGGATACTAAATGTGTCCGCAACGCAACATCCTCCACAGAAGCATCTTCGCGGGCGACCAATGTCACTTTATATTCTATATTTCCATCCGACTCCATCTCTCCTTCCAGGTCCATCAGGAAACGGCTGTTCTGGTTAAGGGCTTTCCAGGCGATTGCACCTTGTTTATGTTTGGTGATTTCGAAGTTCAGGTTTTCCCATGCACCGCCATCGGCAGCCAGTTCCATAGGAGCAGCCAATACACTACGGCCATTCGTACCGATGCCCGTCATAGTCTCTTTGAAATAACTGATAATATGTTCCGGCAAACCTAAGTCAGAGAGTTTAACCTCACGTCCCAAACAGCTGATCGTCTTATCCTTCATCACCAGCGGCGTATAAGGAGCAATCACCTCATCATCAAAACCGATCTGCGAGTTCAGCCAGCGCAGACGGGAATGACGCCAGGGTTCGTTATCTCCATGATTGGCAATTACATTTTCCGAAACATTCAGAGAGACCTGTACGGTCTTGCTTTCGGCATTGGCGGCAGAGACAGTCACTGTTCCCTGATAAGTGCCTGCAGAAAGATGCTCCGGCAATTGGGTTCCAACCCATAATGCCTGTACTTTACCCTTATCCACAGAGCAATTCTTTTCAAAAACGGTACCGGTCACATCCGTCCCTTCCGTATTGAAACAGGTAAACGAAGAAGCCGGTATCTGCTCGCCGGTCGCTTTATTCGTAAGGGCGGAGAAATCGACATGCAGATTCTCAACATTCGAACGTGCCGCCCACACACCTAACTGGAAGACATAATACTCTCCCTTATCCGCCTGCCCGTTAAAGAAATCATGCCGATTGTCGGCAATCCATTTATAAGGAATATCCGTAGTCATGCGAATAGGGAATTTGCGGTCTTCCGTAAAGAGAATATATTTCTCTCCGGGACGTTCTTTTAATAATCGGGCAGTCTCGTTCGATGTAGCGATCACTTCCATCGGATAGAAGCTGTTCAGCTCATTGATTGCCTGGAACTGTACGACTTTAGCAGCCGGAAGGGCAGGTGCTTTCTTCCCGGACAGTTTATTTTTCTTTACCCAGTCAGCCGAAGCCGTATTTTCAAAAGCCGGGTAATTGACGGTAGGATAATAAGGGCTGCCGCTCATTACATTCTTCAGATAATAGATATAATATTCTCCCGGTACAGTCTGTGGCTGAAAAGCGACCTCTCCCCGCTCCCGGTCGATAGCAAAACGACATACATTCGTAATACGTTCACCAGTTGCAGCATCCACAACGATCAGATTCTTTGCTTCCGGGGTCAGATCGCGACGACGCCATTCAATCGTAGCCAATACGGCATCGGCCGGTTTATCTACAGCGACAACTACCCGATGGTTTCCCAGGGAATCGGCATTCCATGTACCCACCCCATAAAGTTCGTCCGTAGGTACAGACTGTGCTTGCAAACTACTATAGGCAAACAGGCAAAAAAGTGTAAATAGTAATTGTTTCATGTGTACTAGTATTTATCTTTAATATTGCTTTATACGATTGATCAATTCATCCTGCGGACGTCTTTTAGCCAGATCGGCGGGATCAGCCTGCTGGATAAAGAGATTCTTCAAACGTATGTTTTCTTCATTGAAAAACACTATTTCCTTGTCAGAGAAACTATCTTTTAACAGATCAAGGGGAGTACATAAGGAATACCCCAGTTGCTGCAATATATCTCCGGCTACGGATTCAAAGATAGCAATATCTTCGGAAGATAATTCACGCAAAAACTTTTTTGTATTGTCTTTCAGGATCGGTTTGGTTACATTTGCCCACATTTTGCCTGCTACCGCTGTATTTTCAGACTCCCGGCTCTTATAATAATCCATCACCCTATCAGAATAAGGAAGGTGCAGGAAATCGCAAAGCTGCCGCATAATTTTTTCCGGACTGGCAATAAGCGTTTCGTAATTCAGCATAAAGAAATGATCGGCTGCCGTCCTGTCTTTCAAACGGAGAGCAGCTTCCTGGTCTTTCTTCCAATTTTCAGCCAGTGCATAAATATGTTTCTCTCCGACAATAGCCTTTTTAAACGAAAGGGCGACATCACGACCGTCCCGATATAGATAGATATAATAAGGAGAAATCCCGGTAGATTCAATGCCTTCTGCATACAGCATATTTTTCATGCTTTTACACAGCCAGAAAGAAGCTCCGGTCTGACGGGCCGCCGATTCATAGATCACCCGGAACAATTCATACAACGTTTGTTGCCTGCAGGCTGCTACCACTTCATCTGCACGAATAGTAATACCTTCCCAGGGAACCGGATTCACTGTGACCAACTCGCACACATCCTGTGCCAACCGATAAAAATTAGACTGATCCGTCAAATCGCCATATTTGGGAAGCAACGGTAAGAAACGCTGAAGAATATGCGGAGGATGGGGAGCAGCGATCTCCCGGATTCCGTCCAGCATGACACGCAACAGATTGGAACCGGACCGCTGAGTTCCAATCATTTGTATTCCTTGTATTGTATTCATAGAATTAGAATAAGATAAAGCCCGCCATGCCTGCTCCGATGATCAGGTAAACCGGACTGATTGTGTATTTTAGTGAAATAAAAAATGTAACCAGGAAGATGATAACCGAAACAACCGACAGCGTAATCGTCTGTCCGATCGTAACGGCTGAAGCAAAGATCATTCCGATAACAGCCGCCCGTACACCTTTCATGGCTGCTTTTACAACGGATGACTGATTCAGTATCTTTACAAAACGGGATAATAAGACGGTTAATACAGCCGGCGGAGTGAACATCGCCAACGTTGCCAGCAACGCCCCCGTGATACCTGCCACTTTATACCCGATGAAGGTCGCTGTAATAAATATCGGTCCCGGAGTGATCTGTCCGATCGCTATCCCGTCGGCAAACTCAGCCGAGGTCAGCCAGCTCAAATTCTCCACGAACAACTCATGCAAAGCCGGGATAACGACATATCCCCCTCCGAACAAAGTCAAGCTGATACCGGAGAAGGTCGATACGATCTGAATACTTTCCGGAGCACCCGGATATTGTCCTCCCCAAAGTAATGTACAGAGTAATAGCAAAAGAACAACCCCGGAAGTCATCAGCTGCCTGCTACCCGTCCGCTTCTCCCCATCTGATATCAACTCTTGTCCCACAGGCTGGCGAAACAGGAAACCGCCGGCTATCCCGCTACCGATGATCAACAGAAAAGTAACCGTAAAACCACCGATAAAAATCAGCAACAAAGCCGCCAGCAGGCAAACAACCCATTGGGCTGGCAATTTGATCGTCTTACGTGCCATCCCGATAGCCACCGTAACGATCAAAGCAGTAATAGCCGGAGTGATTCCGCTGAACACATTCTTTACCGCAGGTATATTTCCGTAGGAGAAATACAACCACGAAAGAAATATAACCAGTAAGAACGAGGGAATAATGATCCCGGCAAAAGCTACAACCGCCCCCGGTATCCCCCTTAGATGGTACCCGACATAGGCTATCGTATTTACGGCTACAGGTCCTGGCAGTACGGAGGTCAGGGAAATCCCATCCAGCAAATCTTCTTCTTTCAGTCTCTTGTCTACCTCCACTAACTGCTTCTGTACGATAGCCACTAACGACATATAGCCGCCGAATGCAGTAGCTCCTAGTTTCAGGAACGTAAAGAAAATATAGGAAAGTGATGTACGTTCCATATCACTTGATTTCTTTAAAATATTTATCCCAGGTTTCTACCGGAACATACACTGCCCGATAGGGGGCATATAGCATCGTACTTTCCCAAAGAACATTACCTGATTGATCGGTCACCACCACTGAACCAGTCTTCGAACTACATTGCAACAGATTTCCATTAGGAAGCTGAAACGCATTTCCCATGCGGGATGTATACAAATTAGGAGGTAACATCGCATTGACTGTTGTCTCAGCAGTACGTGACTTTTCATCCAACCGGAAAGCTTTTGCTCCGGAACGCTGGTTGTATAAGCCATTATCAAAAAGCATTAAATCTCCATTCTCCATGACATAGGGTGAATGCTGGAATGAGAAATAAGCTGTTGTATCCATTTTAAAATCACCGGCACGCCCGAAGCACTAAACCATTTCTCCACTTTTGGCGTTCACTTTCCAAATCTGATCTTCAATCGGAGTCGACAACAAATAATTACTATCCTTATCGAAACAAAGTCCATTGATATGAAAACGGTCATAGCGGTACCTGCCGATATAGGGATCTTTCTCTATGTCCCATACATCCCAGGCAGACCAGGTATTCAATACATTACCCAACGTATCGATCACCATAATCCCATCGCCCCCCAATGTATCCGTCACCATTTTGCCATCAATCGGAATCGTCGCCACTTTCGTAGGACGATATAAAGTATGTATATGATGATTTTCATCCATTAATATATCATGATGAATCACCTGATAATCCTTTTCTTCATGTATTTTATTTAAGTCTACACGCCACATCGTTTCACCTGTCAGCGACACTTCCGCCAATCCGGTTCCACCGGCAAAGCCAATCGATCCCCGTCGCATCGGTTTCTTATGTTCATCATTACGGACTTGCTCAGGTGTCATTGTATAATCATCCACAAAGTCTTTGACGAACGGACGCAACATAGCCAGGAATGTTCCTTGTGGCGTAATAGAAACTGCACGCACGCCCATCTACATCGCAGTTCCCGGAACCCCAGTACCAAGTGTTATCATATGTCCACACACCTCGTCCCCAGTCGAGCGT
>ENA-USYV01003626-USYV01003626.1-human-gut-metagenome-genome-assembly--contig:-NODE-3626-length-10375-cov-3.348223_pt1 | contig 10375 bp, 5 predicted proteins | sample MGYA00250066_ERZ773514 | MGnify/ENA primary metagenome ERZ773514 (study PRJEB29103, sample SAMN06112049) | human gut metagenome | biome: human gut; feature: ankylosing spondylitis patient; material... | reverse complement strand
CCATGATAATGCGGCAGCTGTAGCGCAGCGCTGCGATCAGGGCCTGAAACAGCTTCACATCCACCATGCTCATTTCGCTGGAACACAAAGCCGAGCAGGCGGTTGCGGATCTCCGCCAGCTGGTTTTCGTTGGCCTGGGTGACATTCTCGCCCGCCAACAGGTATTCGCCGCTCGTCGGCACGTCAAGGCAGCCGATGAGATTCATGAGCGTCGTCTTGCCGGAGCCGGACGGGCCCATGATGGCGAGATAGTCGCCCTCCTCGACCTGCAGGTTGATGTTTTTCAGAATGCGGACGGTCTCCTTGCCCTGCGGATAATCCTTGCAGATATCCTTCATTTCAACGAGCATAGGTGACTCCTCCCGTCTGAGAAGACTCGCCGTCCTCGCTGCCTGCAGACTCCTCTTCGCCGCCCTCGATGAGGCCAGTGTCCGCGCTGTCGCCGATAGCGCCGCTGTCCACATAGCCGTCGTCGATGCCGCCGTTGTCGATCATGCCGCTGTCATCGACGCCGTCGCTCGGCTCTGCGTTCGGGTCCTCCGTCGGCATGGTGTGCGTCGTCGGGTCGCCCTCCTCCATGCCGTCCTCGGGGAAGGCGATGTAATCCTCCGCCGCAAGGCCGTCGAGGATCTCATAAGTATTGTAGGACTCGTCAAACGTGCCGACGGTGACGGTGCGCTTCTCGAGCTTGCCGTCCTTCTCGGCCGAGAGGAGCATGCCGTTGGAGGCCATGCCCATCATCTTGCGCGGCGGCAGGTTCAGGATCGCCACGACGGTCTTGCCGACGAGCTCCTCGGGGCGGTAGTACTTGGCGATGCCGGAGAGGATCTGCCGGTCGGTGCCGCTGCCGTCGTCGAGCGTGAAGCACAGGAGCTTATCGGACTTTTTCACCGGCTCGCACTTGAGGACCTTGCACACGCGCATGTCGCACTTGGAAAAGTCGTCAATCGTCACATCCGGCAGCACAGGCGCAGACTTGGGCGCGGCGGCCGCTTCCTTCGCGGCCTTGAGTGCCTCGAGCTCGGCGAGTTCCTTGGCCATGTCGATGCGCGGGAAGAGCGTCTCGCCCTTGTGCACCGTGACGTCCGCGGGCAACACGCCCCAGACGGCGGCATTGTCCCACGTGGTCTGCTCCGCCGCAGCGCCGATCTGCGCGAAGGCTTTCGCGCAGCTGTCGGGCATGAAGGGCAGCAGCAGCGTGACGGTGATGCGCAGCGTCTCGAGCAGGTTATACAGCACCGTGGCCAGGCGCGCGCGCTTGCTCTCGTCCTTGGCGAGAACCCAGGGCGCCGTCTCGTCAATATACTTGTTGGCGCGGGAGATGACCTTGAACACCTCGATGAGCGCCTGCTGCGTGCCGAAATTGTCCATATAGCCGGCATACGTCCCGCGCAGAGAGGATGCCATGGCGATGAGCTCGTCATCGAGCGCATCGTGCTCGCGCTCGGCCGGGAGCGTGCCGCCGAAGTACTTGATGACCATGGCGACGGTGCGGCTCAGGAGGTTGCCGAGGTCGTTGGCGAGGTCGGTATTGATGCGGGAGATGAGCAGCTCGTTGGAGAAGTTGCCGTCACTGCCGAGCGGGAACTCGCGCAGGAGGTAATAGCGCAGCGCGTCCACACCGTAGCGCTCGGCGAGCAAGACGGGGTCGACGACGTTGCCCTTCGACTTCGACATCTTGCCGCCGCCGAGCAGCAGCCAGCCGTGGCCAAAGACCTTCTTCGGCAGGGGCATACCCATGCTCATGAGCATAGCTGGCCAGATGATGGAGTGGAAGCGCACGATCTCCTTGCCGACCATGTGCACGTCGGCGGGCCAGAACTTCTCGTAATCGTCGTACTTGTCGTTCAGGAAGCCGAGGGCCGTGCAGTAGTTGAACAGCGCGTCGACCCAGACGTAGACGACGTGGCCGGGGTCAAAATCGACCGGGATGCCCCACGTGAAGCTCGTGCGCGACACGCACAGATCTTCCAGGCCGGGGTCGATGAAGTTTTTGATCATCTCGTTGACGCGGCTGGCAGGCTCGAGGAACGTGCCGCTGAGCAGCAGCTCGCGCACGGGCTCGGCATACTTCGACAGGCGGAAAAAGTACGCCTCCTCCTCGGCATAGTGCACCTCGCGGCCGCAGTCCGGGCACTTGCCGTCGACGAGCTGGCTCTCGGTCCAGAAGCTCTCGCACGGCGTGCAGTACATGCCGGAATACTTGCCCTTATAGATATCGCCCTTGTCGTACATCTTCTTGAAGATGCGCTGCACGGCCTCGACATGATAATCGTCCGTCGTGCGGATGAAGCGGTCGTTGGAGATGTTCATCAGCTTCCACAGCGCGCGCACGCCGCCGGGGCCTTCGACGATGTTGTCCACGAACTGCTTGGGCGTGACGCCGGCAGCCTCGGCCTTCTCCTCGATCTTCTGGCCGTGCTCGTCCGTGCCGGTCAGGAACATGACGTCATAGCCGCACATGCGCTTGTAGCGCGCGATCGCATCGGTCGCAACCGTGCAGTAGGTGTGGCCGATGTGCAGTTTGTCCGAAGGGTAATAAATTGGGGTCGTGATATAAAACTTTCCTTTGCTCATACTGCATTCTCCTCTGTATTAGTCTTCACCGGCGTCACCGGGGTCGTAGACGGACGGATAGGGCGTCGGCTGCGGCTGCGGCGTGGGGGTGGGCGTCGGCTTCGGCGCGGTGCTGGGGGTGGGCGTCGGCTTCGGCGCGGTGTCGTGCGAATGGTAGGTGCTGTTGGCCTCGAGCGTGTGGCTGATCTGCTTGCCGTCCTTATCATAGACCGTGCGGTAGGTCGTGGCACGCAGGCCCTCGGACGTGTAGCTCATCTTGACATAGCTGCCGTCCACATCCGTGCCCCAGATCTCGACCGTGACGCTGCCGTTTTGGACATACGCCTTGATCTCGATCGGATAGTCGCGGTTGTTCGTAAATTTGAACTCCGGCCCGCCCCAGCTGACCGCGGCGTCCATACCGGGTTCAATATAGGCCACGGGGAAGTAGTGGCAGGTGCGGGTGTTGATCTTGAGGTTTGAGACCATGGCGCAGTAGTACAGCGTGGACGACACCTGGCAGATGCCGCCGCCGACCTCCTGCACGACCTGGCCGTTGGAATAAGCGCCGGCCTCCTTGAAGCCGTTGGCCTTCGTGCGCTGGCCGACGATGTCGTTATACGAAAACGTCTGGCCGGGCTGGAGAATGACGCCGTTGATCTTCTCGGCGGCGAGCTTCACGTTCGTGACGCGGTTGCTGCTGCTGCCGGAGAGCGAGGTGGTCTTCGTGGCGAGCTTGTCGGCCAGGAGGTGCTGCTGCAGGCGCTCCTGCGTCATCTCGGGCTGCGTGAGCGTGGCCGGGATGGTGACGGTATCGCCGTTGGCGGCCGCGTCCCACAGGGGCTGGGCGGCGGCCACGTCAAACTGGATACCGACCTTGCTCTCGGTGGCGGACTGGGTCTCGGGGTCGTAGCCTGCGTTGACCGGGTCGCCGCAGACGGCGTCGTGCAGCTCCTGCAGCGTCATCTTGTCATCGCCGCTCATGTCGACCGGGTAGGCCGACGTGCCGAACTTGCCGGCGCGGATGTCGCTGAGCATGCGGTCGGCGACGGCGGCGGGGTCGAGCGTGATCATGCTCGCGCCCTTGACGACGAGGATGGCGCTGTGCGCCTCGTCGATCTCGATGCTGCCGGCGGAGAGGCTGACGTTGATCTCGGCGGCCTCGCGCTCGATGCGCGTGCGCAGGGCGTCGGCGTCCATGTCGGCAAGGTTGTCCGAGGCGACGTCATGCCCCTTGAAGGCGCAGCGCAGCCACGTGAAGAAGTTGGTGAACACATTGCCGCTGCGGCCGTAGGCATAGGCCGTCTCGGCGGCGGCATCGGGCGTGGCGTCAAAGCCGATCTCCGTCGCGGTGACGGTGATGGACCGGTTGCCGGGGAAGGTCATGGTGAGCACCGGGGCGCTCGTATCGTCCCAGCCGGCGGCGCGGATGGCGTCCGCCGCGGCGGACTGCGTCATGCCGCCGACGTCCGTGCCGCAGACAGAGACGTTCGGGAAAATGGCGCTCTTTTTCGCCACGAGCACCATGCCGACGGCACCCGCCGCCACGAGGACGGCCAGCACGATGAGCACGACGCGCACGGCGATCCGGCCGCCGCGGCCGCGCGGTTTTTTCTCTTTGGGCGCCGGCTGCTGCCTGGCGTCGGGCGCGCCGCGGCGCGCCGGCTGCTCCTGCCGGGGCACGGGCGGGCGCTGGGCCGCCGCCTGCTTCGGCGCGGCGGCGCGGCGGGCAGCCGCCTCGCTTTGCGTGGAACGGTTGGCGGTGCTGCGGTGTGCCGAGCGCTCCTGCGCTGCGAAATCCGCCGCCTCGCGGCGGGCGGCCGCGCTGCGCTTGGAAGTGTTGCCGTTGAGTTTCATTTGCTCGAATCCCTGTCTTTCCCTGTCAAAATCGGATTATTCAGATATGTATTGCGGAACGCTTCCGCCTCGCTGGGCGGGAGCTTGGCGCGGGGCTGCCGTTCGATCTGCGGCTTCATCCACGGGTTGTGCTCGGCCTTGCGCTCGGTCTGCGCCTCGAGGAGCTTGCCGATGAGCACGTTCGAGATGAGAAAGCCCGCCGGCGTGAAGTGCCAGCGCTCCCCGTCCGCGACGGCCCAGCCGGAACGGACGAACGTTTCCAGCTGCTGCGCGATGCCGGAAAAATCGCTGCGGTACAGCCGCGCATACTCCGCGCGCGACACGCCGTGCACGGTGCGCATGCCGAGCATGAGATACTCCGCCGCGCGCTCGAAATCGCCGATGGTCTCGTACTCGTCGATCATGTCCTCGCCGTGGAGGACGCCCGCGATGTAGCGGTCGAGGTCGCGCACATAGCTGTAGCGCGTGCGGCCGATGCACGAGTGCGCGCCCGGGCCGAAGCCCATATAGTCGTCGAGCTGCCAGTACTTCAGATTATGCCTGGATTCATAGCCCGGTATGCTGAAATTCGAGATCTCATACTGTTCATAGCCGTAGCGCCGCAGCTCATCGACCATGCACAGGTACATGTCCGCCTGCTCGTCGTCCGACGGGATGAGGGGCGAATCCTTCAGCTCGTACATGGGCGTGCCCTCCTCGAGCTTGAGCCCGTAGCCGGAGATGTGCTCCGGGCGCAGGGCGATCGCCTTGGCGAGCGTGTCCGCCCAGTCGCTGCGGGTCTGGCTGGGCAGGCCGTAGATGAGATCGAGGCTGACGTTGTCAAACCCGGCAATGCGGGCATTTTTCACGGCCATCTCCACCTGGTGGAAGCTGTGGCGGCGGCCGATCATTTTCAGGATATCATTGTTGGCCGACTGCATGCCGATGCTCAGGCGGTTGAAGCCCGCCTTGTGCAGGGCGCGCAGGTCGTGCAGGCGGACGCTGTCCGGATTGACCTCGACCGTCACCTCCGCGCGCTTGAGCAGGCGGCCGGTGGCCTTGACGGCGTCGAGCAGCTCGATGAGGCGCGCCGCGCCGTAAAAGCTCGGCGTGCCGCCGCCAAAATACACCGTGTCGATGTACGCCGGGGCGATGCGCCCGGCGCTCTCTTCGATGTGCTCGAGCAGGGCGTGCTGATAGTCCGCCATGCGGTCGGCCGCGCCGGCGCAGGAATAAAAATCGCAGTAGCCGCACTTGCTCGCGCAAAACGGGATGTGGATATAGATACCGAGACGCGGTTCCATAGACAGCTCCTTACATGGGGATGCCCCGGCCGCCGGAGTGCGGCGGCCAGGGGGATAGATCGGATCAGATGAGCGTGCAGACGAGCTCGGAATACGCGGCCGGATCCTCAAGCGGCTCGCCCGCGATGAGCAGCGCCTGCGCGTGCAGGATCTTGGCGATGCGGGCGGCCTTGTCCTTGTCGCCGGCGTCGAACGCTTCCTTCATGGTCTGATAGGCGTGGTGGTTGGCGTTGAGCTCGAGCACGCGGATGGCGCGGATATCGGTCGGCGCGCCGGGCATGCTCTTGAAATAACGCTCCATCTCGAGCGTGACGCCGCCCTCCGTGCTCAGGCACACAGCGCTGGACACGAGCTTATTCGACAGGCGCACGGACGCGACCTGGTCGCCGAGCGTCTCCTTGACGAAGTCGAGCAGATCCTTGTCCTCGGCCTGCTTGGCCTCGGTCTCCTTCTTCTCTTCCTCGGTCTCGAGGCCGAGGTCGTCGGTCGCAATGTTGCAAAACGGCTTGTCGGCGTAGGTCTTCATGGTGTCGACGAAGTACTCGTCGATCTGCGAGGTCATGCACAGGACATCGTAGCCCTTTTCATGCAGCTGCTCTGCCTGCGGCAGGCTGAGCAGACGCTTGACGTTCTCGCCGCAGGCGAAGTAGATCTTCGTCTGCTCGGCGGGCATGGCGTCGACATATTCCTTGAGAGAGACGAGCTTCGTCTCGCTCGTGTGGTAGAGCAGCAGATCCTTGATCTCGTCGACCTTGTCGCCCGTCTCGGTGACGGCGCCGGCACGCAGCATCATGCCGAAGGCGGCGTGGAACTGCTCGTACTTCTCGCGGTCGTTGGTCATGAGCTTCGTCAGCTCGGACTTGATCTTCTTGCCGAGGTTCGTGGCGATGAGCTTGAGCTGGCGGTCGTGCTGGAGCATCTCACGCGAGATGTTCAGCGACAGGTCGGGCGAATCGACCACGCCGCGGGCAAACGCATAGCACGGCGGCAGGAGGTCGGTGCACTTGTCCATGATCATGACGCCGGAGCTGTAGAGCTCGAGACCGGGGTCGGATTCGCGGGTGAACATGTTCGCCGGGGCCTTGGCCGGGATGAACAGCAGCGCGCGGTAGGAGATCAGGCCCTCGGCGTTGACGCGGATGACAGCCAGCGGGTCGTCCTTGTCGTGGAACTTGTCCTTATAAAACGCGATGCACTCCTCATCCGTCGCTTCCTTGCGGCTGCGCTGCCAGATGGGGACCATGCTGTTGATGGTCTGCTCCTCGGTCTTCGTGACCATCTCCATCTTCGGCTCGCCCTTTTCGTCCTTCTCGCCGGTGTCGACCCAGTCGCTCTGCTCGACGTCCATGACGATCGGCCAGCGGACATAGTCGGAATACTTGCGGATGAGCATCATGAGCTTCCAGTTTTCGAGATAGGTGGAGTACTTCTCGCCGGACTCGTCTTCTTTGATGTGCATGATGACGTCCGTGCCGACGGTGTCCTTCTCGGTCTCGGTGATGGTGTAGCCGTCCGCGCCGGTGCTGACCCACTGGTAGGCCGTGTCGCTGCCGTAGGCGCGGGTGACGACCGTGACCTTGTCGGCGACCATGAACGCGGAATAGAAGCCGACGCCGAACTGACCGATGATGTCGATGGCGGCGTCCTCCTGCGCGTTCTCGCCGAGGCCGTCCTTGAACTTCAGCGAGCCGCTGCGCGCGATGACGCCGAGGTTGCTGTCGAGCTCCTCCTTCGTCATGCCGATGCCGTTATCCGACACCGTGATCGTGCGCGCGTCCTTATCCGGGGTGACGCGGATCTTGAAATCGCTGCGCGCCATGCCCACGTTTTCATCCGTGAGCGACTGGTAGCAGAGCTTGTCGATCGCGTCCGAGGCGTTCGAGATGATCTCGCGCAGGAAGATCTCCTTGTGCGTGTAGATCGAGTTGATCATCATGTCGAGCAGTTTTTTCGACTCGGCCTTGAATTGTTTCTTTGCCATATCTATGCCTCCAAAAATTTTATTACACCTTCAGATCCGCACCGGCCTGCATGCAACAGCGGCCCACGGTACAGATTTTAATATTATAGCACATCGGCCGTTTTTTTCAACACCTGCCGCCAGAATAATTGGGATTGTGCGGCCCGTTTTTCATGGTATAATAGGGTGTTAAGAAAAAAATAAGATTCTGTGAGGTGGCTCCCATGAACAATCTGAAAGACCTGCTCGATGCGCGCCTGTTCCTGCTGGACATGGACGGCACGCTCTACCTCGGGGACGATGTGTTCCCCGGCGCGGTCGACTTCATCCACACGCTGGCCGATACCGGACGGCAGTACATTTACCTGACCAACAACTCCTCGCGCGCGGGCACGGACTACATCACGCGCCTGCGGCGTCTGGGCTTCCCGTGCGAGGCTGAGAACGTGTTCACCTCCGGCATGGCGACGGCGCTGTACCTCAACCAGCACTATGCGGGCAAACCCGTGTACCTCGTCGGCACGCAAGCGTTCCGCCGCGAGCTGCTCAGCTACGGCATCCCGCTCGTGGACGACGGCGCGGAGATCGTCGTGGCCGGGTTCGACACCGAGCTCGTGTACGAAAAGCTCGACAAGGCCGTGCACTTCCTGCGCCGCGGCGCGACCTTCATCGCCGCCAACCCCGACTGGGTCTGCCCCATGCCGGCCGGCGAGGTGCTGCCCGACTGCGGGAGCATCTGCGCGCTGCTGACCGCTGCCTCCGGCGTGCAGCCGACCTACATCGGCAAGCCGAACCGCAACATGGTCGACGTCATCTCGGCGCAGACCGGCGTGCCGAACGCGCAGATCTGCTGCGTGGGCGACCGGATCTACACCGACATCGCCGTGGCCGTGAATGCGGGCGCGCAGAGCGTGCTCGTCATGTCCGGCGAGACGGACGAGGCGATCCTCAAAGCGTCCGACGTGCAGCCGAAATACGTCCTGCGCGACGTGGCAGAGCTGGCGCAGATCCTGCGCGGCGGCGCAACAGCGTAAAAAAATTCAAAAAACGTTTGAAGATCGCTTGACATATCCGTACATAAATGTTAGGATATGTTCAGTAAACATCGTTTTTTGCAAATGATGTTGCGAATCCCTCGTTTGTGTTCTCTCTTCCACTTTGCAGCGTCCGGGTCTGCATCCGCCGCGGACGTGCAAGCACAAGCAAACAACAGCAGCCACGCCGGCGAACGCCGGTGTGGCTGCTGTTGCTTTTTCATCGTGTGTAAACGTGATACATGAGGTACTGGCGGAAACCAAAACGCTTCCACCTCGTCCGCCTGACGGCGATGCAAAGATCTCATCCGAGGCGGGCCTTGCCCCCTCGGGCTCCCCCACGGCTCAGATATCGGCGCGGAACCATGCGCCGGGGCGGTAGTGCTCGAAGATGACGATGTCATAATCGCGCTCGTGCGTCCAGGCGCGGCTCGTCCAGCCGGCGCGCGCGGCGCCCATGGCCTCACACAGGCGCACGCTCAGCGGCTTCGGCCCGATCTTGTAGGCGATGAACTGCGGGCGGGCGATCACGTTCGTGAGCACGTTTCCGACGATGGCGGCCGCGGGCTTATTGAGCGCCTTGCCGTAGTCCTTCGGCGGCTGGCTGAGCTGGCCGCGCAGGATATCGGGCGCGTTGCGCCGGAACCACGCGACGATCGTGGGGTCAAAGCTCTCGACGCAGTACGGCCCGCCGTAAGTACGCAGGGCGGCGAGCGTCAGCGCGCACAGGCGGCGGTTATTGTGCCCGCGCTTGACCTCAAGCAGCAGCGGCACGCGGCCGCCGAGCGCTTCGAGCGCCTCGGCGAAGGTCGGGATGACGCAGTCGGTATCGCCGAGGCGCAGCGCGCGCAGCTCGGCGAGCGTGAAATCATCAATGACGCCCGGCACGCCGCACATGCGCTCGAGCGTATCGTCGTGGAACACGACGAGCTGGTCGTCCGCCGTCAGGTGCACGTCCATCTCGACGGCGTAGCCCGCCTCGGCCGCGGCGCGGAAGGCCGGGAGCGAGTTTTCCGGCACGGTGCCGTCCTCGGTGTGCAGGCCGCGGTGCGCATAATTGCGGTACAAAAACGGGGCTTTCTGCGCGCGCGTGGCGCGGCCCGGCGCGACGAGAAACGCAAACGCACCCGCGCAGGCGGCGGCCGGTGCGGCGATCTTGCAGGCAGTTTTCCAATTCATAACGAGTCCTCCTTTCGGCGGCGCGGACCGCCGGTTTGCTTTGTCCTTATTAAACAACAATTTCTGCTTTTCGTCAAATGCCTGTTGAATTGCCGGGCAAGGTATTGTAGAATGAGACAAATCCGATAGAGACTGATGGAGGTAACCCTGTGAAGCTCAACTACAAGCGCACCATCTGCGTTGGCTTTGCCTTTTTCCTGATCTGCGCCTTCTGGCAGGCGTACGACAACACCATCCCGCTGATCCTGACGAACAAGTTCGGCATGTCGCAGGCGTGGTCCGGCGTCATCATGGCGCTCGACAACATTCTGGCGCTGTTTCTGCTGCCGCTGTTCGGCGCGATCTCCGACAAGCACACCGGCAGGCGCGGCCGCCGCACGCCGTTCATCGTCTTCGGCACGATCGTCGCGGCCATCGCGTTCATCAGCCTGTCGCTCGTCGACGATGCGCAGCTGAAAAACATCGACGCGGCCGCCGCCATCGACGACCCCGCCCGCCTGCGAGTC
>ENA-USYV01003624-USYV01003624.1-human-gut-metagenome-genome-assembly--contig:-NODE-3624-length-10380-cov-3.591672_pt1 | contig 10380 bp, 10 predicted proteins | sample MGYA00250066_ERZ773514 | MGnify/ENA primary metagenome ERZ773514 (study PRJEB29103, sample SAMN06112049) | human gut metagenome | biome: human gut; feature: ankylosing spondylitis patient; material... | reverse complement strand
GCAGATCTGATCTACAGCTCCAAAATGCAGAAGAAGCCGCTGACTTTCTGTATTCAGGCAGTTCTCTGGCAACTGGATGGTACGGGAATACCATAAGGTTTCATCAGGCAAAAGCTGGCGCTTTACCTGGGAAAGAGGCGCTTCAGGTGAAAAGGGCACCAAAATCTGTCCGTCAAAGGGGAAATATTCGCTTTCGTAAAATTGCCATGGAAGAATGCGGCTGTCAGTAATCAGATAGTCCCACATGCCGTTCAGATTGATCCAGTGACGGCGTACCATACCTGGACGAGGATATTCTTTCAGAGTCTGTCCCCGGGCAGCCGCTTTGCTCCAAATGGTTTCCAGATTTTTCAAATATATGTCCTCCTTAAATTTACGAAAAGTATGAAAAAATAATTATAATGATATGTCTTATTATACACGAAATATGGACGTTTGCAATTGGATTTGTGAAAACCCGTTCCGCAACATTACTGTTCACTGGTAATGTTCCGCGAGGTGTTTTTGCGAACAAAGTTCACAGAAAAACGAGAATCTGAGCGTGAAATCTTGCGGATGCATGAGTTTTGTGTAACGCGAAACGTGTTGCTATGAATGGAGCGAAGAGAAACACGCTTGCAGGGGGGAGTGGACAGCATATCGCAACTTACGATTGAAAAAGCAGGTGCGGTATGTTACGATAAAAAGGATTGATGGAGGGGAAAAAGATGAATAATTCACAAAACAAAAATCTGCTGACAGAGGGGTCTATCTGGAAGAAACTGATGGGATTTGCGTTCCCGCTTTTTCTGGGAAACCTGTTCCAGCAGCTGTACAATACAGCAGATTCTCTGATCGTGGGAAACTTTCTGGGAAGTGATGCACTGGCTGCGGTAAGTTCATCCGGCAGTCTTACATTTCTGCTGGTAGGATTTTTTCAGGGTCTTGCTATGGGAGCAGGCGTTATCATAGCGAGATATTTTGGCGCAAGGCAGAAGAAGGAGCTTCACAGGGCGATTCATACCACGGTGGCTTTTGGTATTCTGTGCGGTATACTTCTTACAGCTGGCGGTGTTGTGCTTGCACCGAAGATTCTGATCCTTATGAAAACACCGGCAGATATTTTGCCGAAATCCACCCTGTATTTCCAGGTATATGCCATGGGATCCCTGGGTCTGGTTCTTTATAACAATTTTGTAGGCATTATGCAGGCAGTGGGAGACAGCCGTCATCCATTGTATTACCTGATTTTTTCATCACTTTTGAATGTAGCTCTGGATATGGTTTTTGTAGGCGGACTTGGAATGGGTGTGGAGGGCGCAGCTCTTGCCACTATCATTTCCCAGTTTATGAGTGCATTTTTGTGCCTGTACCGTCTGATGAAAAAAAGCCCGGAGGAGTATACGGTTTCCCTTAGGGATGTTCGCCTGGACTCCTATATGCTGAAACAGATCGTATCCAACGGTCTTCCTGCTGGCATCCAGAATTCCGTGATCGCCATTGCAAACGTGGTAGTGCAGTCTAATATCAACAGCTTCGGCAAGCTGGCTGTTGCTGGATGCGGGGCATATTCCAAGGTTGAGGGATTTGGTTTTCTGCCTATTACCTGTTTTTCTATGGGACTGACTACATTTATCAGTCAGAATCTGGGCGCAAAGAAATATGACAGGGCAAAAAAAGGAGCACGTATTGGTATCCTCTGCAGTATTTCGATGGCAGAGATCGTGGGAATTATTGTGTATTTTGCAAGTCCGGTATTTATTGCCGCTTTTAACAATGATCCGAAAGTGATTGCTTTTGGAGTGAAAGAAGCACATATCATTACTCTGTTCTATTTTGCCTCAAGTTTCTTTTGTGCATCATTCTTTGCAACCCCTGCTTTTATCATATCCCATGAACTTCTTATAATGATAGGATCAAATATCCAGAGCATTGCAGGAAGTATGCATATAACAACTATCATACTTATAATCGCACCTCTTGAAAGAAGATTACATATAGCACTTATCATATCAATAGCTGAATATGCCGTTACACCAAATGTTGCGGCGAAGAAACAGAAACCACTTGTAAGTATTGATTTCATTGAAGTTTCATGTGCTATCCTTATCGCATCTTTCTTACTGCATCCGTTTACCGTTCGTTCCTTATGGTATCTGTTTGTCATAAGTATCGCATAATCGACTGTCGCACCAAGCTGGATAGTACCGATAACGATACTTGCAACGAATGCCAGTGAAGTATTTGTATAGTATGGAACCGCCATGTTGCAGGCAATCGCAAACTCAATAACCGATACAAGGATGATAGGTATTGAGATTGATTTGAATGTTACAAGGATGATTATAAATATAGCAGCTATAGATATATAATTAACAGTCTTCAAATCTATATCTGTAGTGTCCTGAAGATCCTTCATAAGAGGAGCTTCACCGATAACCATCGCATCTTTCTGATAGCCTTTTACGATTTTCTGCATATCATCAAGCTGTGCATTTACTTTATCGGTTGCCGAACTGTAATCTGAGCACACAAACTGTAATTCATACTTGTCAGTTTTTAACATACTCTTTACATCTTCAGGTATCATCGTTTCAGGGAAGTTTGGTCCTACAAGTGAGTTAAGACCGATAACCCATTTAACCCCGTCAACCTTTTCAATCTTCTTAATCATCTGGTTCTTGTCTTTTGCACTAAGACCGTCTTTTAAGAGAACCATATGAACATTACTCATATTAAAGTGTTCTTTAAGTTTGTCATTTGCTTCTGCACTAGGAATATTCTTTGGAAGTCCCTGGTCGATATTGTAGTAAATCTTATAATTGCTGTTTCCGTATATCGCAGGTCCGAGCAGTACAAGAAATACCACGATAGCAATTTTATAATGCTTTACGATAAAGTCAGAAACCTTTGTAAGTGGCGGAATAAGAGCCTTGTGAGTAGTCTTTCCGATTGCATTATCAAATGTAAGAATCATTGCCGGAAGAACTGTTACACAAGTTATAACACCAATTACAACACCCTTAGACATTACGATACCGATATTTGCACCGAGTTTGAATGTCATAAAGCACAGAGCCACGAAACCGGCTATTGTCGTAACAGAACTGCTTGATACTGACTTAAATGTGTTTGATATTGCATGAGCCATTGCTCTCTTTCTGTCATCCGGAAATCTCTTTTTATTCGCTTCATAACTCTCAAGAAGGAATATCGAGTAATCCATCGTAACCGCAAGCTGAAGTACCGCCGCAAGTGCCTGTGTGATATATGATATTTCACCTAGAAAAATATTACTTCCGAGGTTGAACACTATTGCCATTCCTATATTTGCAAGGAATATAAACGGTGTAAGGAATGAATCCATCGTGATAATAAGAACTACAAGTGATAAAACTGCTGCGATAACCACATATATCGGCATCTCCTGTAAAGCAAGGTTCTTAATATCAGTAACGACACCTGACATTCCGCTTGCATAAACATCTTTTCCAACAGTCTTACGGATATTTGTGATGGCATCCATCGTATCGTCCGCTGATGTCGTATCATCAAACAAGGCTATCATCATAGTTGCGTTTCCATTGAAAAAGGCTTCTTCAAGATTTTTAGGAAGCATCTCCGTCGGTATGCTCCTGGAGAAGAAAGAATTTCTTAACAGCTTTGTAGAACAGGTGGACATTTACGAGCAGGAGCAGCCAGATGGCAGATTCCTGAAGCACATAAAGTTCCGTTTTCCGGTGTATTTTGGAGACAGGGAGACGCAGGAACTTTGTTGGGACAACGAAAGTACCGTTGAGACGGTGGTTGGACTACAACGGAAAGATATGTAGAAATCCTTGAATTTACGCACTTTACAGAGTTTTGGACTTTTAATGAAGTTGGTGTAAATCATAAAGAAAAAGTACAAGTTCGTAAAGTGGAGGTGTCTGTGGTACTTGACCTGGATACTTGAAATACAATTTTGTATATAAAAGTGAATAGAGATCATCAATTATGATGAATGTAGGGATACTTGCAACAGAGTGTCCCTATTTTAATATAAGGGCATTCCTAACAGGGATGCCTTTTGAATTTTAGGAAAGGAGATGCAGAACATGGGCGTTATTGTTTCAAGGCATGTTGGGACAAAAAAAGACCTGCGAAGTTATCTGAAATCATTAGAGAGGATGACAAAATTTGAGATATGTCATGTCTCAAATTTTAAATCGTGGGACAAGCCGGGAATCTATCGGAATTGAAAATCCGGATGAACGGGAAGTTGCACTTCCGAGTATCATGGAGCAGATCATCATGGACAAGGAGGTGGATGTAACGAAAGGAATCATCCATCATAAAGAGGGACTTGACTGTATGCCAAGTTTAGGAATGATAACGGTCAATTCGCTGACAGCATCGGACAGTGTTTTGATTCCGGTGCAGGCAGCTTATTTGCCGGTAAAAGAGCTGGAGCAGTTGATCATGAGAATCATTCACTCAAAGAGCCTCTTTTATTGGCTCATTTTAAAAGTTTTCGATATTCAGATGGTGAACAGCCTTTTTGTTTATGAAACAGTCGGCTAAAATACAGTGGGTTATCATAACCGACAATGCGTGCAATTTCATTTACGGCATAATTTGTGGTTTCCAATAACATCTGGGCATTAGTGATTCGGATGGAGACAATATGAAGTGACCTCACAATTGTAGATTCGTGGATTTACCTGTAAAATATTATTTGAACGAATAATAAGGTAACAGGGATTACCGCATACAATAGGAGGTTACATATGAATAGTATAGTTTATGTTGGGATGGATGTCCACAAGGAACAGTACACACTTTGTTGTTACAGTTATGATACAGATAAGGTTGAATATAAACAGACAATACCATCAGATTACAAACTTGTTCTTAAATATATGGAACAGGTTCGTTCAAGATATGAAGGTGAGGTTTCATTTGTTTGTGGATATGAGGCAGGATGTTTGGGTTATTCTTTGTATCAGCAACTAAAAGATCATGCTGTAGATTGCAAAATATTGGCTCCAAGTACAATGGCTGTAACTAATACACATCATGTAAAAACTGATAAAAGAGATGCCGCAAATATAGCCAGATGTCTGGCATTTCATACTTATAGTGAAGTATATGTTCCAGATAATGATGACAATGATGTTAAGGAATATATTAGAATGCGTGATGACCAAAAGCTGTATCTTAAAAAGGTAAAACAACAGATTCTTGCGTTTATTTTAAGACAGGGAAAACGTTTTGAAGGTGGAAAAACTTATTGGACGATTGCACATCTGAAATGGTTAAAAACCTTAGGATTGTCAGATTTACAAAGAGAAGCTTTAGATGAATATCTTCTGACGTATGAATATTTAACAGAAAAAATCAGCAGATTTGATGAAAGAATAGAGGAACTTGCATCAGTAGAAAGATACGAAGAAAAAGTAAAACATATGAGTTGTCTTCTTGGGATTAAGACACATACAGCCCTTTCAATGATTGTCGAAGTTGGTGATTTTGAAAGATTTGAAAAAGCACCGAAATTTGCTTCGTTTTTAGGTCTGGTACCAAGTGAAGATTCCAGTGATACGAGAGTTAATCGATACAGCATAACAAAAGCTGGAAATAGCCACTTGCGAAGACTTTTAGTTGAAGCAGCCCAGAGTTATACAAGGGGAAATGTAGGACACAAATCAGCGGCATTGAAGCAAAGACAGAAAGGAAATCCACCGGAAGTAATTGCGTATGCAGATAAAGCAAATGAAAGGCTTCGACGAAGGTTTTACAAAATGACTCTAAACAAAGGAGTTAATCGAAATGTGGCAGCAACAGCAATAGCAAGAGAATTAGCGTGTTATATCTGGGGTATGATGACAGAACCTGTAAGTTAGTAGAATATTCATCTGTTTCAGTCAAGGATGCTTCGCATCGCCATTGGCGACAAGTCCCTGACAGAATTATCTGAATATTCTTAAGGGTAATCAAGCAGAAGAAACTGACTCTGTCAGATTACATCTGCAAAACAACTAATTAACACTGGATACAGAGGTAGAGCCTTGGAGCACTCTAAGGTCCGAATTATTTGCGACTCACCTCTGTTGACATTATATTTATATATTTTGATTCACGTTAGGAGACGGCAAGATTCACGGCGGACCATTGACCTGTTGGTAACCAATCCACGTATAACAGAGTGGCCAAGGCCGGGGACTGTTAGTCTGAGGTTCTACCTCTGTACCCAGTGTTAAAATTTAATGAAAGGAAAAGTTTGTGGTGATTTTTGTGAATTTACTCTTGACAAAGGTCACTTCATAACAGATGGGTTTGTGGTAACACATGATTTGATAAAAAAATAAAAAATGGAACGTATGATGAAACATTGAAAGATATTTATGTGGATGAGAAGAAAATAGCGTATGAAAGAGAGCGTTATATTAAGGCGATAGAGAGTTATACAGAACATTTTGGAGAGGGAGAAGGTGCACCGGGCAGAAGTGAAATTGGTGGGAATCATACAGATCATCAATGTGGAGAGGTGGTTTTCAGGCTTTTGTTACCAGTGATGTGCTGATCGGAGCGGGATTATCTTCCTCGGCTGCATTTGAAACGTTGATGGGAACCATCTTATCCTATCTGTTTAATGATGGTAAAATTTCGCCGATTGAAATCGCTATGATTGGACAGTTTGCGGAAAATGTATATTTTGGAAAACCTTGTGGCTTGATGGATCAGATGGCATGCTCTGTAGGCAGCTTGGCACATATCAATTTTCAGAATCCGACCGCACCTTTTGTAGTGCGGATTGAGTTTGATCTGGATGCTCAGGGATATAGTCTTTGTATTACAGATACGAAAGGCTCCCATGCTGATTTGACAGCGGAGTATGCAGCAATTCCGGAAGAAATGAAAAAAGCAGCAGCCTGTCTTGGAAAAGAAGTGCTTGGACAAGTTTCAAAAAAAGAAATACTTGCAAATTTGCCAGGAATCAGGGAAAAGGCTGGTGATAGAGCAGCACTTAGAGCAATTCACTATGTGTGTGAAAATGAGCGTGTGCAAAAAGAAGTGGCAGCATTGAGAGAGAATAGATTTGGAGAATTTTTAAGATTAGTTAAAGAGTCAGGTGATTCTTCTTATAAGTATTTGCAGAATGTGTATGTGTGCCATGATGTGGAACATCAGAATGTTTCTATTGCATTGGCTGTCAGTGATATGATTTTAGGCGTGCAGGGAGCAAACAGGGTGCATGGTGGTGGCTTTGCCGGAACAATACAGGCATTTGTACCAAATGATATTGTTACATTATATAAAACAGAGATGGAAAAGGTGTTTGGAGATGGTGCTTGTGATGTACTTAAAATTCGCAAATATGGTGGAATTCAAGTGATGTAAGATACTCAAAAAAGACAAGGAGGAATGGTTATGGGTAGCATTTTAGTATTAGGTGGAGTTGGTTTTACGGTAAAAGAGGTTGTGGAAACTGCAAGAAAAGTGACAGGACATCCAATTCCGGCGAAGGAAGAACCACGTCGAGCAGGAGATCCATCTATGTTGATCGCTTCCAGTGCAAAAGCAAGGGAAGTGTTAGGATGGAATCCGCAATATGCAGATTTGGAAACAATTATCGGTACGGCATGGAAATGGCATAAAAGTCATCCAAATGGATATCAGAATGTGTGAAGGGGGGGAGTGTCATGATTAATGAGTATATCAATGAACTTGTGGCGTATGGATTGAACCAGGGATTGGTTGATCCGGAAGATGAAGTATATGTGACGAATCGCCTTCTGGAATTATTTCAATTGACAGAGCATGAAGGAACAGCGAAAGAGGTTAGATCAGAAAGAGAATTGTCACAGATTTTAAACGATATGTTGGAATATGCATGTCGGCAGGGGATGCTGGAGGAAGAAACAATTACGGAAAAGGACTTGTTTGATACAAAGATTATGGGAATATTGACACCCCATCCCTCTGTGGTTCGCAGGCAGTTTTGGGATAAATACAATATATCTCCTAAAGCTGCAACAGATTTTTATTATCAGTTTAGCCAGGCAACAAATTATATTAGAAAAGATCGAATTGCAAAGGATGAGAAATGGACAGCAAATACAGAATTTGGTGCAATGGATATAACCATCAATTTATCAAAACCGGAAAAAGATCCTCGTGATATTGCAAAGGCAGGAAAAGCAAAAAAATCGGGGTATCCGAGTTGTTTGCTATGCAAAGAAAATGAAGGTTACGCCGGACATATTTCTCATCCGGCAAGACAAAATCACAGAATTATTCCGATTACATTGTGTGGAGAACAGTACAATTTACAGTATTCGCCGTATGTGTACTATAACGAACATTGTATTGTTTTCAATGATCGACATATTCCAATGAAAATTGATAAAGCGGTTTTTGCCAAATTGTTGGATTTTGTGCGGCAGTTTCCGCATTATACGGCAGGATCGAATGCAGATCTCCCGATAGTAGGTGGTTCTATACTGAGCCATGATCATTTTCAAGGAGGCGGATATGAATTTGCAATGGCAAAGGCTCCATATGAGACGGAATTTTCATTAAAACAATTTCCAGACGTTCATGCAGGAATTGTAAAATGGCCTATGTCTGTGATTCGCCTGCAGGGAGAAATTACCGAATCAATAGTAAAGGCTGCAGATCATATTTTAATGCGTTGGCGCAGATATACAGATGAGAAAGCATTTATTTTCAGCGAAACCAATGGAGTACCACATAACACGATCACACCGATTGCGAGAAAAAAGGGCAACCTATTTGAGTTAGATATGGTACTGCGAAATAATATTACGACAGAGGAGTTCCCAATGGGTGTATATCATCCGCATCCGGAATACCATCATATCAAAAAAGAAAATATTGGCTTGATTGAGGTGATGGGCTTAGCGGTTCTTCCTGCCAGACTGAAAAAAGAAATGGCAGAGCTGGAACACAGAATATTGAATAAGGAGAATCTGTGGGAAAGCGATTTGACAAAATCACATGCAGAGTGGGCAGAGAAATGGATGCCAAACTATGAAATCACAGACGACAATATTCATGCAATCGTGCAAAAGGAAATAGGATTTGTGTTTGCAAAAGTGCTTGAATGCGCAGGTGTTTACAAAAGAACACCGGAAGGACAAGCTGCCTTCAAAAAATTTTTGGAGTGCATATAAAAAAAGGACCATTTCACATTTGTGAAGTGGTCTGCTTTTTTGGTATTCAGTTTTCACAAATAGTCCTTTTAGCCAGATTATACATGATATACATGCTCAAAGTATCCTTTATAGAAAGCTAAAAGGTTGTTGATATAATTTTTGAATTTGCTCATTTTGTATTCCTCCTTTCCTTGTTTGCAAGTTCATTATAGGACAGGCTGGATAAGAATGCTTGCCAAATTAAAAGAAAATGTAGACAAATGTTGCAGAGGAAATCAACAATTAAGTAATAAAGGGGAGATGTATCAATGCATTTGACGTTTAAGGAAACAAAGGAAGAGGTATATGCGGCACAAAGAGTGTCAAAACATGTATCTCCACATTTACATAATGCATTGGAGATTGTGTGCGTAACGGAAGGAACACTTGAGATGGGAGTGGGGCAGGAATTATATCATATGGAAAAGGGTGATATCGGATTTGTCTTTTCTGATATTATTCATCATTATCAAGTGTTTTCAGAAAAAACGAGCCGGGCGGATTATATCTTGGTTCCGTCTTCTTTTGCAGGAGTATTTAAAGATAAAATACAAGGATATGCTCCTAAATATCCGGTTATTCGTGCGGGGCAGATTGAACCCGATGTTTATAATGCAATTCAGGCGATTATCCAAATGGAAGAAAACGAACCTATGATTGTTCAAGCTTATGTTCAAATTGTGCTGGCAAGATGTATAGGAAAAATGGAATTGGTGGAAAAAAGTTGTGTGGGAAGTGATGACTTAATTTATCGTACTGTATCTTATATATCAGGAAATTTCAGGAGACAGTTTTCTTTGGAAGATATGGCACGCGATCTTGGAGTGAGTAAGTATGTATTATCCAGGGTGTTTTCTAAAACATTTCACCGTAATTTCAATCAGTATCTCAATGATGCCAGATTAAGTTATGCATGCACAAGATTGGTAAATACCAGTGATACGATCCTGAATATCTGTCTGGACAGCGGTTTTGACAGTCAGAGAACATTTAACAGAGTGTTTAAAGAACGCTATAAAACCGCACCAAGTGAATATCGGAAAAACAAAAGAAGAAATGGGAAAGGAAAACCATGTTTTTGCCCCGGCTTACAAGGATGCGGATATAAAAGAGCTGGGAGAGATATGCGACCATATTATCTTTAATTCCTTTGCCCAGCTTCACTGTCATAAAGACGTTGTTTCAGGGAAAAGCCTAGGAC
>ENA-USYV01003614-USYV01003614.1-human-gut-metagenome-genome-assembly--contig:-NODE-3614-length-10407-cov-16.162149_pt1 | contig 10407 bp, 10 predicted proteins | sample MGYA00250066_ERZ773514 | MGnify/ENA primary metagenome ERZ773514 (study PRJEB29103, sample SAMN06112049) | human gut metagenome | biome: human gut; feature: ankylosing spondylitis patient; material... | reverse complement strand
ACATCATCGTCTACGGTAATCCCATACTCAACGAAGATTCCCTGCATAAAGCCTGTATCTGCCTTCAATTCTACCACTTTGTTCTCATTGGTGTCATTTGTCAGCTTGGCAAAAATATGACCTTCATTGTCAGAATAAAAATAATCGCTGTCAATAATACCGACTGTATTATTCATCTGAAGACGGAATTTAAATCCTAATCCACTTCTTGGGAAAATATTTAATACCCAATCAGATTCAATAAAAACTCGGATTCCTGTTGGAATCTTGATTGTTTCTCCTGGTTTTAATTCAAAATCAACCGGACTAAAAAAGTCATATCCTGCTGATCCTCTAGTTGCTCTCTTTGGCAATTTGATCTGGTCATAGATTTCTTTGATTTCTTCTTCTGAAGCTCCTGGAAAACTATCATCCCAGCTTTCTTTGAACTGTTCAAAACTTACTTTATGAAATTGTGCTATCTTATTCATCTGTATCTCCTAATTATAAATGATATTCTGCGTATCTGTTAATATTTATAACGTTCCTTATTTTATCAAACTAACGAATTTCTTTCAATAGTCCGGTAGTTTTTTCAATCCTTCAAATCGATATCCCTCTTTTTTTAGGTTTATGATCACTGTCTCCAACGCTTCTGCGTTTGATCGCGATATATTATGTATGAGTGGGATCGCACCTTTATGCGTATATTTTTGAAAATGTTCTATCACATAGTCTTTTCCAGGCTGTTGATCCACCTTAAAATCCACATAAGCCATACTCCAGAAAATTGTCCGATATCCCATCTTTTTGGTTAATGATAGTGTTCTCTCATTATACTCTCCCATTGGAGGTCTGATAAAAGGATCCATATCATATCCTGTTGCTTCTTTACAATACTGTGCACAATCTATGATCTCCTGTTTATTATCGCGATCTGACAATGTTGGCATACTCTTATGATGCACCGTGTGATTTCCTACGATATGCCCTTCTTTTTTCATACGCTTTACAAGTTTTGCTTCCTCTCTGATAAATGGTTTTGTTACAAAAAAAGCTGCTACAACTTTTTGTCTTTTCAAAACATCCAGAATTTTTGGAGTAAATCCATTTTCATATCCGCAATCAAACGTCAGATAAATCTTTTTTTCTGTACATTTGGGATCTACATAATATGCATCATATTTTGACAGATCTATTTTCTGTGAAACCTCTGGCTGCTGATGTTCTTCATTTCTTTTAAACCACCAACTTTCAATCCCTTGCGAAACATTTCCCACCGTCTTGTATATCTGTATTGTTGAATCTTGGTACGTATCCTGCTTTTTCTTTTTCTGCTCTTCGATTTGTCCCCTGCATCCACTAAGTAATATTCCTGTTATACAAACTAAGATCATCTGAAAAATCCTTCGATATTTCATAAAAGCACCCACACAACCCCTTTTTCTTATATGTATTATCCAATTTCTCACTTTATAAGTCTTTTATAAAATCTTTTAATATCTGCAGATCTTCATCTGTCAGCTGACATTCTCTGGAACTTGCAATCTCTCCCCAATGCTCTTCGATATTCGCTACCTGTTTCTTTTCTTTTTTTATCTCTTCTTTTTTCTTATTTTCTAAATTTTCTTTATAATTTTGTTTTTTTGTATAATTCAACATTCGATTTGGTAATATATTTTCCAAATAGTTGATCAGATTAATTTTTATTTTCCTCTTCATCTGATCCATTTTTGTTAAATAATCCATCATAAAGATGGAAATTCCACATACAACTCCAATGATCAAATTTCTTCCCCAGAAATTAATATCTGCATTCATTGCTATTCCACGAATAGCGCCCAGACATCCAAGACCTACACAGATAATTGCACAAAACCCTGGAATCTGTTCCAGGAAAAACGAATTTATCCCCAATATCTTGTCCGCTTCAAAATATTTATCCACAATACAGCTGATATTATTCACTTTTGTTTGCAGATTATAATAGTTTTCTATTTTCTTTTTTAATGTGCCGATCCAATGCCGTTTTGGTCTCTCCATTTCTTCTGAAGATACTAACAATCTATGATAATTTGCCCAAACTATGACCTTAGTAAGAACTGCGATCACCATTGCTGTTATAAATCCTTTCATAAAAAAAGTTTCCCTTAACATTTCCATAGATACCACTCCTTTTCATCATATATATGTTACTTATGATTATAAAAGGATATCTATCGAAACTTAAGAGAAACCGTCCTACAAAGTTAGACTACATTCTGTCTAATATTCCAAGAACCAGACGAACAATGTGTTTTATTGCCGCTTTTTCAAATTCTTCGTAACTTCCTGCTGCTTCCTGATCTGCTTTATCAGAGATCGCACGAAGAATGATAAATGGAATCTGATTTAAATGTGCTGCCTGTGCCATCGCTGCACCTTCCATCTCTGCACAGTATCCATCAAATTCATTGATCAGATAATGTTTCTTCTTATTATCTGAAATAAACTGATCACCACTGACTACTCTTCCAACATAGCTGTGGATATCTGGATTCACTTCGTCACATGTCTTCTTGGCAAGTTCGATCAGATCTTTATCTGCCTCAAAATAAGAAGTATCCATTCTAGGGATTTCCCCAACTTTATATCCAAAAACAGTTGCATCTACATCATGCTGAACTGCATCTTTGGAGATTACAATGTCCCCAATCTCAATGTCTTTATATAGTCCACCTGCAACACCTGTATTGATCACAGCTTTTACATCAAAACGATCTGCAAGAATTTGTGTGCATAATGCCATATTTACCTTACCAATCCCACTCTGCACGATCACAACTTCTTTATCTTTTAACTTTCCACAATAAAAATCCATACCTGCACAGGTTACTTTTTCTTTTTCTTCCATAGCTTCGATCAGCTGACTGACTTCTTCTTCCATGGCTCCAATGATACCAATCATATGTTATCTCCTTTTCTTTTATGTTGATTTCAGTTTACGAGAAATCGTAATTTATGTCAAATAAGAATCTCTTGAAATACACACTCTCTTGCACTATAATTTGTTGTGTATCTAGGCATTTTACCAGATACTTAATTTTTGAAATATATTTACAGGAGGATAATAGAATTATGGTATATAAAACAAAAGGAACTTGTTCCAGTGAAATTGAATTTGAGGTAGAAAATGGAATCTTAACAGATATCCATTTTGTTGGTGGATGTCAGGGAAATACAACTGGTGTCGCTGCATTAGCAAAGGGACTGCCTATTGATGAAGTTATCGACAAATTATCTGGAATTCAGTGTGGTTTCCGTGGAACTTCTTGTCCAGACCAGCTTTCTAAAGCACTGATCGCGTACAAAGAAAATAATTAATCGGGGTGAAAAGATCATGAAACGAATCGTATTAACCGGTGGAGGAACTGCCGGACATGTTACACCAAATATGGCACTTGTACCGAAACTGATCGATGAAGGATATAATATTTATTATATTGGTTCTTACGAAGGTATGGAAAAGAAACTGATCGAAGATATCGGTGTTACTTACTATGGAATTTCTTCTGGAAAGCTTCGCCGCTATTTTGATATCAAAAACTTCTCTGATCCATTCAGAGTTATCAAAGGATTTTTTGAAGCAAAGAAGATCTTAAAGAAACTTCGTCCAGATGTTGTATTTTCCAAAGGTGGCTTTGTCACTGTGCCTGTTGTGATTGCTGCCAAACAGCTCCATATTCCCGTGATCATTCATGAATCTGATATGACTCCAGGATTAGCAAACAAGTTAAGTATTCCTAGTGCAAGTAAAGTATGCTGCAACTTCCCTGAGACAGTAAAACTTCTCCCTGAAGGAAAAGCTGTACTAACAGGTTCTCCGATCCGTGAAGAATTATTTACAGGAAAATGTGAAGAAGGACTTCGTCTGTGTGGATTTACAGAAGAAAAACCTGTACTTCTTGTTATTGGTGGAAGTCTTGGATCTGTTGCGATCAACAATGCGATCCGCAGTAACATTGATGCGTTACTTGAAAAATACCAGATCATTCATCTGTGTGGACGTAATAACTTAGATGAAAGCCTTGAGGGCAGAGAAGGTTACAAACAGTTTGAATATGTCAAAGATGAGTTAAAACATTATTTTGCATGTGCAAATGTTGTTGTGTCCCGTGCTGGAGCGAATGCAATCTGTGAGCTTCTTGCACTTAGAAAGCCAAATATCCTGATTCCTCTTGGATTAGAAGCCAGCCGTGGAGACCAGATCCTGAACGCCAACTCTTTCGCAAAACAGGGATTCAGCACTGTTCTCGAAGAAGAGGCCCTTACAGGTGAATCTCTCCTGCAGGCAATCAATGAAACCCATAAAAACCGCCGGGCATTCATTGATAAAATGGCAGAAAGCCACTTGAACAACGCAGTATCTACCATCATTGAGCTGATTAATGAGTGCTGTAATGATTAACGGTAATCATCAAGTAATCCGGCTTCAATAATTCTTTTGCGGAAGCCGTACCGGTGGAGACTATGTGCCGATTCGTCAGGTTGTCATGAACGCACTGGAAAAGATTGAAAAAGCGTCACAGCAAGACGGAAATGTTACGGGAATACCGACAGGGTTTATTGATTTGGATTACCGGACAGCAGGATTACAGCCATCGGATCTGGTATTGATTGCAGCCCGTCCGTCTATGGGAAAGACAGCGTTTGTTTTAAACATTGCACAGTATGTGGCATTTCATGAAAACATGTGCACGGCGATATTTTCATTGGAAATGTCGAAGGAGCAGCTGGTAAACCGACTGTTCTCCCTGGAATCCCGTGTAGATGCACAGGCACTTCGTACCGGTAATCTGTCGGATGCTGACTGGGCGAAACTCGTCGAAGGAGCCGGAATCATAGGGGATTCCGAACTGATCATTGATGATACGCCGGGAATCAGTATTTCCGAGATGCGCAGTAAATGTCGTAAATATAAGCTGGAGCATGATCTGAAACTTATCATCATTGACTATCTGCAGTTGATGTCTGGGTCCGGCAGGAGTACAGACAGCCGGCAGCAGGAGATTTCGGACATCTCCCGTTCCCTGAAAGCACTTGCCCGTGAACTGAATGTACCGGTGCTTGCTTTGTCCCAGCTTTCCCGTGCAGTCGAGCAGAGACCGGATCATCGTCCGATGCTCTCCGATCTGCGAGAATCCGGAGCGATCGAGCAGGATGCCGATGTCGTGATGTTTATTTATCGTGATGATTATTATAACAAGGATACGGAACTGAAAGGAATTTCAGAAATCATTATCGCCAAACAGCGTAATGGTCCGATCGGTACGGTGAACCTCGCATGGCTGCCGGAATACACGAAGTTTGCAAATCTGGAACGATAAAATTTTTCTTATGATCATGCATCAAATTAAATACATTTGCCGAAATGCTTGCGCTTTGGACGGGTTTGTACTAGAATACCATTAAGCCAATAAGGCAATAATGATCATTATTCATAAGGAGGATTTTATTATGGCATACGTTATTTCTGATTCATGCGTTAGCTGTGGTACATGTGCAGGCGAGTGTCCTGTAGGAGCAATCTCTGCAGGTGCTTCTCAGTACGAGATCGATGCAAATAGTTGTGTTGATTGTGGTACATGTGCTGGTGTTTGCCCAACTGGAGCAATCTCTCAGGGCTAATCACATAATAAAACGAAACGAAGAGCTGTCTCTTAAACCACGGAGGCAGCTCTTTTTCGATTATAGAAAGAGAGGAATAACATGGCTACATTAGGAAATCCTAAGAACACGATTGCAGTATTGCAGAAATACCAGTTTAATTTTCAGAAAAAATTTGGACAGAATTTTTTGATTGATACAGGAATTTTAGAGGAAATTATAGAAGCTGCGCAGATCACAAAGGATGATTTTGTGCTGGAAATCGGTCCGGGAATCGGAACCATGACACAATATCTCTGTGAGGCGGCACGCGCGGTAGTGGCAGTGGAAATAGATACCAATCTGATTCCGATTCTAAAAGATACGCTTGCGGAATATAATAATGTTGATGTATTGAATGAAGATATTTTAAAAGTAAATATTTCAAAACTTGCGGAAGAAAAAAATAACGGGAAGCCGATCAAGGTCGTTGCAAATCTTCCGTATTACATTACGACTCCGATCATCATGGGATTGTTTGAAAGCCATGTGCCGATCGACAGTATCACGATCATGGTACAGAAAGAAGTAGCGGATCGTATGCAGGAAGGACCGGGAAGCAAGGAATATGGCGCACTTTCCCTGGCGGTGCAATATTACGCAAAACCGGAAATCGTAGTCAATGTTCCGCCAAGCTGTTTTATGCCGCAGCCGAAAGTCGGCAGTGCCGTGATCCGTCTGACACGACACAGTGAACCGCCGGTTACCGTAAAAAGTGAAAAACTGCTGTTTCAGGTGATCCGGGCATCGTTCAATCAGCGCAGGAAAACACTGGCAAACGGGCTTGCCAATTATGGTGCATTCGGTCTTCCGAAAGAAGAACTGCAGGCATGTATTGAGGAACTTGGCGTACCGGTTAATATTCGTGGAGAGGCACTTTCTTTAGAGCAGTTTGCACAGCTCTCCAATATTATTTATGATCACAGGAGTGCTGTATAAAAACAGCGCGGGCAGTCCATACTATCATCAAAGACCATAAAACGAAATGATGATGGAGGTAAGCCAAATGAGAAAACAACAGTATATAGCCACTGTCGCATGTCTGGTAGCGGGAGTGATTGGATTTGTCAGTGTATATGCCACGGATAAAGGAAAAGAACGCAGGGAAGCAGAACAGGAAATTGCAGAAACAACACAGCAGGAGACACCGGCTTCCTACGAAGTAAAACCGAGAACAACTGTGGAAGATGCAACAAAAAAAGCAGAAGAACAGGCATTAAAGCTTGCAGAACAGGAAAAGATGGAGCAGGAGGAAACCCAGCAGGAGCAGAAACAGGACGAGGAAAAAGCTGTAGAAACAGCGGCTGCGGTGACACAACATTTTGATAAGAGTTCTGCTGTCTGGCCAATAGAAGGAGATGTTCTTCTGGATTATAGCATGGATTCCACCATTTATTTTCCCACGTTAGAGCAGTACCGATGCAATCCTGCTATGGTGATCAGCGGAAAAGTCAATGACAAAGTATTTGCAATGGCAAAGGGAAAAATCACAGATATTCAGGAAAATGAAGAGACGGGATGTACTGTGATACAGGATCTGGGTGACGGATATGCTGCGGTTTACGGACAGTTGAAGGAACTGAATTTTGCAAAAGGGGATACGCCGGAAGCTGGTCAGGTGCTGGGTTATGTCAGTGAGCCGACAAAATATTATACAACCGAAGGCAGTAACGTCTATTTTCAGCTGAAAAAAGATGGAAAAGCTGTGGATCCGAAAGAGTATCTTCCGCAGATGGCGATGGATACGCTGGATTGACATTCATAGTTTTTTCTAATACAATAAAATGTAAACGGTTTTGGAGCTTTATGCGAAAAAACCGTACATAATCAAGAGGTATCTCAGCTTAAGAGGGATAAAATATGGAATTTAACCAGTACAATACAACCGTACAACAGTGGATTCATACAGTTCTGGAAAATCGGGAAACCAATGCGGACGTGGTGTTGGAATGCTGTCGGGATATCATAGCGTATGGACGGGAAACAGATGATCCAAAGCTGATGGGATTCGGTTTCTTTTATGGTGGGGAAATCTATTATGAATTAAATGACGGAGCACATTTTTTCCATATGATGACAGAGGCACTGACGTATCTGGACCGTGCAGAGGAATGGGAACTTGTGGTGCGTTGTTACAATTTTCTGGGAATCGCATCCATGAGCAGAGGAAATCCATCGCTTGCGCTTGACTATTATATGAATGGTCTTAAGGACAGTGATACATATGATCTTCCAATGCAAAAGATTATGATTCTGATCAATATGGGGTTATTGTATCTGGAGTGTGGGCATTATGCAGATTCCGAGAATTCTTTTTTAGAAGCTTATCAGATTTTGCAGACAAAACAGAAGGATGAAAAGTATAATTTTTATATGTATGCTTTTTATGGAAATATGGCAGAATGTCTGATCCTGCAGGATCGTCTGGAGGAAGCAAAACCATATCTGGAGTATCTGCATAAAGATGGCTGGGAACAGGTTGCCCTTACAGAGCGGCTGTTTATCGACATCGTGGATGTAATTTATTATCACAAGATGGGAGATGTACAGAAGCGGAATGAGAGTATTCAGATGATCCATCAGAATCTTCCGGATAATCTGACGGTACTGGACTTTTTTTCGGATTATTACCGTTGTTGTCTGGTGTTGCTGGAAACGGACCAGGATGAATCGTTCTGGCGTATCATTGAAGTAATCGAACCACAGGTGGTGAATTTTAAGATCATTAATCTGCAGCTGAAAGTTCTGTCCCTGAAGATGAAATTTTACCGGAAGCATAACCAGAATGCGGAATATCTGCAGGCGGCAGGGCTTTACTATGAATTGTCTGAACGGAATGAAGTAGTGACGCGCAACATGCTTTCGAGTATGATTACGTTGCGCAAAAATCTGGAAAATATGCGCAAAGCCAGAATGAAGGCGGAACGAAAGAATCTTGTATTACAGGAGCGTTCCGAGCAGGATCCGTTGACGCGTATGGCAAACAGGTTCCGTCTGAATGATTATGCAGAAGAGGTGTTTGCCTATTCGCAGGAGAATGATATTCCGGTTGCGATGGAAATACTCGATATTGATTATTTTAAGGAATATAATGATAATTACGGACATCAGGAAGGAGACCGGTGTCTGGTAAGTATCGCAAATACAATCCGTAATCTGGTGGAGGAAGCGGAAGGATTCTGTGCACGGTATGGAGGGGATGAGTTTGTCATTATCTATGCGAATGTGACATGGGAACAGGCAGTTTCCTATGCAGAGGAGCTGCGCAGACGTGTACTTGCACTGGAAATGGAGCACCGGTTTTCCAAGGCACTTCCGGTAGTGACGATTTCGCAGGGAGTCTGTTGGGGAATCCCGCGCAAGGGAAACCGCAGCTGGGATTTTTTGCATGCAGCAGATAATATGCTTTACCGGGTGAAGAAATTCAGCCGGAACAATTATTGTGTAGGGGGGCTTGATGAAACTGAAGACGTGACCATGGGAACCACATTGTAACGGCATGGCAGTCGAAACCTGGCAAAAAGAAAAGGATGAAAATGGAAACAGTTAAATTTGAAGAATTAGGGTTATATCCGCAGCTTCTGCGGGCAATCAAAGAGATGGGATTTGAAGAGGCAACACCTATCCAGTCACAGGCGATTCCGGTTGTGATGAGTGGGGTAGATGTGATTGGTCAGGCACAGACCGGGACCGGAAAGACGGCTTCTTTCGGAATCCCTCTTTTGATGAAAGTGGACCCTAATAATAAAAAAACGCAGGCAATCGTACTTTCTCCGACAAGAGAACTGGCCATCCAGAGTGCGGAAGAAATCCGGAAACTTGCAAAATATATGCATGGGATCAAAGTGCTTCCCATTTATGGAGGGCAGGATATTTCCCGTCAGATCAAGGCATTAAAAGGTGGGGCAACCATCATCATCGGAACACCGGGGCGTGTGATGGATCATCTGCGCCGCAAAACCATTCGCTGTGATTATATTAACACGATTGTGCTGGATGAAGCGGATGAGATGCTTAATATGGGATTCCGCGAGGATATAGAAACAATTTTATCCTATATCCCGGATGAAGACCGGCAGACCGTACTTTTTTCGGCAACTATGCCAAAGCCGATTCTGGAAATCACAAGAAAATTCCAGCATGATGCGACTACGATCAAGGTGACGAAGAAAGAACTGACGGTTCCAAATATTGACCAGTATTATTATGATGTGCGCAGAAATGATAAGATGGAAGTGCTGACACGCCTGCTGGATTATTATAATCCAAAGCTTTCGCTGGTATTTTGTAATACCAAGCGCATGGTGGATGAACTGGCATCGGAATTACAGGGGCGCGGTTATGCAGCAGAGGGAATTCACGGCGATATGAAACAGGTGCAGCGTGACCGTGTGATGAAAAATTTCCGGAATGGAAAAGCAGATATCCTGATTGCAACCGATGTTGCAGCGCGTGGAATTGATGTGGATGATGTTGAAGCGGTATTCAACTATGATCTGCCGCAGGACAATGAATATTATGTGCACCGGATCGGAAGAACCGGACGCGCCGGCCGTACCGGAAAAGCGTTTAATTTCGTTAAGGGCAAGGAAGTATACAAACTCAAAGAGATCCAGCGCTATTGCAAGACAAAGATCAAGGCGCAGCCAATCCCATCTTCGGATGATGTGGCAGCGATCAAGGCGGATAAGATTCTTGACGGCATCGGACAGATTATCGAGGACGGAGATCTGCGCGATATGA
>ENA-USYV01003598-USYV01003598.1-human-gut-metagenome-genome-assembly--contig:-NODE-3598-length-10469-cov-4.151174_pt1 | contig 10469 bp, 8 predicted proteins | sample MGYA00250066_ERZ773514 | MGnify/ENA primary metagenome ERZ773514 (study PRJEB29103, sample SAMN06112049) | human gut metagenome | biome: human gut; feature: ankylosing spondylitis patient; material... | reverse complement strand
TCTTACAGGAAAGCTCATGAGATGTATGGAGAAGATCTTCCGAAGCAAGTTTCCGCACGTCTGGAAAAAGAACTGAATTCCATTATTTCAAATGGGTATGCGGTTATGTATATCATTGCGCAAAAGCTTGTTTGGAAGTCAAATGCGGACGGATATCTTGTAGGTTCGCGAGGATCGGTCGGATCTTCCTTTGTTGCGACAATGGCGGGAATTACAGAGGTAAATCCGTTAAGTCCGCATTATTATTGTTCAAAATGCCATTATAGTGATTTTGAGTCGGATGAAGTGCGTTCATTTGCCGGCGGATGCGGGTATGATATGCCGGATAAGAAGTGTCCGGTATGCGGAGAACAGCTTGTGAAAGCGGGATTTGATATTCCGTTTGAGACATTCCTAGGATTCAAAGGAGACAAAGAACCGGATATCGACTTGAACTTTTCCGGAGATTATCAGGCAAAGGCTCATAAATATACAGAAGTTCTTTTCGGTGAAGGACATACATTTAAGGCTGGAACGATCGGTACTCTGGCAGATAAGACAGCGTATGGATTTGTCCGGAACTACTATGAGGAACATGAGCAAAGAAAACGAAAATGTGAGATAGAAAGAGTGACCGAAGGGTGTACGGGAATCCGAAGAAGCACAGGTCAGCATCCGGGAGGTATCGTCGTTCTTCCTCACGGGCATGATATCAATGAATTTACTCCGGTTCAACATCCGGCAAATGATATGGAATGTGGAATTACAACGACACATTTTGATTATCATTCCATCGATCATAACTTGTTGAAGTTAGATATTCTGGGACATGACGATCCGACGATGATCCGTACACTGGAGGACTATATTACATCGGATGCTATGGAAAATGAATACAATGCAGATCATCCGTTTATTGCGACCGAAATTCCTCTTGATGATAAGGATGTGATCGAACTGTTTCATGGAACAGAAGTGTTGGGGATTAAGCCGGAAGATATTGACGGATGTAAGATCGGAAGTCTCGGAATACCGGAATTCGGAACGGACTTTGTTATTCAAATGGTTCAGGATACGAAACCGCAGACACTTTCGGATCTGATCCGTATTTCCGGATTATCGCACGGAACGAATGTGTGGCTTGGAAATGCACAGGAGCTTGTGAAGTCGGGAAAGGCGACGATTTCGACGGCGATTTGTACGAGAGACGATATTATGATCTATCTTATCAACAAAGGAGTAGAAAGTGCTCTTGCGTTTACGATTATGGAAAGTGTGCGAAAAGGAAAAGGACTGAAACCGGAATGGGAAGAGGCGATGAAAGCACAGGATGTGCCGGATTGGTATATTTGGTCATGTAAAAAAATTAGCTACATGTTCCCGAAAGCACATGCCGCCGCTTATGTTATGATGGCATATCGGATCGCATACTGTAAGATCAACTATCCTCTTGCATATTATGCGGCGTATTTCGGCATCAGGGCGGATGCGTTTTCGTATGCGCTTATGTGTCAGGGAAAAGAAACGTTGAATTATCATATAAAACAGTATAAAAGTAAAGGGGATCAGCTAAGCAAGAAAGAGCAGGACGTGCTAAAAGACATGAAGATCGTTCAGGAAATGTATGCCCGTGGATTTGAGTTTGTTCCGATTGATATTTATAGGGCGAAGGCAAAGATGTTTCAGATCGTAGACGGAAAGCTGATGCCGTCGCTTGCAAGCATTGAAGGAATGGGGGATAAAGCTGCCGAGGCAGTGGAAGAGGCGGCGAAAGACGGGGCGTATCTGTCGCTTGACGACTTCAGGCAAAGAACAAAAGTCAGCAAGACTGTGATTGATCTGATGGCGGAGCTTGGATTGTTTGGAGATCTTCCGCAGAGTAATCAGTTATCGCTGTTTGATTTTACATGATGGCAGAAACTTTTTAAACGCCGCGGAATGCGGAGAATAAAAAGATAAGATGCAGGAGAGAAAGACGTGATCAGAAAATTTCAAAGACAGGATCTGGAAGCGGCAGTGAAAATCTGGCTTGCCGCGAATAAAGAAGCGCATGATTTTATTGATCCGTGTTATTGGGAAGGTTACAAAGATGCGGTTAAAGAGATGTTTTTGCAGGCGGAAATCTATGTTTTCGAGACAGAAGACATGATGGAAGAGATATTTGATGAAACAGGCGGAATTCTCGGCTTTATCGGATTAGATAAAGATTATGTGGAGGGGATTTTTGTCAGAGGAGACGTTCGCTCCCAAAGTATCGGAAAGCAGCTTCTTGATTTTGTAAAACAAAAGAGAAAAAGATTAGAATTAAACGTATATGTAAAAAATAAAAGGGCAGTACAATTTTATGAAAGGGAAGGATTTTGTATTCAAAGAGAAGGAAAAGATGCGGAAACCGGAGAAAAAGAATATTGTATGCTATGGATAAAATAAATGACTTTTATATGAATCCGGAGAAAATATAAACAAGGCGTATGAAAACAGAGGAATAAAAACATCTGTTACATAAATGAGGATGGAGATGGAACATAGAAATTCAGTATTAATCGTAGAAGATGATGTAAATATTAACGGACTTTTAAAAGAAGCATTAGAAAAAGAAGGGTATATATGTACGCAGGCGTTCTCAGGTACGGAAGCAAGAATGATTTTACAGGGGGAAAGATATTCGGTTATACTTCTTGATTTAATGCTTCCGGGAATTCCGGGGGAAGAAGTACTTAGAGATATTCGAAAGAAAGGAAATACCCCGGTGATCATTCTAACAGCAAAAGATACGATTGATGATAAAGTGGAATTTTTGCGCGGCGGAGCGGATGATTATGTGACAAAGCCGTTTGATATTAAAGAAGTAACTGCCAGAGTGGAAGTGCAGATCAGAAGGGCAGAAACAACAGGGAGAAAAGAGGAGGAACACCGATTTACTTATCAGGAGCTGGAACTTAATAAGGGTGATTTTACTGTAAAAGTGGGAAATACAGAATTGCCTCATATTACAAAACAGGAATTTTCAATATTGGAGCTGTTGTTAAAACATCCGAAAAAAGTATTCAGCAAAGAAGAAATGTTTGAATATGCGTGGGAAGAGCAATATATGGGAGAGACAAAGACGCTAGACGTACATATAAGTAATATCCGCAAGAAGATCAAGGCTGTGACAGATAAAGAATATATTGAAACTGTATGGGGGATCGGGTACAGGCTTCATCCGTAATCTTTACTCTTTTTTTACTTTTTATTTGCGATTGATTAGCAATTTGTTTATAGAATGAGAGCAGATAAAGAAAAGAAAAGGAGAAAAAAGATGAGTGAATATTTATTGGCTACACACGGATTGACAAAACAATTCGGTCATCATAAGGCGGTAGATCATGTTGATCTTCATGTGAAAAAAGGTTCGATTTACGGCTTTATCGGAAGAAACGGAGCTGGGAAAACGACATTTTTGAAAATGATAAGCGGTTTATCACAACCGACTTCGGGTGAGATTGAAATGTTCGGATATAAGAATGCTCAGTTGAAAAACGTACGTTCAAGGATCAGCTGTCTGATTGAGTCGCCGGGACTATACGGAAATATGTCTGCTTATGATAATCTGGCGGTAAAATGCCGATTGTTTGGGATCAATGACAAAAGATACATTGAAAATATATTAAAAACAGTTGGCCTGTCTAATGTGGGAAAGAAAAAGACAAAACATTTTTCGCTCGGAATGAAGCAAAGACTCGGGATCGGTATGGCTCTTGTCGGAGAGCCGGATCTGCTGCTGCTCGATGAACCGATTAACGGATTAGACCCACAGGGAATCGCGGAAATCCGGGATATGATCTTCAAACTTCGAGATGAGCAGAATATGACGATCATTATTTCCAATCATATTTTAGAAGAGTTGTCTAAAATCGCAACCCATTATGGAATTATTCATAACGGAACTCTCGTACAGGAAATTACGAAAGAAGAGTTGATGCAGCGCTGTGGAGAAAGGATGGAGATTTTTCTCGATGACCCAAAACAGGCGCTGCCGGTGCTGGATCAGATGGGATTTAAGAACTATCAGGTGACAGACAAGAATACGATCCACATATACGAAAGGCTGGATGAAAGCGCAGCTGTGAATATGGAACTTGCAAAAGCAGGTGTCAGTGTGAGAGGGATTGGAATTACAAGCGAAGAACTTGAAAATTATTTTCTGAATCTGACAGGAGGTGCCTGCAATGCTTAATATGATACGAATGGAATTGTTCCGTATGTTTAAAACAAAAAGCCTCTATGTAATCTGGACAATTTTTGCTGTTCTTATGATTGTGACAACAGCGCTTACAGCGGGTGAAATGGATGCATATTCGCTTGAGGATCGGCAGCAGAATTATGAATATGCAATGGAAGAACAAGAAAGCGGTCAGGTGAATCTTGGAATGGATGTGACGCCTCCGACAAAACCGGGGGAACAGGTTTCTGTTTTCGATATGTTTTTTGCAAATATAAAAGGAAAGGCCGTTGCGGTGTTTATGATCATCTTTACAATCCTGTATTCTACGGCAGATGTAACGAGCGGATTTGTGAAAAATATAGCAGGTCAAGTGAAAAACAGAGGTTTGATCGTATGTGCCAAAGCCGTATGTTTGTTCCTTTATACAGTATTGACGATGATGTTGTTCTTCATTGTACAGGCAGTGGCAAACAAATTGTTTTTCCATGAAGTTATACTGGGAGATAAAAGAGCATTTGCGCTTTATTTTCTTCTTCAGACGATACTGCATTTTGCTCTTTTGATGATCGTAATGTGTATTGCGCTTGTGATCAGAAATAATGTAGTCAGCATTGTGATAGGTATTTGTCTGTGTATGAATGCACTTATTATTTTTTATAGTTTTATTGATCGTATGCTTGCAAAAGTCGGACTGGAAAATTTTCATATGATCAATTATACTGTGAGCGGGAAGATTACGCTTCTTGGAACAGAGATTACATCGGAAATGGCGGTTACTTCTTTGCTGGTTGGATTTGCATTTGTGGCAGCCGCAGTCTGTTTGGGAAGTTTTGTGTTTAAGAAACGAGATATTTAACATGTATGTTATAGTTGGGATTTTGGTCGGAGTTATTATTACATTGATTTGTATATTGGGTAGTTATATGCGGCAGGTAAAAGATATCTGCCGCCAATTGCGTTTTCTGAGAGAGCATGAGAGCAATATGCTCATCACAAAAGAAATTAAGCTGGGAAATATTAAAGAGTTGACAGATCTTCTGAACGAGATGATTAAAGAACGAAAAGAAGAAGCTGCACAATATGTAAAAAAAGAACGGATGATTGCTGATACATATACGAATTTATCGCATGATATAAGGACGCCCCTGACATCAATGGACGGATATTTTCAACTGCTGGAAACCTGTTCGTCTGAAGCGGACAGGAAGCGTTATATCGAAATCATAGAGGAACGAATCGAAAGCCTTAAAGAGATGCTGGAAGAGCTGTTTACTTATACAAAGTTAAAAAATGAAACGTATGAATTGAAAAAAGAACGACAAAACTTAACTCAGATTCTGAAAGAAACAGTGTTTTCATATTATGATGAATGGGCAGAAAGGGGAATTGTTCCGGAATTTGACTTGACAGATACGCCTGTTTGGATCATGGGGAATGGACAGGCGCTTAGAAGGATTATACAAAACATTGTGAAAAACGGGTTGGATCATGGAAATAAAGAATTGAAGATTCAACTGAAAAAGAAGGAAAACAGAGCGAAGCTAGTGTTTAAAAATAGAGTGGAATATCCGGATCGGATCGATCTTCAAAGAGTCTTTGAACGTTTCTATAAAGCAGATGAAGCAAGAAGCAAAAATTCGACAGGACTCGGCCTTTCTATTACAAAAGGGTTTGTACTGAAAATGAATGGAGAAATCAGCGCGCAGATGAAGGGTGACTGGTTTAGTATTCATATCAGTTTTCCGTTAATATGAAGTTAAAACGGATGAGAGAGACTTTGTTTTTTCTTTCTTGATATCCTCTTGCTATCGGAACATGCTGACTATATAATGAAAACAGAAGAATGCGGGGCAGAATACTATAAACATCCATATAAAGTGAAGCGGATGAAAGTAACGAAAACGCAGCAGAAAGGAAGGAAATGGAAATGACGAGAAATTTTGGGTGTACGAAGGAAGGAAATCAGGCGAGTCTCTATGTGATAAGAAATGAAAACGGGATGGAGGCAGCAGTGACTGACTTAGGAGCGACACTGGTCAGTTTGAAGGTGAAAAATAAAGAGGGAAGCATGGCGGACGTTGTTCTGGGATATGAAAACGCGGCCGGTTATGAGGCAGGTACGTGCTTTTTCGGAACGATTGTAGGAAGAAATGCAAACCGGATTGGCGGCGCGCAATTTGAATTAAACGGAAAAACATATCATTTGACGGGGAATGATAACGGAAATAATCTGCACAGCGGTATGGATTTCTACAATATAAGGATATGGGCGACGGAAGAGGTGACGTAGACGTCTGTTCGTTTTAAACTTCATAGTCCGGATGGAGATCAGGGATATCCGGGAACGGCAGATATATACGTGACATACAGCCTTGATAAAGATGATAAGCTTGATATCTTTTATGAAGCTTTGTCGGACAAAGATACGATTCTGAATATGACAAATCATAGTTATTTTAATTTAGATGGACATAACAGCGGAAGTGTACTGCAGCATACGCTTACTCTGGAGGCGGATTATTTTACTCCGGGGGATGCACAGTCAATACCGACAGGAGAGATTCTTCCGGTGGAGAATACACCTATGGATTTTCGGGAAGGAAGAAAAATAGGAGAGAGGATCGAGGAAGAGTACGAACCGCTTCGATTCGGAAACGGATATGATCACAACTGGGTTTTGAAAAACAAAGGAAACTTTGAGAAAGTGGCGGAACTTATGGCTGAGGAAAGCGGAATCGTGATGGAAACTTACACGGATCGTCCGGGAATGCAGATTTATACGGCGAACTTTGTAGAAAATGAAGTAGGTAAAGAGGGCGTCGTATATGGGAAAAGAAGCGCAGTTTGTTTAGAAACACAGTGTTATCCTGATGCGGTTCACCATGAGAATTTCCCAAGTCCTGTATACCGTGCAGGTGAAAAATATACCGCACATACTGCATTTCGTTTTTTGATAAAGAAGTAAAAACAGATTGAAAAGACAGATATGAAACAGAAAGCTGCCAAGGGGTATATCAGCGGCTTTCTGTTTTTTGCATTAGTGGAGAATGTAATCCGGGAATGTGCCTTTTAAAAATTTCGATGATTGTGTCTGACTGAAAAAGGATGGGTACAAAATGACGGGAAAATAAGAGCTAAAATGACAAATATTATAAGACATGACTAATAAAATCTTAAAAAATTCAATATAAACAGAAAAATATTCTATGTTATATTTAAAAGAATTCATATAAACTGTCACTATCAACAAAAAATATCTGTGCGAAAAAGAGCAGAAGGGAGAAAATGTATGAAGAGAAAAATAGCTTTAATCACAATGGCGGCGGTAATGGCACTGTCAGTTACTGCGTGTGGAGGAGGATCTGACAGCGGAAAGTCAGCGTCAAATAATTCTTCCGGATCGGAAGTGGCAAATAAGGACAAACCGTTGGTATGGTTCAACAGACAGCCGTCAAACAGTTCCACGGGAGAATTGGACATGACAGCATTGAACTTAAATAAAGATACATATTATGTAGGATTTGATGCAAATCAGGGTGCTGAACTTCAGGGAACTATGGTAAAAGACTATATCGAAAAAAATATAGATAAAATTGACCGTAACGGTGACGGAGTGATCGGATATGTTCTGGCTATCGGAGATATCGGACATAACGATTCTATCGCACGTACAAGAGGTGTCCGTAAAGCTCTTGGTACAGGCGTAGAGAAAGACGGAGATATCGACAGCGCTCCGATCGGAACAAATGCAGACGGAACTGCAACTGCTGTAAAGGACGGAACGATTGAAGCCGGCGGAAAGAAATATGTAGTAAGAGAACTTGCTTCTCAGGAGATGAAGAACTCTGCAGGAGCAACATGGGATGCGGCTACAGCAGGAAATTCAATCGGCACATGGTCCTCTTCATTTGGGGAAAACATAGACGTTGTAGTTTCCAACAATGACGGAATGGGAATGTCAATGTTTAATGCATGGTCAAAAGATAATAAAGTACCTACTTTCGGATACGATGCAAATAATGACGCGGTAGCTGCTATTGCAGAAGGTTACGGCGGAACGATCAGCCAACATGCAGACGTACAGGCATATTTGACATTGCGTGTTATCCGTAATGCACTTGATGGCGTAGATATTGATACAGGTATCGGTACAGAAGATGAAGCAGGCAATGTTTTGTCTGAAGATGTATATACATACAATGAAGAGCAGCGTTCTTACTATGCGTTGAATGTAGCGGTTACAGCTGATAACTATCAGGAATTTACAGATTCTACAAAAGTATATGAGCCGGTATCCAAACAGCTGGATGAGAAAGAACATGCGAAAAAGAAAGTATGGCTGAACATTTACAATGCTTCCGATAACTTCTTAAGTTCTACATACCAGCCGCTTCTTAAGAACTATGATGATCTTCTTAATTTAGACGTTGAGTATATCGGCGGTGACGGACAGACAGAGTCCAATATTACAAACCGTCTTGGAAATCCTAGCCAGTATGATGCGTTTGCGATTAACATGGTAAAAACAGATAATGCGGCTTCCTATACATCATTACTTCAGTAATAATGAGGATAAGCAGGTCTATTAGGGAGAAGGAATTCTCCCTAATATTTTTGCGGCGGCGATAAGCTAAAGTCCGGGTTTGCCTGAGACTATGGCGGCTGCCTGCGATCTCGGAGAGTACCTTTTGGTGATTTCGGTAATTGAGATCAGGCAGTCAGAGAAAGTTGTCTGTGGGAAAAGGACTGCAACCGTTTGGGTAAAGATAGAAAAATTCTAAAGTATAATAGGAGTAAAAAGCATGGCAGATAAGAAAGATAATATCGTCTTATCGATACGGGATATGAGTAAGTCCTTTGGAAGAAACAGAGTTCTCACTCGCATCAATCTGGATGTGAAAGCGGGAACAGTTATGGGGCTTATGGGGGAAAACGGCGCTGGAAAATCAACGATGATGAAGTGTCTTTTCGGTACCTATCAAAAAGACGAAGGAAATATCTTCCTGGATGGGAAAGAGGTAAGTTTTTCCGGACCGAGGGAGGCGTTGGAAAACGGTATCGCTATGGTTCACCAGGAATTGAATCAGTGTCTGGAGAGAAATGTAGTTGACAATTTGTTTCTTGGACGGTATCCGGTGAATGCGGTCGGTGTAATAGATGAAGGCCGGATGAAAAAAGAGGCGTCTGAACTTTTCAGAAAATTGGGAATGACAGTCAACTTGTCTCAGCCGATGCGTAATATGTCGGTTTCTCAGCGGCAGATGTGCGAGATTGCAAAAGCAATCTCTTATAATTCCAAGGTGATCGTTTTGGATGAGCCTACCTCTTCATTGACGGTGCAGGAAGTAGAAAAACTTTTTGAAATGATGAGAATGCTGAAAGAGCAGGGAATTGCTTTGATTTATATTTCTCATAAAATGGATGAAATTTTTGAAATTTGTGATGAAATATCGGTGCTTCGAGACGGAAATCTGGTTATGACAAAGAGCACGGAAGATACAGATATGAATGAACTGATTACGGCAATGGTAGGACGTTCTCTTGAAAACCGTTTTCCGGAAGTGGATAATACGCCGGGAGATGTGGTTTTGTCCGTGCAGCATTTATCTACAAAATTCGAGCCTTATCTTAAAGATGTGTCTTTTGATGTGAGAAAAGGAGAAATCTTCGGATTGTATGGTCTGGTAGGAGCCGGACGAACAGAGCTTATGGAGACGATTTTCGGAGTGCGCACCAGGGCGGCAGGACGAGTATACTTTAATAATCATCTTATGAACTTTGAAAGTGCGAAAGATGCGATGGAACATGGCTTTGCTATGATCACGGAGGAACGTAAGGCAAACGGATTATTTTTGAAGGGAGATCTTACGTTTAATACAACGATAGCAAACTTGAAACAGTATAAATCAGGGATCGCTCTTTCTGATTCGAAAATGGAAAAAGCGACTGCGGAAGAAATCAAGACTATGCGGACAAAATGTATGGGACCAAATGATATGATTTCAAATCTTTCCGGAGGAAACCAGCAAAAAGTTATTTTTGGAAAATGGCTGGAAAGAGAACCGCAGGTATTTATGATGGATGAACCGACAAGAGGAATTGATGTCGGCGCAAAATATGAGATATATGAACTGATTATCAACATGGCAAAGCAGGGCAGGACGATCATTGTTGTCTCGTCTGAAATGCCTGAAATTCTGGGAATTTCTCGTAGTGACCATATCCGAGCAGTTGCCCTCTATGGCGTAGACCGTGCTGCCGTTGCAGCCGGAGACGATTCCCA
>ENA-USYV01003596-USYV01003596.1-human-gut-metagenome-genome-assembly--contig:-NODE-3596-length-10472-cov-3.665224_pt1 | contig 10472 bp, 9 predicted proteins | sample MGYA00250066_ERZ773514 | MGnify/ENA primary metagenome ERZ773514 (study PRJEB29103, sample SAMN06112049) | human gut metagenome | biome: human gut; feature: ankylosing spondylitis patient; material... | reverse complement strand
CACGTAGGTTATGTTACTAACGGTGTTCACTTCCCGACTTGGAGTGCAACAGAATGGAAACAACTGTACTTTAAATACACTGCTGCTGATACTGGTGGCAGTCTTCCCGGATCCGATGTTCTGGCTTGCAGAGCTTTTGGGCATCCAGTCTCCGGCAAATATGGTATTTCTCTTTGTTATCTTTATCCTTTTAATTAAGACATTTAATCTGACACTTGAAATTTCACAGCTTCAGTACAAAATACAGGAGCTGGTACAGAAAATAGCATTAGATGAAAATAAAAAGAACAAAGAAGCGGACAAGGAGGAAAAATGAGCAAAGTATCTGTGATTGTTCCGGTTTATAATGTAGAGCAATATATAAAACGATGCCTGAAAAGTATTCTGGATCAGAGCTGGCAGGATTTTGAGATTTTATGTGTGGATGACTGTGGTCAGGATCAGAGCATTTCTATTATAGAGCAGATGCAGAAAGAATATCCGCAGAAAATAAAAATATTATACGGGGAACAAAACATGGGCCTGGGTGCTGCAAGAGATCGAGGAATGAAGGCGGCATCCGGGGAATACATTGCCTTTATTGATAGTGATGATTATCTGAAACGAAATTTTCTGGAAACTTATATGCATGCAGCACAGAAAAAAGATGCAGATATCATTGTTGGCGGTTATATCCGTGATGTAAACGGAAAGTTATCGGAAACACCGATCGATGTCAACGATGATACATTTGTATGGATGAATGTCAGTGCCTGCACAAAAGTATATAAGAGAAAATTTCTGGAAGATAATCATCTGTCTTTTTATGGAGTAAGACGCTACGAAGATGAAGGATTTATGTATCGATGTCTGGCATGTCATCCGGTTGTTGAACTTATGGCATATTCCGGTTACTATTACTATATGAATAGCGAGTCTATTACCAGGAGCAGCAAGAGCGATCGAACCGGTATTGTAAAAGAATATTTTCAGACAGTGAACAAACTGGCTGATACCGTAAAGTGTGACAGAGAGACTCAGCCATTGTTAAATTATTGCCTGGTATCCGGACTGACGGCAAATATGCTTTATAATGGTCAGGGATGCGGCGGAAAAAAAATGAAAGAATTATATATTCAGTATAATAAACTGCTCAATAAAATAGACAGAGATATCTGCAAAAACAAATACATTGCATTGAAGTATTTAAAATCAGAACCGGCAAAAAAGAGATATACAACATGGCTGATCTTAAGACTGAGAAAAATCGGACTGGACAGGCTGCTGTTTTTTCTGGTAAGCAGGATCTGATAAAAGTAAAGCTGAAACAATGAGAGGAATTATCAGATGAAAAATAAAAAATTAAGCTCTGAAGAAATCAAACAAATAGAACTGAACCTGTTATTAAAACTGGATGAGATATGTAAAAAATACAAGCTCAGATATTACCTGTGCGGAGGAACACTTCTTGGTGCAGTCCGTCATAAAGGTTTCATTCCGTGGGATGATGATATCGATGTTCTGATGCCGAGTGAAGATTTTGAGAAGCTTTTGAGACTGGAAAAAAAGCAGAAACAAGATGCGGTGGAAAAGATTGTTTCCTGGAAATCTGGTAATTCTATCTATCCGTTTATCAAACTGATCAATACGAATACGGTACTGAAAGAAAAGTATCTTTCTGAAGAATTTACAACGGGTATCTGGATCGATATTTTTCCACTGGATGGTATGCCGGATGACGAAAAAATTATCGCAAAGAAATTTAAGAAAATTAAATTTTATAAGACTATACTACTGACGGCTTACAGCGAAATGGGAAAAGGAGCTACCTGGTATGCGGCACTTGCAAAGCGAGTCCTGATCCCGATCTGCAAACATCTCAACACGAAAAAACTCTGCAATAAATTAAATGCGATATCAAAAGAGTATCCGATCGACAAGTCGCCGTATGTGGGCGGTTTTCTGTGGGGGTATGGACCGCAGGAGAAAATGCCGAAAGAATTTTTAGAGCCGGTGGAAGTAGAATTTGAAGGATATATGTTTCCGGCACCAAAATGCTGGGATTTCTATCTGACACAACTGTACGGAGATTATATGCAGCTTCCTCCGGAAAATAAGAGGATCTCGCATGATTTCAATGTTTATATGAAGGAGAATAAAGAATAATGAATATCGGACTGATCTTTGCCGGAGGTTCCGGAGTGAGGATGAATACAAAAGGTCTGCCAAAGCAGTTCCTTGAGATGAACGGAAAAGCAATCATCATTCATACGATCGAGCATTTTGAAAAATGTAAAGCGATTGATGCAATCGTGATTGTATGTCTGAAAGACTATATTGAATATCTGGAAGATCTTCTGGACCGGGATCGTATCACAAAGGTAAAGAAAATTGTGCCGGGCGGTTCCTGCGGTCAGGAATCCATCTATCATGGACTTTGTGCAGCAGAAGAAATTTCAGAGAATGAAGATGATATCATTCTGATCCATGATGGAGTACGTCCCCTGATATCCGGAAAATTAATCCATGATAATATCAATATGGTAAAAGAAAAGGGAAATGCGATCACGGTAACACCGGCAACAGAGACGATCATTCAGGTTGGCGGTGAACAGGAGATTACGAATATCATCGACCGCAAAAGCTGTTATACAGCAAAAGCACCGCAAAGTTTTTACCTGAAAGATATTCTTGATGTGCATCGTCAGGCGATAAAAGAAAATAAAACTGACAGGATTGATTCTGCAAGTCTGATGAAAGAATTTGGACATACTCTTCACACACTCGAAGGCCCGACCGAAAATATCAAGATTACAAATCCATCTGATTTTTATATTTTCCGTGCCATTTTGGAAGCAAAGGAAAACTCACAGATCTTTGGATTATAGACTATGGGAGACAGAAATATGCCAGATATTAAAATCAGTATAATTGTTCCGGTATATAATTCGGAGAAATATTTGCCGGAAACGGCACAGAGCATTTTAAAACAGTCTTTTTCGGATTTTGAATTAATCCTTGTGGATGATGGATCAAAAGATGGAAGCGGAAAAATATGCGATCAGCTTGCAGCGAAAGATACCAGAATAAAAGTTATCCATAAGACAAACGGCGGGATCTGTTCTGCACGAAATGCAGGATTAAAAGAAGCGGCCGGAGAATACATTGCATTTTGTGATAATGATGACATTTATCTGCCGGGACTTTTAGAAGATAATTATGCACTTGCAAAAAAATATGATGCAGATGTGGTGCGTTATTCCAGAAGTTATCGCACGGTCAAAGACGGAAAAGTGATCGCAGAAGAAAAGACCTCTTTTAAAGCAGGTGTATACAGCAGTTCACAGTTTGCTGCAAATTTTGATCAGATCAACAAAGCCGGAGAAGGAATCTGGGCCGGTATTTACCGAAGAGCTTTTTTACAGAAAAATCAGATTGATTTTGATGAAACCATGAAGTTTGGATATGAAGATCTGGATTTTATAACGAAAATTTATTTGTGCAGCCCAAGTGTTGTACTGAATCCGAAGACTTACTATGTGTGTATGATGCGATATGCACACAGTACAAGCGGAAAGACAGACATTAACAATATCACTTCGCTGATGAAGTGTCTGGAAAATAAAAGCAGACTGGTAACACAGACCGGTATTGAAACACAGATTCCGGCATTTTGGGTGGAAGAGCTTTCCAGAAGAATTTATACGATCGTGCGTTATGTAAGCCCGAAAAAAGTAAAAATGCCGTTTGGAAAAAGAATCGAGCTTTTAAAATATTTCCGCACAGCAGCAGTGTTTCAGCAACCGACAGATAAAAAGAAAACGGAAGCATTTAAGAAGCAGTCGAAGCCAGGCTGGCTGATCTGGCACTTATTTGATAAGAAGCATTACTGGCTGTTATACTTTCTGGTAACAGGCAAACAAAGGCTGTCAGAGAAATAAGGAGCAGGGAACATGAAAGAAAAGTCAATCAAATTAAACGCAGTGCTCAATGTTATGAAAACGGTATTGTCTCTGGTATTTCCACTGATCACATTTCCGTATATCACACGAGTACTTCAGGTAAATGCGATTGGAAAATACGATTTTTCCGTATCGGTTATCAGTTACTTTTCTCTGATCGCAGCTCTTGGTATCACCACTTATGCTGTAAGAGAAGGCACAAAATACCGGGGCGATCAGGAAAAAATGAATCAGTTCGCAAGCGAGATTTTTTCTATCAATCTTTATGCAACGATCGTATCGTATATCCTGTTGTTTTTGGCACTTATGTTTGTAGACAAGCTGAAGAGCTATAATATCGTGATCGGGATCCTCAGCCTGGAAATTCTGCTGGCAACGCTGAGCGTTGTCTGGATTTATAATATATATGAAGATTTTGGTTATATTACGTTTGTTACGTTTATTCTTCAGTTCGTATCTATCATCCTGATGCTGCTGTTTGTACACAGTGCAGATGACCTTTACAAGTATGTTATTATTTCCGTTATTTCAAGCAGCGGTTCCGGATTGTTTATGTTTTTTCATGCAAGAAAATATGTGCAGCTGCATCTGGTCAAAAAGCCGCCGCTGAAACATTTAAAACCGATTATGATCGTGTTTTCGACAACGATTGCAGCTACCATTTATATCAGCTCAGACACAACAATCCTTGGATGGCTAACAGATGATTACCAAGTTGGAATTTACGGAACAGCGGCCAAAATATATAAGATTGTAAAACAGGTTCTTAATGCAGTCGTGGCAGTTGTTATTCCAAGATTCGCATTTTATATTGGAACACAGGAAAAAGATAAGATATTACAGCTGGGAAGAAAACTGATCGATTATATGGTAGCAATCTGCTGTCCGGCGATGGTGGGACTGTTTTGTCTGAGTAAGCCAATCGTAGAAGAGTTTGCCGGAGCATCTTTTGGCGAAGCCTATATCCCGCTGCAGCTGCTCAGTATTGCCCTTGTCTTTGCTGTCTTTGCAAACTTTTTTTCCAACTGTGTGTTGATTTCTTACAAAAAAGAAAAAATTGTTATGTTTGCGACAATCCTCAGTGCAGTGATAAATATTGTACTGAATTTTATCCTGATTCCAAGATATCAGGAAAGTGCAGCGGCTTTTACGACGATTATCGCAGAAGTATGTGTATGTGTAATATCCGCATACGAGTCAAGAAAAATCATAAAGATCAATTGCACAGCAAGAAATCTGATCTCAACGATCATTGGCTGTGTGGGGATTGTGATCTGCTGTATGCTGGCTGCAAAAGTTATTGAAAATCAGATTTATCTGATTCTTGTATCGGTGATCGTATCGGGACTGGTTTATGCAGTTGTTTTGATTCTGATGAAGAATACAGTTATCACAGATGTTTTGGAGCGTTTTGTCAGAGGAGCAAGAGGCTAAGGGAGAGGAAAAATGCAGGGAAAAAGAAATTCAACAATGGACATTGTAAAGGCGATAGGCATCATTTCTATTGTGATGGGACATTGCTGCTATTCAATCATGATACCAGCCTTGAACGTCAGTGTGGGAGAATTTGTATACAGTTATCATTTAATGGTGTTCTTTTTTGTGGCGGGATTTTTTTACAAAAGAGAATACCATGAGCACCCGGAACAGTATATCGGCAAGCGGCTTTTGAAGCTTGGCGGCATGCTGTTTCTTTATAATACCGTGTTTACGCTGTTACATAACACACTGGTGTCTTTAAAAATGATCAGCAGCACCGAACATTACAGCATCAGCAAAATGATATCCTGTATTGTTCAGAGTCTGCTGATGAAGTACACCGAAGAACTGTTGGGAGCCTGCTGGTTCCTTCCAATGTTTTTCATCGGGACAGCACTGTTTGCGATTGCATTCAGTAAAGCAGAAAAAAGCAAAAAACCGGAATATTGGCATAAGATCATCTGTATTCTGTTTGCTGCTGTTGCGTTATATGCAAACAGTCGGGAACTGACCTGGGAATACTGGATACAGACCTCGCTGCTGGCAGTTCCGGTTATGTATATTGGTTACTTTGCAAAACAGAAATGGGATGTACTCGACAAGACCGTTACCTGGTATGGAACAATTTTAAGTGCTGCCGTGATTCTTGGAATCTTAAATCGTATGCCGGGAAGTATTGAACTTTCGGTCAATCAGATTTTACATCCGGCACTTTTTTATCCGGTGACCTTGCTTGGCATTTATTTCTGCATGGGACTTGCAAAAATGCTGAGCAGAAATCCATATACAGAAAAATTCTTTTCCATGGTCGGGAAAGAAAGTTTCCATATCATGGCACTGCATTTTCTTGGATTTAAGATCGTGGATCGTATTTATTCAGCAGTGTATGGCATTACAGATGCTGAAAAAATTGGAAAATTTCCACATTCAGATTACGGTCTGCACATCAGTTATGTGATTGCCGGAGTGCTCATTCCATTATGTCTGATTACATTACTGCGTAAAGTTCAAAAATATGGTCATTTTGTGAAAGAAATGTAAAACATGCTTTTCAAACAAAACAGAGGAGATTTTTACATTGACTTTTACATTTAGATAAATATACTATAAATTAGGAATAAAAATCGTGCTGCTTGGTAAAAGTAACCAGAGCAGCATCGCAGTGCTAAATTGCATTGCAGCATGAGGAGGAAATAAATGAAAAAAAGAATGCATAAACTTTGCACCATTTTGACAGCATCCGCTTTACTTGCAATGTCTGTCACAGTATATGCAGCAGAAGGGGATAATACAGAGGCTGGATTTCAGCCTGCTGAAGAAGGGACTGTACAGTCTGCGGATACCGAGCAGACACAGGAGACAGCTTCAGAGCAGACAGAAGAGAAAGATCCGGAAGAAAACGGATTAGATTCTTTTATTTATATAAGAGAAAAAGAAGATAAAACAACCGAAAAAGCAAAAGTAAAAAAAGTAACGATCGAAGAATTAAAAGAAGAGATCGATGCAAATCAAGTACCGGAACTGGCAGCGGTTGTTTTTCAATTTTCAGATGAAGAGTTTGAGACAGAGGCACTGACGGAGAATACAACTGAATTTGAAACAGAAACTCAGTCAGAAACGACAGAATCTGAAAGTGAAACAGCAACGGAAACAGAAACAGAATCCGAGACAGACAAAGATTCAGAAATCGAGAAATATCCAACCGTAGAACTGAGTGATATGCAGAAAGATATGGTCTATGAGGTAGCAGAGCTTGTTCCACAGACGGTTGTGATCTTCAACCAGTGTGAGCTGGAAAATAATCTGGTGTTTACAGACTGCAAGGAAGTGAAGGCAGTTACCGTTCTGAAAGCAGACACAGAGAAAGAACTGAAAAAAGCAATCCAGAAATACGACCTGGAAAAAGAATATGCAGATTATCTTGAACTCCAGAGTGAAAAGAAATCTGCGTCAAAAGGACAGGCACGTACGACAAGTACATCAAGTTCAGGCAAAAGCCTTGCAGTGCCACAGACGTCCACTCAGACAGAGAGGCAGACTTCCACTACACCGTCAAACCGTGTGGCAGGAAGCAGTTCGACATCAGGCAGCAGTTCTTCAGGAAGTTCCGGTTACGGATCATCAGGCAGCTCTGCATCAGGAAGCAGTTCAACATCCGGGACAACAACGACCGGACAAAAAGACGTTACATTCAAATTTGAGCCGGATGAGGTATACAGCGGAGAAGAGAGCATTTCAGCAACTTACAGCGTATCCAGCACAAAAGAGATTACATATGGGAAAGTAACGATTAACTATGATACCAATGCGATGAAATACGATGATTCCAATGCGGAGGACAGCGACGCACTGGAAGGTATGACGATCAAAGTTATCAAGCCGACAGACAGTGCCGGAACGGAAGGAAAGATTGTGATTGAATTTTCATCAACAACACCGAAAAAGCTGAAAGGAACTCTGGTAGATCTCTGGTTCAATCTGACAGGCAATGCAACAACCGGTCAGCAGTTCAATATCAGCATGACCGTAGATGAATTAAGAAACGGATCGACCAATCTGACATCTGAAGTGGAGACAGCAAGTATGGTAGCACAGCCGGATGGAGAGGAAGAAACAGAAACAGAAACACCTGCTACAACTTCCACACCATCAACAACAGCATCGACAAGTGCATCATCCTCTTCAACAACATCAGGTTCGAGTTCCACAACGACGACCCAGAATGCACCAAAGACGGGAGATGCAACCAATATTCCGGCTATGGTTCTTCTGATGGCAGGTTCGGCAGCAGTATATATCAAAGCAAGAAAGAGAGTATAGTAATAAATGTATAGACGAAACATAGCAGCGGCAGCAGCCGTCCTGTTTCTTTCTTCAGCCGTTGGCATTTCTGCCTATGCAGCACCACAAAAAGACAACAGTGCGACAGAGGCAGAGACAGAAACGGAAACTGAGACACAGACGGAAACCGAAACAGAAACTCAGGAAACCGAAGCAGCGACAGAGCGAGAAGCAGGTTTTGTATCCATAGAAGAGATGCCGTTTGAAATCGAAACGGAAACTGAGACAGAAAGCAGCGATCAGACTGAGAAAGAAACGGAAACAGAGCAGAAAATAGAGTCACCAAAAGTAGAACAGACTTTTCGTTTCTTTCAGGTAGAAAAAAAATATGCTGTATCAAAAAGAGATGATGTTTATCTCTATGAAAAGAAAAATACAAAATCCGATAAAGTAGGAAAGATCAATGCACTTGGCGTATTGCATATTCTGGAAGAAGACGACGATGGCGAATGGTATTATGTAGAATCCGGAAAAGCCAGAGGCTTCATAAAAGCAAAATATGTATGGGCAGACGAAAAAGCGGAACGTTATGTAAAGCATAAAAAAGAAAAGAATATAGAGACAGCCGAAGTTCTCAAAGAAGCTTATGAAAATAAGGCGTTTCTGCATACACAGACAACTGCATACAAAGCAGTAGCCAAAAAGAAATACGCCCTGACGAAAAAGAGAATCAAAATCTATGATTCTATTCCGCAGGAAGAAACCAAGAACAATAAAAAAGAAGAAACAGAAAAAGAAACGCAGGAAAGTACTGCCTCAGAAAGTGAAAAACAGAGCAGCAGTGTGACAGAGGGCGAAACGCAGGATAATTCTGTGAAAGAGAGCGAAACGCCGGACAGTGCTTCCGGGGAAAGTGAAACACAGGAATCCGAGAAAAAGAAAAGCACAGATCAGAAATCGGAGAAGAGTGAAGATACAGAAAAGAACCAGGAGCCGGAGGTAGTAGGTACACTGGCAAAAGGCGGACTGTGTTATATTCTGGATGATGAGGATCAGGAATGGAGTTATGTAGAATCAGATGATGTCAGGGGATTTGTACAGACAAAGCAGCTCGAAACCGGAAAAGAAGTGAAAAAAGAGATCGAAGAAAAAGGCGAGGATACTTATGCCCTTGCTAAAGCAAAAGTAAAACCGGAAGACAACAAAGCCTGCTATTACACGGTAACTTCCGTAAAAGAAGCTTCTGTATCAGGACTGATCCGCACCTCTATGTTAGAATATGCGAAGCAGTTCCTGGGTAATCCTTATGTATGGGGAGGTACCAGTCTGACAAAAGGGGCAGACTGCTCCGGTTTTGTACAGAGCATTTATGCAGAATTTGGTTACAGCATTCCGCGTGTGGCGGAAGACCAGGCAGAATGTGCCACCAAAATACCGGTAGAAGATGCATTGCCGGGCGATCTGATCTTTTATCAGAGATCGGATGGCTATATTTATCATGTAGTTATGAGTACTGGTGACGGCGGAACGATCGAGGCACACAGCAGTGCCACGGGCATTATAGAAAGCACTGTAAATGAAAACGATGCAGTATGGGCAGTCCGTATTATTTCAAATGAGGATACAGACATACTGGATGCATTGAAGAAAAAGGATATGGCAGCAGATTACTATGATAATGCTGTTATAGCGAAGAGCACAGAATATGGTTCATACCTTGGCAAATTTAAGCTGACAGCATATTGCAGCTGTCCGATCTGTTGTGGAGTCTGGTCAGGCGGACCTACGGCGAGCGGAGCAATGCCGACGATCGATCATACGGTAGCTATGGCAGGACTGCCATTTGGAACCGAATTGATCATCAATGGACAGGTCTATACAGTAGAAGATCTGGGAACGCCATATGGACATGTAGATATCTATATGAATAACCATCAGGCGGCACTGCAGTTTGGTGTTCAGTACAGTGATGTGTATCTGAAAAAATAAAGAAGAATAAATATTTGATATGGGCAATTTCTTATTTATATTCAAGAAGGAATTGTCCATATTTTTATATCAGATGTGAGATGAAAAAAGTAAATTTCACTTTGCAAGTGAACCATGAAAAAATAAATAAAGAAAAAGCAAAAAATCAGTTGACATTTCAAAATGAATTTATTATAATGAATGAGCGTCACAGAGATGTGAGCACAATATCAGACGAATTGCTGATTCAGGAGAAGTACTCAAGTGGCTGAAGAGGCGCCCCTGCTAAGGGTGTAGACCGTT
>ENA-USYV01003595-USYV01003595.1-human-gut-metagenome-genome-assembly--contig:-NODE-3595-length-10477-cov-12.720192_pt1 | contig 10477 bp, 9 predicted proteins | sample MGYA00250066_ERZ773514 | MGnify/ENA primary metagenome ERZ773514 (study PRJEB29103, sample SAMN06112049) | human gut metagenome | biome: human gut; feature: ankylosing spondylitis patient; material... | reverse complement strand
TCATTGTCCTCGTGATCATGGGCGTGCTGGTAGCCGTGGGTGCAGGCGCCCTCTCCGTTGAGCGGAATTCGCTCTACACCGGAGCGCAGGCGCTCGTCACCGCGTCCTCCACGGCCCGCAGCCGGGCACTTCTGCTCAACGCGCCCGTTACGCTCGAACTCGGCCAGACATTTATGGAAATCAGCTCGGAAAACGGCGACCGCCCGCTCAGGGAAGCCTTTCCCAAGGGCATGTCCGCCGCCTCGGTCGACGAACACTACCTGCTCGGCGGCTCTCAGAAGCTGCTGTTCCATCCCCTTGGCGTGGTGCAGGAACACGTCGTCCATCTTCAGTCCGGTCAGGATACCCTCTCGGTCTATATCCCGGCCACGGGAACGGCCCGCATCCTCGAAGGGCAGTTTTCTCTGGAACAGATTCGCAAGGAGTTCTTATGATGTCGGCTCACCGTACCGTCCCGCAATTCGGGCCTTCCCGCCGGTCCCCCTTCCGTTTCGCAGCGGCGGCCCTCTGTACCGCTTTCGTCCTCATGGCGGCTTCCGGCTGTACGCCCATGCGGAAACAGGGAGCCGTCCCCACCTTTCCGGCCAGCACGATGAACGACGCCGTCGAAGCCTATCAGAAGGGCGACTGCCGCGAGAGCATCCGCCGTTTCAGCGCCGCGCTGCAGCAACAGGAGCACCCGGCCCTGCTCAACGGGCTGGGCATGGCCTATCTGAGCTGCAACCAGCCTCGGAACGCCGCCCAAGCCTTTGAACGCGCCGTCTCCATCTCGCCCGGCTCCGCCGCGCTGCATGCCAATGCGGGCACGGCGCTGTACGCCGACAACGATTACAAGAGCGCCGAACGGCAATTTGACGCGGCCCTGCGGATCGATCCCACCAACCCGGAAGCCCTCGTGGGCAAGGCGGGCATCCTCATTCAACGGAAGGAGCCGGAGAAGGCCCTCCGGCAGCTTTCGCTGGTCAGCGGCACGGACGCGGCGTCTCCCGAGGTACTCTACAACAAGGCGCTGGCCATGTATCAGATGGGGCTCACGGACGACGCTGGCACGGAGACGTTCCCGCATCCAGCGGGGAGACGGACCGATCTTCACGTTCTTTACCATGCCGGCAATATAGCGAGGGCAGAGCTGTGTATTTTCCACTGCCACAGCCAGGCTGTCGCTCAGCTTGTCCTCGGAACCGTGGAATTCCGGTGCTTTCAGATTCAGGGGCTTGCCGAAAGTTACGGCAGCCTCTCTCGCCAGACCTACTACCGACAGGCAGTCCGGACGGTTGGAGGTGATCTCGAACTCTACAGAAGTATCATCCAGACCGATCGCCTCGTGGATGTCCTGTCCCGGCTTGCAGTCCTCTTCAATGAGGAAGATGCCGTCCTCAATGGCATAGGGGAAATCGTGCTTGGTCAGACCCAGTTCACCCAGAGAGCAGAGCATCCCGTTGCTCTCTACGCCACGGAGCTTTCCCTTTTTTATATGTACACCGCCGGGCAGATCTGCGCCGATCATCGCCACCGGCACCAGTGCGCCCTCCACAATATTCTGTGCGCCGGTCACGATCTGGATCGGTGCATCTCCGCCAACGTCTACCTGGCAGACCTGGAGATGGTCGGAGTTCTCGTGGGGCGTAATGGAAACCAGCTTGCCGACAATGACATTCTTGACAGCGTCGCCTTCTGTTTCATAAGTTTCTACCTTAGAGCCGCTCATGGTCATGCCGGCGCAGAATTCCTTGACGGAAACGCCGCAGTCCACATAATCAGCCAGCCATTTCATAGATAAATTCATCGTCTCTTACCTCCCACTCAGAACTGTTCCAGGAATCGATAGTCGTTCTCATAGAGCAGACGCATATCGCCGATATTATAGCGGCGCATTGCGATACGCTCCAGACCCAGACCAAAGGCAAAGCCGGAATATACGCTACTGTCAATGCCGCAGCCCTCCAGCACCTTCGGGTGGACCATGCCTGCACCCAGCAGTTCGATATAGCCTTCGCCCTTGCACATCCGGCAGCCCTTTCCGTGGCACTGGAAGCACATAACGTCGACCTCTGCGCTGGGTTCTGTGAACGGGAAGTGGTGGGGACGCAGACGGATCTTGCAGTCATCGCCGTACAGACGCTGCATCAGCAGTTCCAGAGTACCCTTCAGATCTGCCATGGTGATGCCCTTGTCTACGACCAGTCCCTCGATCTGATGGAACAGCGGAGAGTGTGTGGCATCCACAGCATCCGAACGGTAAACCCGTCCCGGAGAGATCACACGGATCGGCGGCTTCTGGTTTTCCATCACGTGTACCTGTACCGAAGAGGTCTGGGTACGCAGCAGAATGTTGTCTGTAATATAAAAGGTATCCTGGGTGTCCCGTGCCGGGTGATCCGGCGGCAGGTTCAGTGCCTCAAAGTTGTAGTAATCGTATTCGACCTCCGGACCATCTGCCACGGAAAAGCCCATGCCCAGGAAGATCTCCCGGATCTCGTTTTCCACGATGGTCAGTGGGTGCATACTGCCCACCTTCTGCTTTTTGCCGGGGAGCGTGATGTCCAGCGTCTCGGATTCCAGCTTGTGCGCCAGCATTGCATCTGCCAGCTTTTTCTGCTTTTCCGCCAGGGCATTCTCAATATCGGCACGCACCTGGTTTGCCAGCTGACCCATTGCCGGGCGCTCTTCGGCAGAGAGCTTGCCCATCTGCTTGAGGATGCCGGTCAGTTCACCTTTTTTGCCCAGATACTGCACACGCAGTGTCTCCAACAGCTTGGAATCTGCACAATCCGAAAGTGCCTGCTTGGCAGCGGCACGGATCGCTTCCAGTTGTTCTTTCATAATATCGTTCCTTTCCTCCGCTTTCCTGCGGTCATTTGGCTCTATGGGACACTTCATAAAAAAAGCCCTGTCCTGCGAAAACAGGACAAGGCAAATGCTTGTTCAAACCACCCATTTTCAAAGAGCCGTCACTCTTCTGTCCTTAATGCGAACGCCACATCCAAGCCTAATTCTGGAAAAATGTTTGCACTGCAAGTACACATTTCCGGGTTCAGCCCAGCCACTCAGAAGGGAACTTCAACATATTCCGCCGGACGGGTTCTCAGCGCACCCCGTTCTCTGTACCGGCGGCTCCTTTTCGGCGGCGATGGGATTCCCACCGCAATTTCCGCATTTTTTCTGTCATGCGGACGCCTCAGTCTATGCCTACTCGCTTCGTCACTGTGTTTTCAAATCACATTATACCTGCTTTTACAAAAAAAATCAAGTCCTTTTGAAAATTTTTTCTTGAAATTTTTTGCGGCATATGCTATAATAGAAATTGAGTGATGCAAAAAGAGAAATGTTTTCAGCAACTTGCACAAAAAAGATGGGCAAATTCCAATTTTTACTGCAAGACGGTACAGTTTTCTTTTCGGGGCATCCTCAGCAGAACGACAGAAGAACAGGCGGAGACCGAAAATCCGGCTTGTTCGAAAAAGGAGTTTTACGCATATGGACAATTTTGCGGAATACATGGTGAAAAAACGTCCGGATTCACAGGACAATGCCAAAAAGGCAGGGATCATCCTGCTTGCAGTGCTGCTCTGCGCTGCATCTGTATTTCTGGTTTTTGTGACACACATCCCATTTATCCTGGTCATCACCTGTGCCATTATCTATGGTGCATACTACCTCATCTCCGGCACATCGGTGGAATATGAATATGCCGTCACCAACGGAGAAATGGATGTGGACAAGATCATTGCACGCCGGAAACGGGTACACCTCATCACGGTGGATGTGGGAAAGTTTGATGCCTACGGCGAAATGACCGACGATATCCCGGACGACACAGAACGAACCGTTGTGCTTTGCGCCGACAACACCGGCGAGGGCGAATATTACGCCGACCTGGAGACAGAGGAATACGGTGCAACACGCATCATCTTCACTCCCAACGACGCCGTGCAGGATGCCATTGCGGCTGCGCTGCCCCGTCAGCTCCGTTTCCAGAAAGGGCAGGCATAATGGTGCAGCTGTATCTGGAGCTGGGTTATTTTGCCGCAGTCAATCTGGTCGCATTCGCCCTTATGGGCATCGACAAGCAGCGTGCCAAAAAGCACCTGTGGCGCATCCCGGAAAAGACCTTGTTTCTGGCAGTGATCCTGGGCGGCGGCATCGGCGGCACAGCCGGAATGTTTTTCTTCCGGCACAAGACCCGGCACTGGTATTTCCGGTTCTTCTTTCCCCTGCTGGCAGTTTTGCAGGCGGCGGGGCTCATTTATCTGTACTTTATCTAGTAATCATAAAAAACAAACCGCAAGGAGGCTTTCACGATGGCAAATCACGTTCTTCAAAAGCTGGGCAGTATGTTCACCGCAGCGATTCTCTGCGCATCCTGTCTGCCCTTTGGCAGCGTTTCCGCTGCCGGTAACAACACGGCAGATGCCGACATTTCCGAAACGATCCCGAATCTGGTGAAGTCACCGGAACAGCTGGTACAGGATGCCGAACGAGGCGATTTTCTGACGCTCAGCTATGCCACACTGCTGGACTGCGCCTATTTCGGCGCCGGCTATGCGTCCACCTTTTCCGAGAAGAATCAGACGCTCCTGGATGTGGACCACTCCGGAAGAATCGACTCCACCGATATTTTCCTGCTGATGTACTGGTGCGCTTATCAGGGTGCTACCGGCGATTACACAGAGGATTCCATCACATTTCTGAGTGAATGGGATGCCGCAAACGGCTCTGTCACAACAGAGACCACACCGCTGGAAACGACGGTCTTTACAACGGAAGAGACCACGACTACTGCCGCTCCGGCAACCACTGTCTCCTCCGACAGCACAGCGGTAACTACCGCAGACACGACCGTGACAACTGCTGCACCAACAACGGAGACAACAACTACCACCACCACGACTGCGACAACAACGACCACAACAACAACTACGACCGCAGCCACCACAACGACGACTACGACAACAACAACGAACCGTGGCGGTGCATGGGCGCAGAAGGATTCTTACCGTGGCGTGGACGTTTCCAAGTATCAGACCAACATCGACTGGAAGGCGGTAAAGGCTGACGGCATCGACTTTGCGATGATCCGTGCAGGCTACGGCAAGGTCGCCAACCAGAAAGACCCTTACTTTGAGCAGAACATGAAAAATGCCAAGGCCGCCGGCATTGCCTGCGGTACATACTGGTACAGTTACGCCACTACCCCGGCTGAGGCAAGGCAGGAGGCAGAGCTTTTCGCCAGCGTCATCCAGGGATACCAGTTTGAGTATCCGGTGGTTCTGGACATTGAGGACAAGGTGCAGACCGCACTGACCAAGGAACAGGTCTCCGCCGTTATCAACGCATTCTGCGAGGTCATGGAATCCAAGGGCTATTACGTTTCCCTGTACAGCTACGCAAGCTTTTTGAACACCTATGTTTATCAGTCGGTTCTGGAGGACTATGACATCTGGGTCGCACACTTCAATGTCAGCCGCCCGTCCTATTCCAAGACAAGCTACGGTATGTGGCAGTATTCCAACTCCGGCAACATCAACGGCATCAACGGCAACGTAGACCTGGACTACAGCTATAAATGCTATCCCGATCTGATGACAAAGTATCATCTGAATGGGTTCTAATGAATTGCTAAAAGCAAAGGGCATCCTGTTTCCACAGGATGCCCTTTTTATTTATGTTTGTCGATGTGATGCGCTTAATACTCACCCAGACACTGTCCGAACAGAATGCAGCGAATGCCGTCGTCTGCGCCGGAATTACACGTTTGCAGGGCGATCATTTTATCGCCGTAGGTCGGCGGATCATCGTCCGGCGCATACCAGACAAGCGCCGTGGAGCGTATTTCCTCGATGTACTTCTGGAACTCTTCCTGGTTCAGTGTGATGCGGTTCCAGTAATCAAACGCTGCGCCGTCCTCGCCGTTCAGCACGGACGATGCCACAATGCGGTAGAGATAGCGCTTTTCCAGCGTTGCCACTTCAAAGTAGATGTGCTGTCTGCCCCATTCCTCTTCCTTAAAACTCTTGACAGAGTGGAACATGGAGCCGTTGCCCATGTTGTGACCGTAGAGCAGCGTGTTTTCCGTCTCGTTGATCTTGCCACGGAAGTCCTCGAAGATACTGCCGGCAGAACTGTGATTGCCTTCCCAGTCACGGTCAATATAGTAGGCATTGTCGTCCTTCTGCACAATGGGATAGTCAATGGGTGTATCATTTACATAGACCCAGCCGACCACATCCGGATTCTTTTCGTGGTGCTGTCTCACCTTTTCCATGTCGATGTGCATGGTGTAGTCATAGGTCACCGTGGTGGTCGTGGTAACGGTGGTGGTCGTGGTGGTTGTCGTAGTGGTAGTCAGTACCGGAATCGCCTCCGGCGCAGAGACCTTGTCCGCACGGCTGAACACCACAATGCAGATGATTACCACTGCCAGAAGAGCGATCCCCACAGCGATCAGGATCTTTTCCAGCTGTTTGATTTTTTTGGTTGCCAATTCAATACCTCCAGAACTGCAAATTTTTGTGCATTCCGCACCTCGTTTCATTCTATTTTAGTATACTGTTTTTTCGTTTTTTTGTCAAGCGATTTCCATAAAAAATGATGCCACGGCAGATATCGTGGCATCATAACGAGATTTCATTTTTTCACTTTCCCCAAAACACGCTTTTACTGTATGGTAAACACATAATACTTTTCTTCGCCCACATACTGGACAGCTACCTGCTGTCTGGGGTCAACGCCGGTGATGGAATAGATCAGCACCGTGTATGTGTCATCGACGTCGCTGCCCTGGGTCACACCATAGCCCAGATAGTTATCCAGCACACCGCCGGGAACTTCGTCATAGTTGGTGTCATACGGATTGTTGCGCCAGATCAGCTTGTAGTACAGGTAAATGTTCTGCCGGATGGGAACCGTTTCCGTTTCCTGTTCCTTTGAAGTCTCCGGCAGTGTTGTCACCACCGGTGCAGCCGTTGTCACGATGTCCGCTTTCTTCGAAGTCTCCGCTGCACGAGTCGTCTCCGCCGGCTTGCTGGTCTGCGGCACAGCCGTCGTTACCGCAGGCGTATTGTGCTTTCCTGTAGTCTGCGGCGCTGTGTTGTCCGCAGGTTCTTCTATCACTTCCGGAATATCTCCCGGTTCTTCTGCAATGGTTTTCGTCTCTGTGTTCACACCACTCTGCACCGCCGCATCTGATGCCGTTTCCGGCAGAGTGGTTTCTGCGGTCGCCGCAGGTTCTGTCTCAGTGTCCGGGCGTTCCTCCGGTTCCGCCGCAGTTGTGACCGCAGCCGGCAGAACGACCTCCAGCTGGTTGGTACCGTCCGGCATCTTGCTGTGGATGGACGCCGCAGCGATCACCACGCAGAGCAGCGCCGCCGTACAGATACCGGTACTGGTCTGCCAGCGCAGATACCAGGGGCGTTTCTTCTGCGCAGCAGTTTTCGCATTTTCTGCCGCAGATGCCCGCCGCATGATCTCCAGATACATCCGTTTTTTCGTCTCTTCATCCGGCTGGATCTGTTCCATAGTCTGACGCAAACACTTTTTCAGCATTTCATCTTCCTGATTTCGCATACGGCTCACCTCCCAACACCTTGGACAGTCGTTTTTTCGCCCGATGCAGCAGCGATCGGACTGTAGATTCCTTTTTTCCCAGCATTCCGGCAATTTCCATGCCGGAATATCCCTCAAAATAAAATAGATACACAACGGTCCGATACGGATCCGGCAGCTGCATCACCGCTGTCATCACAGCGGACTCTTCCTCGGGCGGTTCTGTCGCTCCGAGAAAGGCCTCCCAATCTTCAACTTCTTCCCGCTTGGAACGTGACCAGTGCTGCACCGCATTCTTACAGAGATTTGATGCCGTCACAATCAGCCACGCCTTTGCGTGTGCATCGTCTCCCCAAAGCTGCGGCTGCTGCATCGCCCGCAGGAATACCTCCTGCGTCACGTCCTCTGCATCCATCTGATTTTTCAGCTTTACATAGCATATCCGATATACCGTATTGACCTGCCGTGCATAAAACTGCGCAAAAGCGGTTTCATCCTGCGGCACGGAAACGCCCCCTATCGTCTGCACCTCGGCAATTTTTTCCGCAGCGCAAGCCGATTTTCTGTCCTACGCTGTTTTGCTGCTCATGCTGTCTTTCTACCTTTTATCATACAGCATAAACATAAATAAAGTATGTATAGAATGCAAACAGCAGTAAAATACTGTCTGCCGGATGCCGTTTGACAGCGGCTGCAAGGCAGCGCCCCAAAGCGCTGATACGCACTGTCAAATCGGAGTGTGTTTCCACAAAACATCTGTGAAAACACATCCCAGAGGAAATGGAAAAGTAGGAGATTCCAATGCACTCTCCCGTCGTGCGGAAGCACTGGTGAAATTGAACTGCCGTTCCTTTCTGTGCAGCATCGCCGCATACGGCGCATTCCATTTCATCAGTGTTTCCCTTTCAGCGCCTGTTTCCGCCCGGTCTCTGCGCCGCCGGAGCAGCACATCCCTTTGAGCCGGTTCTGTTTCCCGGCGGCACAGCCGGCAGCTGACTGCCGTCCCTTTGCCGTGCCGCCTGAAAAACCGAAACATCTCACGATAAAAAAGACACACCTTTTCATTTCCGATACGGCGGCGTTCTTCACGCCGCTAAAAATCCCTTCACTATGGATACAATCGAGCAGCCCGAAATGTTGCACTTTTTCGAAAAGTTTTTTCGATTTGTAGGATTGCATAAAGTTATGACTTCAATTTGTGCATATCGTACAATTTCCGTTTTCCAAAGCAGATTTGAAAAAAAGCGTTCCATTTTCCGACGATTTATGTTATAATAGTATCAGAGTGCATTCACACAGGAATGAAACACACGCCTTTTCGGCAAAATTTCACACACAGCCATTTTTATGTGAATACACTCTGAAAAGCGAAACAGAACGGCAGTGCTGTGCATCCCTGTGCGGCATTGTCTCAACAAAGGTGGTCTTTCATGAACAAATATAAAAAGCTGGTCTCGAACACGCTGATCTTTGCCATCGGTTCGTTCGGGTCGAAGATCCTGTTGCTGCTGCTGACACGGCTTTACACCGGAAACATCAACCCCGGCGACAACAGCACCAAGGAACTGCTGGAACAGACAGCAAACTTTCTGATTCCCATTATCACATTTTCCATTGCGGACGCTGTTATCCGCTACGGCATCGACAAGAATTTTGACAACCGGAAGATCTTTACCTCCGCCTGTGTCACAGAGGCATTTGGTATCGGCGTTCTGCTGCTGCTCTCACCCCTGCTGAACTTTCTGCCCTATACCGAGGGCTATGTGGTGCTGCTGGTGATCTACTGTATCACCTCCGGTTTCCGGCAGATCGCCTCACAGTTCGTGCGAGCCAGAGGGCTGGTGCGGCTCTTTGCCATGGACGGCATTCTCGCCACGCTGACCCTGTTTATCTTTAATGTTACATTTATTGCCGGATTCCATCTTGGCGTTACCGGTTTTCTGATCTCCGTCATCCTGTCCGACCTGCTGTCGGGATTGTTCTTGTGGGGCGTCGCCGGACTGCACCGGTTCTTCCGGCTGCGGTATATGGACAAGAAGATCCTGCGCATGATGCTGCAGTTCTCCATTCCGCTGATCCCGTCCGCCCTGCTCTGGCTGGTGACCGGATTTTCCGACCGTCTGTTTGTCCGGTATATGTCCGGGCCTGCCGGTCTGGTCGGAGAAACTGCTGCCGGCATCTACGGCGTTTCCACCAAGATCCCGAATCTGATTTCCACCATCTCTACGATTTTTTTCCAGGCGTGGAATATGTCCGCCATCGAAGAGAACGACTCCAAGGACCGCAGCCGGTTCTATCATCGGGTATTCGACGCATACCAGTCGTTTATGTTTATCGCCAGCGCCGGACTCATTGTCTTTGTGCGGATCCTCTCCAACATCCTTATTGACTCCAACACGTATCCGGAATATGCCACTGCATTTACGTATACGCCGGTGCTGATCGTAGGCGTTCTTATGATGTGCTTTAACCAGTTCCTCAGCAGCGTATACTCTGCGACCCAGCACACCACCCACTCGTTCTGGACGAGCCTGGTAGCAGCCGTGGTAAACATCGTGCTGAACATCATCCTCATCCATATCTGGGGCATTATGGGCGCAGCCATCGCAACCTTTGCCAGCTATTTCGTCTGCTACTGCATCCGCATCGTGGATGCCCGGAAATATGTTCCCTTCCCGGTCAACCACGCCAAGTTTGCCGCCAACACCGCAGCCCTATTCCTGCTGGGCATTGTGGTCGTGGAGGCGCCGCCGATGTGGATCCTCATTCTGACGGTAGGATTCATCTTTATGGTACTGTACAACTTCAGCGCTGTCACCCAGACTCTGGCACGTCTGAAACGCAGATAATCTATAAAGGCAACACCGCACAAAGCCCGCCTGACGGCTTTGCACGCAATCTGCTTGCTGATTTTCCGTCATATTGCGCAGAA
>ENA-USYV01003583-USYV01003583.1-human-gut-metagenome-genome-assembly--contig:-NODE-3583-length-10524-cov-78.866947_pt1 | contig 10524 bp, 8 predicted proteins | sample MGYA00250066_ERZ773514 | MGnify/ENA primary metagenome ERZ773514 (study PRJEB29103, sample SAMN06112049) | human gut metagenome | biome: human gut; feature: ankylosing spondylitis patient; material... | reverse complement strand
CCACAGTTCCCCAACTCGGTGGCGGTCATTACTTTTTGTAGCGACTTAAACTGGTGAGGAGCCAGCCGTTTGCACGGTCAGCGCCTTTCCTTATCTTTATTATAGGCAGTCGTACGCGGATTGTCAAGCGCCAGAACTTCCAGAATACAAAAGATAAAAACGGACCACCCGCTTCGGCCTTCTCAGGCTGTGGCGGGCGGCCCGACATTTTCTAACGCATTCTGATGCAATCCGACGTTTTTATTCATTCTCTCGAAAACAATGCAGCTGCATCATTTTTCTTATATTTCGGCGTTATTTCCGCCTTTTAGAGCACCTCAGATTGGGTAGTTTTTGTGTTTTTGAGTTCCCATAATTTTCCAGTCCATACATCTTCGACTGGTCTGCACCCTGATTATAGATGAATCGCTCTCCAATGTCAATAGCCCCGCGCCTATAAAAAGCCCAAGGGCGAGGTCCCTTGCGGAACCTCGCCCTCAGACTATGTGAGATAAATCACTACATGCGCGAACATATAATGTTTATCATTACAGGCCGTGTGCCTGTAATACCTGTTTTACAGCAATTCAACTTTTTAATGCAACAGCAGCAGCGTTGAATTGCATATCGCAAATATGCTGTTATCCTGAACATTTTCATATACAAGGACTTTGTGGTCTGTCTCGATGGGTTCAGTATAGTGCATTTTTACAGGATTGTCAATATATGGTATTATTTTCGACATTTTAGCCAATCAGGAGCCGTGAAAAACAGCAAAATGCTCTGCCTGCACAGGGACAAATGGCCGTGAGCCCGTTCATTCTTTTACTGCCTTTTCAAACTCCGCTTCCAGCGCCTCGTTGACGGCGCGGACGGCGGCGGCATCGGGTTTGATGGCCGTGCGGTCGTAGGTGAACAGGCCGTTCACCTCGTCCTCCACGTCGGTCAGCTGGGTGTACACCAGCGCCGAGAGGCCCTTTTTCAGCTGCGGGAGCACCGTCTTGCGCTGCAAATCGCAGTAGCGCTCCGTCAGCTCTGCCCGGCTTCTGGCCGTGCCGTAGCCGTAGGTCTTCCGGGGCGGCTCATGGCCGGGCATGGGCCATGCAATGCCGCCGTACTCGCTGAGGGCCACCGTGCGCACGTTCGGGCGGATGCGGAGCGGATAGAAGTAGTTGTGGATGGAATGCACATCTCCCCCGCCCCGGTCGAACCAGCCGCTGGCCTCGTCCACCGGACGGGACGGGTCGAGGGCGCGGAGGGTCTCGGTGGCTTTCCGCGCGTCGAACTGCCCCCACCCCTCGTTGAACGGCACCCAGCACCCGATGCAGGGGTGCCGACCCAGCGCGGCTACCGTGTCGGCCAGCTCCCGGGCGTACTCCTCCCGGCTGTGGGCGCTGCCCCGGCCCAGAAAGCCCCACAGCAGCTTCCCGTCCGGGGCGCGGCGCATCAGGGGCTGTAAGGCGTTGGTCAGGTAAGTGACGTACCACATCGGGTAGGCCCCGCCGCCGTTGACCATATCCTGCCAGACGATGATGCCCAGTTTATCGCAGTGGTAGTACCAGCGCTCCGACTCGATTTTGGCGTGCTTGCGCAGCAGGTTGAAGCCCAGCTCCCGCACGGTGTGCAGTTCGTGCTCCACGGCGTCGTCGGAGGGCGGGGTGTAGAGGCCGTCGGGCCAATAGCCCTGATCCAGCAGGCCGTTGAGCAGGATGGGCCTGCCGTTCAGGAAAAACCGCCGGATACTCTTTGCATCCTCTTTGCACTCCCACTTGCGGAGGGCGAAATAGCTGTGGACGGTGTCGAAGCCCTCTTCTTCGCCCTGGGTCGTTCCGACGGTCAAATCATAGAGGAAGGGGCTGTCGGGGCTCCACGGGAAGAAATGCTCTTCGGCGATGTTCAGGGTCACTTCGCCGTCCCGGTCGGCCTCGTCGCTGCCCCAGTCCTCGGCGATGGTCACGCCGCCGGCCCGCACCACGGCCCAGAGGTTCACCGCGCCGCCGGGCTTCGAGGTATGGACTTTCACCGTCACGGTCCGGGCGTCGTAGTCCGGGGTGACGGTCAGCGTATCAATGTAATTTTCCGGCACCCGCTCCAGCCAGACCGTCTGCCAGATGCCGCTCTGGGCCGGGTAGAACATCCCGCCGGGCCGGAGGGTCTGCTTGCCTCTCGCCTGTGTGCCGGTGCCGGTGGGGTCCTGCACCGCCACCCAGAGGGTGTTATGGCCCTGCGGGCGGAGCAGGTCGGTGATGTCCAGCGTAAAGGGCCAGTAGCCGCCCCGGTGTCCCCCGGCCAGACGGCCATTGACCTCCACCGCGCAGGCGTAGTCCACCGCCCCGAAGTGGAGCAGGACGCGCCCGCCCTCGCCCGCCGGGGGCGTGAAGGTGCGGTGGTAGTGGAGCCACTGGCCGGGCTGCAACGTCCGGTCCACGCCGGAGGCTTTTGCTTCGGGCGAATAGGGTACGAGGATAGCGCCGTCCCACTTTGCCGGGAACTCCGAACTCTGGGTGATGGCGTAGTCCCACGGGCCGTTCAGGTTGACGTAGCTGTCCCGGCGCATACTCGGGCGGGGATATTCGGGGAGCGGATGCATGGAACTACCTCACATTCACTTTTTATAGGCTGCGGCCAGCTTTTCCAGTGCGGGCAGGCTGCGCTTCACCTTCTCGGTGTCGATGCAGTAGGCAAAGCGGACATAGCCCTTGACGCCGAAGGTGTCGCTGGGGACCAGCAGCAGATCGAACTCCCGGGCCTTGAGGCAGAAGGCGTTGGCGTCCTCTTCCAGCGCCTTCGGGAAGATATAAAATGTGCCGCCGGGGCGCTCCACCTCAAAGCCCAGCTCGGTGAGCTTATCGTACAGCAGGTTCATGTTCGTCTCGTAGACGGACAGATCGCTGGTGACGTCGAGGCACTCGGCAGTGGCTTTCTGGATGATGCTGGGCGGGCAGTTGTGGCCGGTGAAACGGGAGATCTGAGCCATCATGTCCACCAGCACGTCTTCGCCCTCGCAGCCGGGCCGGACGGCCACATAGCCCAGACGTTCGCCGGGCAGGCTCAGGCTCTTGGAGAAGGAGAAGCAGGTCAGGGTGTGGGGGTAGAACGCTGCCGGATACGGCACCTTTTTGCCGTCGAAGGCGATGTCACGGTAGGGCTCGTCGCTGACGAGGAAGATGTTGTGGCCGAAAACCTTGCTCTTTTCGGTCAGGATGTCGGCCAGACGGGTCAGGGTCTCGGCGGAGTAGACGACGCCGGTGGGGTTGTTCGGGGTGTTGATGAGGACGCAGGTGACGTTCTCGGTCAGCATCTCTTCAAAGGCGTCGAGATTCGGCTGGAACGCCGGTGCCTGGGGCGGCACGACCTTGAGCACAGCGCCGGTCCCCTCCACATAAGGGCCGTACTCGGGGAAGTAGGGGGCGAAGGTCAGCACCTCGTCGCCGGGCTTGGTCACAGCGCGGATGGCGTGGGCGATAGCGCCCGCCGCACCGGTGGTGGGGAAAATATCCTTCTGCTCATAAGGCAGGCCGAAGGTCTTTGCCAGATGGGCCGCCACGGCGGTGCGGAAGCCCGGGTCGCCCTGACTGGGGCAGTAGCCGTGGAGGGCGACAGGCTCTTCCTGGGCCAGCAGGGTCTGCATGGCTTTGGTGAACTTGTCCGGGCAGGGGACGCTGGGGTTGCCCAGCGAGTAGTCGAACACGTTCTCATAGCCGATCTCGGCAGCGCGCTGTTTGCCGTACATGAAAGTCTCGCGGATGACGCTCTTGTGGCCCAGCATGGCGCGGTAAGTCTCGTTCAGCATAATACTTTCCCTCTTTTTCTTATTGATCCTCTTCCGGCAGAGCGGAGGCATAGCTCTGCTCCACCTTCACCATACAGCAGTATCTCGGGTCCTGCTCCTTGACGAAATTGCACATCTCGGCCAGCCGCGCGTCCTTGTCGCCGGTGTAGCCCGCCGGGAACACGAGGTCGAACAGCACATTGGTGTGGCTGTCCCCCGGCACGATGCGCAGGTCATGGATGGACAGACGAGGGTCCATCTGGCGGGCTTTTTCCATCAAACGGCTCCGCAGGACGCCTACGGCGGCGTCCGACGTCACGATGGGGTCGTAGTGGATGGTGACCTGTAAGTGGTCTTTTTTCAGAAAATCCCGCTCGATGTTGTCGATGATGTCGTGGGCTTCCAGCGGGTCGGCCTCGGCGGGGAACTCGATGTGGAGCGATGCGAACTGATGCCCCGGGCCGTAGTCGTGGACCATCAGATCGTGGACGCCCAGCACCCCCGGGTAGCTCATGACGGTGTGCTCGATGTGCTCCACCAGCTCCGGCGAGGGGCTCTCGCCCAGCAGAGGGCTGAGGGTGTCCATCATAAGCCCCCAGCCCGACCAGAGGATGAACGCCGCCACTGCCACGCCCATGAGGCCGTCCAGCACGTCCCAGCCCGTCAGGTGGGAGAGGACGGTGGACAGGAGCACGGCGCCGGTGGTCAGCACGTCGTTCCGGCTGTCGGCGGCGGTGGCCATCAGAGTCTCGGAGTTGATGCGCTGGCCGATGGTCTTGTTGAAGCGGCTCATCCAGAGCTTGACGCCGATGGACGCCGCCAGCACCCCCACACTGAGCCAACTGAACACCACTGCCGTCGGGTGGAGCACTTTGAGCGCGGATTCTTTCAGCAGGGACAGACCGATGGCGAGGATGGTGACGCAGACCACGAGGCCCGCCAGATATTCGTACCGGGCGTGGCCGTAGGGATGCTTTTCGTCCGGACCTTTGGCCGCCAGACGGAAGCCCACGAGGCTCACCACGTTGGACGAGGCGTCCGAGAGGTTGTTCAGAGCATCGGCCATGATGGCGATAGAGCCGAACAGCGTCCCCGCCGCCAGCTTGCCCAGACAGAGCAGGAGATTGCAGGCCATGCCCACGAGGCTGGCCAGATTGCCGTAGGCCGTGCGGACGGCGGCGTTCTTGGTATCGTCCGGGTGCCGGACGAACAGGTGGATGAGCAGTTGTGTCATAAAATTCCCTCTCAGCAGGTATTTTGATGCTACCAGTATAGCACTGCACTTTATGGTTTTGAAGTATTTCGGTAAAATTTTTCGGGTATGCAAAGCCCCCGGCGGGGAAGTTCCCTGCCGGGGGCGGCGTTTTTGGGGGTCAAGCGCTCCTTACTTATCGGAAGGCTTGCTCAAGTCGATGCTGCGGATGATCTTGCGCACGGGAAGCACGCTCTTGGCGTTCATGGACAGCTCGTCCACGCCCATCCGCAGGAAGGTCTCGGTGAGGGCGGTGTCTGCGCCCAGCTCGCCGCAGATGCCCACCCAGATGCCGTGGCGGTGGCCCGCGTCGATGGTCATCTTGATGGCCCGGAGCACAGCGGGGTGGTGCGGGTTGAAGAAAGGCTCCAGCTTTGCATTCTGGCGGTCCAGAGCGCAGGTGTACTGGGTCAGATCGTTGGTACCGATGGAGAAGAAGTCGCACTCCTCGGCCAGCTCGTCGGCGATGAGGACAGCGGCGGGCGTCTCGATCATGGTGCCGACCTCCAGCTTCTCGTCGAACTTCTTGCCCTCAGCCCGCAGTTCCGCGCGGCACTCGTCCAGCACGGCCTTGGCGTCCTGCAGCTCCCGCAGGCTGGTGATCATGGGGAACATGATGCTCATGTTGCCGTAAGCGGAAGCGCGGAGCAGAGCGCGCAGCTGGGTCTTGAAGAAGTCCTTCCGGGTCAGGCAGATGCGGATGGCGCGGTAGCCCAGCGCGGGGTTTTCCTCGTGGTCCAGCTTCATGTAGTCCACGGTCTTGTCTGCGCCGATGTCGCAGGTGCGGACGACCACCTTGCGGGGTGCAAGGCTCTCGAGCACCTGCTTGTATGCCTCGAACTGGTAGTCCTCCGTCGGGAAGTCCTTGCAGTTGAGGTAGACGAACTCGGTGCGGAAGAGGCCGACGCCGCCGGCGTCGTTCTGCTGCACAGCGCCCACGTCGCCCATGCCGCCGATGTTGGCAAAGACGTTGATGGTCTTGCCGTCGAGGGTGGTGTTGGGCTTGCCCTTCAGCTCCTGCAGCAGGGCCTGCTTTTTCTGGTCTTCCTGCTGGCGCTTTTTCAGGCTCTTGAGCAGGTCGGGGGTGGGGTCAACGTAGACACAGGCGTTGTAGCCGTCCACGACCGCCATCTTGCCGTCCCAGTCGTCCTGGATGTCCTTGCACTGGATGAGGGCGGGGATGTTCATGCTGCGGGCGAGGATGGCGGTGTGGCTGTTGGAGCTGCCCTCCCGGGTGATGAAGCCCAGCAGCAGGCTCTTGTCCATGCGGACCGTCTCGGACGGGGCCAGGTCCTCAGCCACGAGGATGCTGGGCTCAGTCCCCTGCAAAGTAGCATTGTCCACGCCCTGCAGGATGTCGAGGATGGCCTGTGCAATGTCGATGACGTCGGCGCTGCGAGCCTGCAAATAGGGGTCATCCATGGCGGCAAAAACGGCGGCCTGATTGTCGCCGGCGGTCTTGACGGCGTACTCAGCGCACTTGTGCTGGCCGTTGATGATCTCCTTGATGGCGTCCACGAAATCGTCGTCATCCAGCATCATGGCGTGGATGTTGAACACCTCGGCGATGTCTTCGCCGGCCTCAGCCAGGGCCTTCTCGTACAGAGCGGTCTGCTGGTCGATGGCCTTGGCGCGGGCGTCCTCAAAACGGGCCTCTTCAGCGGCGGTGTCGGCCACTTCGGCGGCAGAGATGACGGTATCTTTTTTCTTATAGATCTTCAGCTTTCCGATGGCAATGCCATTCAGGATGCTTTTACCGGTACCTACCTGCATTGCAATTTCTCCTTATTCTTGCTGTTTTGTGTTCTGCAACAAAAAGCCCCCGCAGGACATTCCCCGCAAGGGCTTCTCATCACACTGGGCGATCAGACGTTCTCGCTCAGGAATTTCTGGATAGCTTCGGCGCAGGCGGCTTCGTCGTCGCCCTCCACCTTGATGGTGACCGTGTCGCCCTGCTTGACGCCCATGCCCATCAGGGCCATCAGCTTGCGCAGGTCGCAGGTCTTGCCGTCCTTCTCGAGGGTGGCGGTGCTGGCAAAGCCCTTGGCCACCTTGACGAGCAGACCGGCGGGACGGGCGTGGATGCCGCAGGCATCCTTAACGGTGTACTGGAATTCCTTCATGATCATTTTCTCCTTACTTCATCCGGTCCTCCTGGGCAGCTCACCCTGCCCCTCGGGACGCAGCACTTGAACCTTCTGGCTGCTGGATGTCTGCTTTTATTATAAACCTTAGTCGTTCTTTTTTCACCCTTTCATATTGCCGATTTTTTATCAAAAATTTTAGTAACATTTAACAGAATCTTTCTGCAAAAATACCACTACTGCACAATTATTCTGTTTCATCGCACTTTTTCGTGCAGAATGACGGTTATTCGACGGGGTAGCCCTCGGCGTCCAGCGGCAGGTCGGTATACTGCACGGGCTGCTCCTGTGCAGCGTCCGGCTCGCCGGAAGTCTGCTGGGCCTGACCCTCTGCGCCCAGCTCGCCGTCGTGGCGCTCTCCCCAGTCCCCGCTGAAGTCCTCGCCGGACACCTGTTCGGCCTCCTGCAGGGCCATCGCGGTCTGGGCGTCTTTCAGTCCGGTGACGGTGCCGGAGGGCTTTTCCAACAGATACGCACCCACGGCCTTTTTCTTGTAGACCAGCAGCACGCCGTAGCTGCTCACATCGCCCCGGCTGGCCGCCGGGATGAGCGCTGTCCACTTCTCCACCGTCTTGCCCTTGTAGCGGGTCAGGTCCATGCCGCTCTGCTGCACCACCCCGTTAAAAGCCGAAAAGCTGTCGTCCCACTTGCGGGGGATCTTCACCTTATCGGCGGTGATGGACGCGCCGTCCACGTCCAGCCCGTAGCCCGTGAACCAGGTCTGGATGTCCTGCGCACTCTCGATCTTATTACCTGCCGCCGCGACAGCCACCGAGCGGGTGCTGATGTACCGCCCCAGCATGGCACTGAACACCACCAGCGCGCAGCACATCGCCCCCACGCCCAGCTTCTTGACGCTTGCCTTACTCAGTGTGACCACAAACATACCCTTGCCTCCCACCCATTCAGATTTGTCCGTACAATATATGCGGGAGGCGGCGGCATCATGCAAAAACGGGGCCGCTTTCCAGCAGTCCCGTTTCGTTTTTTTGATTCACTTTCCAGTGGCCGGCGTCTGGCGATAGATGCCCAGGCTGTTGTCCGGCATGGGCATCTCCACCCGGGAGGCGCGGTCGTTCACGGCCACCATCATCGCGGCCATTGCGGCCAGCACCACGGCAATGATGAGCCACTTTACAAAATTCGGCAGTTTTTTCATTTGTTACATCCTCAGTTGGTTTTCGGTCGGCAGAGGGTGCGGGCGTGGGCCAGCAGTTCCGCCGCCTCCGGCCCGGAAAGCTGTTTCACCCACGCCGGGCGCTCTGCTGCGCCCGGGCCGGTGCTGTCAGCTTCCGCAAAGCTGGCAAGGCCGGTATCGGTGCGGTCATTCCATGCGATAAACCCTTCCGGCGCGATGTGGGCGCCGAGACGACAGCCCAGCACCGCCGTCTTGCCCTCGGGACGCCACGGACGGCCCAGATAGACACTGCCCGGCGGGCAGTCGGAGACGAAATCGCAGCTCCAGAACACAAAGCCCAGTCCATCGGCTTTGCCCGAAGGAGCTGTGACATAGCTGTGAGGGATGCGGTTGTCCACCGTGCGGATGACGCAGTTTTCGAAGAGGGCGTCGCCGCCGCCGAAGATGAAATCAATGTCGCCTGCGATCTCACAGTCGGTGTAGTACTGGGCGGTCGGTTTGCGGGGCGCAAGACCGCGCGGGCCGAGAAAGCCGTCCTTCTCCCGCTCCTTTTCGGGCAGCGGGGCGCAGAAGAGCGTGTCCTGACTGCCCAGCAGCTTGACCCGGCGGAACACCGCCCGGGTGCTGTCCACATAGGCCGCGACGGCCTGCCCTGCTTTCGCGCCAGGACCAGCGTCGTTTTCGATCGTCATGTCCTCCACCCAGAGCGTTTCGCCGCTGAAAAAGGCGGTGTAGCTGCGGAAGGTATGGGTGGGCCGCCCGTCCTTGTGAGGCAGCTTGCCGCCGTCGCCCCACACGAGTTTTGTCTTATCTGCACCCGCCCCCCGCAGGGTGATGCAGCGCTTTTCGCAGACCAGCTTTTCCCGGTAAATGCCGGGGCCGACCTGCACCAGCGCTTCTTCCTTATAGGGTACAGCCAGCACCGCCTCCGCGATGGACGCGAAGTCGCCGCTGCCGTCCTGTGCAACTGTAACTGTCAGCATATATGTTTCTCCTATGATCGATCCAGATACTGACAAGTATACCCTCTCGCCGCCCAAAAAGCAACTCAGCTGTTTTCGAGCCGGAGAACAGCGGCGGTAATGTCGTCGGGACGGCCCCGCTGGACGGCCCGGGCGCGGGCGGCTTCCACCAGCTTTTTCGCCAGAACGTCGGGCTGTTCTGCCCTGGCAGCGGAGAGTTCCAGCTGCTGCATCACCCAGCCGGGGCCGTCCACTAAGAGGCCGTCCGACACCAGCACCACATAGTCCCCCGCCGCCAGATGCACCACCCGGCTCTGCCCGCTGACGCCGCCGAGGATGCCCATCGGCAGGCTGGCTTCGCCCACAGCCCGGGCCTTGCCCCCATGCACGAGGAAGCCCGGGGCCGCACCGGCCTTGAAGAGCCGGGCTGTGCCGGTATAGAGGTCTACGCTCACGAGGTCGAGGGTCGCGCCGCTCTCCTCGTCGCTCTTGAGGGCCAGCGCCACGTTCACGAGCCGGGCCGCAAGCTCTGCGGTAAAGCCCGCTTTGAGCAGGCGTGCCGTCAGCTCTGCGGCAAGGTTGCCGTCTACTGCCGCCGGACGTCCGGTCCCCATGCCGTCGCAGAGGATCATCTGGGCCGCTGCCGCACTGCAGAACTGCTGGACCGCGTCACCGGAGATCTCGCCCCGCGCCGCCGCGCCCGCCGTCCCGAATACGGCCCGGAGCAGGGGCTTTTCGGCAAAGAGCAGGGTGGTCATCCCCTTGCAGGAGAGTACCTGCGGCGGCTCGAGGCTGCGGCGGCAGATGCGCCCCACCTCCACGGCCAGAGCGGCCAGCTCTTTTTCGTTGAAGCGGGTGCGGGGCAGCGTCACCGCCGCCCGGGTGCGGCCCAGATCGTCCAGCGTCACAGCACATTCCAGCGGCGGCGTCCCCAGCTGAGCGAACAGCGCCGACACCCGGCCAGACTTGTAGGGCTCCGGGCTTCCGGGACGCCCCAGCTGTTCGCTGAGGACGCCCAGTGCATCGGCCACGGCGCTGTACTGCTCCGTGAGGGCCGTCCGCATGGCCTCGGAGTGGACGCGAGCCTCCCGGCGGCTGCGGTAGAGTGCAAACGCCTTGTCCCCCGCCGCGCAGAGCGCCGCCGGGTGGATGCACCGCGCCAGCTGACCGGGCAGAAGCGCCGCTTCCAGATGGCCTTTTTCTTCCAGAATGGGGCGCAGGGCCTCCATTCCTTCCAGCGTGGAGGCGTGCTCCTGCTTCCAGCAGACTTCCCGCCG
>ENA-USYV01003580-USYV01003580.1-human-gut-metagenome-genome-assembly--contig:-NODE-3580-length-10535-cov-4.150698_pt1 | contig 10535 bp, 22 predicted proteins | sample MGYA00250066_ERZ773514 | MGnify/ENA primary metagenome ERZ773514 (study PRJEB29103, sample SAMN06112049) | human gut metagenome | biome: human gut; feature: ankylosing spondylitis patient; material... | reverse complement strand
GTAAATACGGCATTTTCACTACTTCTTATATGCTTGTAAGTACATAATTTTTGCAGTCATGACACAAGAAAAGCTCCCTCACAGGAAGGAGCTTTGTCTACAGTCTGAAAGAGCGAATAAAATATTCGCTCTTTTTATGTCAGTTAGTAGATAAAATATTGAGATTTTTATCCAATTTTGCGACCATAGGGGTTTTTGTAATCCTATCGTTCCAGGCGCCCAGATCTACGCCGTATTCATCTTCGGTTACTGTTTTTAAGACACGATCGAAATGAACGGTGATTTCTCCTGTAACTTCATTCAAGAGGATGTCAGATACATTTATATCCTCGTAATAATGTACACCCCGATAGTTTTCGTAATCATTATCAATTTTGAAAAACCTTCTCAATTTATTTTCTATTTCTTTTTTCATAAAGATTTCCTCCGGCTTTCATTTTCATTATTATGAAAGAAAATAAATATACATTTCCTTTAATAAATAGATTTAATGCTATTATGGAAGAAAATAATATAGAAAATTTTGTACAAAATAAAAGAGCGGAATAATCCGCCCCTCTATTTTGTGTATTGTGAAAAAATCTCTTTTTTATAATAGAGTTCTTCAATAATATTACTCAAATACTGATTCGCCCCTAATGAAAAAAATTCAATGGGACCGTATTTAGTCTGCTGTTGTATAGATGTCCAGTTGTCATAATTTTCCGAAAGCTTTTTGATCCAATCCATGAAATTAGCAATATGTGTATTATCTCTTAAGACAAATCTTCCAAACCATTGCTGTTTTGTAAGCATCTTATTTTCATTTGTAGTCCATGGCAAATTTTCCGGTCCAACTGTTACAAAAGGAAGGCCCCTGTTGGCGATTTCTTGTAAAACAACATCATGCTGAGAAATAAAGATAAAATCCACTTTGCCAATGTTTTCTTCTATGTGATTTACATATTCTTTTTCCCAGCCATCGTATTTTTTGAATTTGCTGCTATCACTATCAAGAAAACTATAATGAATTTGCAATCCGTCCTGAGATTTAAACAGCAGCTGTTCTTGATTTTTATACAAAAATGTTTTTCCACATGCAGGGAAAGCGCTAATAATTAATGTCTTCTTCATATTTTGCATCTCCTTTTAGAACCGCATTTTTGCGGCGTGTGACAATTTGCTTCTAATTTAGAAAATCAATTTCGCATTCGTAAAAATATTGTCCATCTTCGGTTATTACGGCAAAATCTCCCTGACCAAAAGTATCCTCATCAAACTCGATGACCTCTTTAATGATATGATGCGTATTTTCTCTTCTAAAACAAATTTCTTTTCCAATCAAAGGATGAATGAGGTAAACTACTTTTTTCTTCTGCGCTTTCGCGTATTCAATTTCGCTCTTGGTGGATTTCCCAATATAGCCGTCAACATCAATTACGAAAATTTCATCCGCCATATCAATTTTCCGTTTATGTATGTCGTCAAGCATCGCTTTTGTGGTGGCGTTGATATCGATATTATCAGCATGTCCGAAAACACCTACACTGATGACAATATTTCCTTCGAGGGTTAATTTTTCCTGCAATTCCAAGAATTCTTTCTTAAAACGTGAGCTTCCGCATAATGTGATAACATTGTATTTTTTGTCCATATGTTTTCTCCTTTTTTCTTTATATAATTATTATGAAAGAAAAAGGGGTGCATATTTTTATTGACAAATAGAACGTATGTTTGTATATTATTTTCGGAGGGATTTATAATGACGATTTCAGATTCTATTTTCGATGCTAAACATATACGCTGCGTCCCGGTCATTGCTGTATTTTCGACTTCCGGTGTAATCAAACCATTGTATGTGACGGTCAATTGGACAAAACTTAAAATAGAAAATTATACCATCCAGGACAACGCTTTCGGAGATAACTGGATCTATTTCCTGTGCGATGTCATGGATGGTGATAAAAAGAAACAAATCAAACTGCAGTATAATCTTCCCGAACATGCCTGGTTCGTGGACGCTAAATATCTCGGTTCATAAGGTTATGCCGCACATATCCCGACATAACCACAACCATGTATGACTTTATATCTGCTATCTTTCTCTAAACAGAAATCCAGACTTTCTGCGGGACATTCTTCCGGATCAATCCAGCCGGTCCGGTTTGCCCGCATAATAGTCCCGTCTTCGCACATCCAGATCACATCCCCTTTTTCGAAAGTTGTGTCCGTGCTGCTTTTCGTCACTTTATATACAACATTTTTCTCCATTACTGCTTTTCTCCTGTATTCCACGGAGCGACAATACCCAGAAGTTTCAAATAAGCATATACTTCTTTATATCCGCCTATCCCGAACATGTAAATCTTATTCAGATTTCCGTAGTCGATAATATCGCCCACGGTTTTGATTCCGGCGCGACGAAGAACGCTATAAGTTCGGTGGGAAAATTCGAAATCCTCCAGGGTCAAATTCCGCTTTTCTTCCATAGATAAAGATGCGTAGGTTTTCTTTTTCTCGATCCAGTGATTCAAACCGTAGCGCAAAAGCTCCGGACGATAGGCACGGCGCATATATGCAATAAAAATACGGATGCGGTTCGTAACAGTTTCCGGTATGATGCCATCCTCTTCCGCGATCTTTTCCATAGACATTCCGTACATATAGTGCCTGATAGCAGTGTTTGTAATCGTTTCCGGAACATCAGCGGCGGCATATCGTAATGCTTCATCAAAGTCCTCACAGGGGATAATATCCTCTTTAAATATTTGACGGCACAATTCTTCCTGCCAGGTTTTATTGTATTTCTCTGCCATTTTCTTCCTCCCCGATCACGTTTCCTCGGATAACATTTTCCTCGGACATCACATTGATCTTATGTCCACAGTACTTACAGAAACGGTCCTCTTTTTCCAATCTTATTTTCGCATGCCGGACACTTTCTGACAACGAATTTCTTTCCAGCCTGCTCATATTTACGAATGATCGGACTTTTGGCCACATCTCTTCCGTTTTTATATTTCAGGATCTTTTCGTCAGTAACAATCCGGATCTGATCGCTTTCCCAGTCGAAGCCTTCTTCGATCCAAGTAGCATATACAAAGGCGTGGCCGCCAATGCTCCTGTCCGCGGTGGTGATCATGATCGGCGTGTCTTTCCTCATCTTTTTGATCCGTAGCATTCTCGATGCCGCATCGTAGAGTTCCTGCAATGTTAAAATATGCGGCTCTACGGGCGAACTATTTTTATCCATAACGAATCTCCTTCTAATACTATTATGAATGATTTTACGGGAAACGAAAATACCTGTACAGAAAAAGCCGACAATATGCCGGCTTTTTCTTAAATCTCGCTGTCTTCGATATTTCGCAGCTCTTCTGCTATCTTCAATAGACATTCGCTGTCGATATACGAAATAACCGCCACGGTATTGCGATATCCGCTTAATTTACCATACTTCCAATAGGCTCCCCATTCGTCGTTGTAATCTTCTTTTCCGGGGCTTGTCACTTTATATTCAATTTTTCTTTTTTGCAGGAACGGCTCCAGTTTATTCAGTGCTACTCCGGGAAGAAGCAGGTGCTGTTTTTCGTTTCTGTATGTAATTTCGGGATTGTACATATATATACCTCTCTTAACTTTTTTCTTTATTATATCACATGCTTATGAAATAATAAAATTTCTGCACAGAAATTAACGCTGAATATCTTTCTTTTTCGTTATTGTCTGAAGCGGTTCACGGATCGTATTTTCTGCTACAGTGGACATATTAACAATCTCGCGATTATGAAGAAAACAATCTCCTAATGTAAGTTTTTTATATTCCTTGTCTCCATATTGTTTAATTGAAGTTCCTGATTCGTCTATAAAGGCAATTAACTTTCCATCATCAGAGCTCTTCATGATCTGAATAAATTCGTGGCCATTTTGACTTTTAAGCTGAATATTTTCTTCAGGATATTTATTTCTTAATGCAAAATATGCTTTCTGAATGCTTGAATCAAAATCCTGGCTTTCCTGTATTGTTTTTGCAAAATCGACGGTTCCGATCTGTACTGCTTTCTCGTTTTCAATATCAGCGTAAGCTGTTTTAACGAAGAAGCCAAAAGGGGATTCATTCGAAAGATCTCTCTGCAAAACAATGGTCATTTCGGAAGTTTCCATTAAACGGCCGTCATTCGAAACACCTTGGCCGATAGCTTCGTTTGCCATGTGCATATGAAAAACTATTTGCTGATAATCAATAGGCTTTTTAAAATCTATCCTGTCTGATGTAATCCAGTTGGTTATATTCTCGGCTTCAAAATAAACGGCGTCTTGCAAGTTTCCGATCAACGATTCTGCATTGTAAAAACTGGATACAGCCTGTTTTCCTTCTTTGACTACTCTCATAGCCATATCGTCAATCGACTGTCCTGCATGTAATACTGAAGAATGTCCTTTATTGACGTTCAAGATGCAGCTTACGTCATCCATAACAGCTTCTTCCAGTTTTTCTTGGTATAATTCCGGATCCATACGTCTGATTGTGTCTCTATCCATAGTGAATACCTCCCATATTCATTAATATGAAAGATAAATACATGAGAAATACACAAAACAGCAGCCTTTAAGACTGCTGTTCCACTACATTTCAATGGTATTTTTCTTCCGTCACAAATATCCTTTTTGTATCCCGATATTTCTCTCTCAATACGCCAATATCGGTCGGTTTCGGTAGAATATCGTTTACTACATCCCAGAGACCATTTAGCCGATCCGGATATCCGTCCATATATTCTACAAAAGACCGCTTATAGACATTAGCAGTTTCCATGCTGAGGCCAACGAAACTTACGCCATACTGGATCCTATGATTCTCTCCTGTTTCTATATCAATATCAAGCACGACAGGACCGCTAATGTACATATTCGGATCAAGAGGCTTGCTGATCGCTAGATCCACTATTTTCCCTTCTATGGTTATCCAGGAATGGTCGAATACCTTCGTATTCGGCGCTTTGCATTCTCCGATGCATAATTTTGTGTCGTATCCAAGCTCGGAAAATACTACGTAAAGAACCGAAGAAACGGCATGGCACGCTCCGGACCATTGAAGCGAATGGATGTAGGAAAGGGTGGAGTTAATAGCGTTTGCGAATGCGGAATTGCGAGTGCCTGGTAAATAAAATTTTGTCATATATTTGCTCCATTTTTATTTGAATCATCAATATTTTTTATTTGGATAAAAGGTTATTCGTCGTTATAAATTAAATCTCCTACTAACATAAGCTACCTCCTTAGTCTACGATCTCAAATTCATCAACTTCGGGGATTAAACCAAGCGAAGACCCGGTTTCCCATGCCACGCGAATCGTTCCGACATAGTCAACATTCGTAACAATACCGATAGTTCCCGCGGGTACAGCCTGAGCCATTTCTTCGAACATGTGTATTAATCTGATCCGGGTTCCTCTAGGATATTTTTCCCTCAGTTTCTTCACTTTTTCATCCCTGTTGTTTTCTACAACTTTTTTGTTGTTTTTCGTAAATGTTCTCATAATATTTTCCTCCTTAAATTAATTTCAGACCTCATTCTTCTTCAGCTTTTTCAGGTATTCCTTTGCTGTCCTGTATTCCTCCATATAAATAACATGGTCGTGGGCACTTTTGCATTTTTCCTCGAGCATGGCAATGTAGGTGGCCAGGTTCATATCGGAAAACATTTCCTTCTCATTGTAGCCGTTCTCGCAGGTAAACATATATATTGACACCATGCAGTTTGTTTTTGACAGCCAATACGCCGTCTTTGAATTAAACGCGTTCTTGATCGGGGTAGCGACATACTCCCCGAATATTTTCTGTTCGTATTTCATAACTTTTCTCCCTAATTTTCTATATATAATTTTTCCAAATGCCGCAGATCTTCCGCAGTTCCGAACATCCTGCGATAACCGGCTGTCATTGCGATCTGGATCGTTATGATTGATCCTTCGATTTTTTCGATTTCTGCTGTCGTTTTTCGAAATTCCTGGTTATGAAAACCTATGTAAATTCCGATATTAACGACCTGTCCTACTTGGTATCTTTTTTGCATTCCGTTTCCTCCAAGCTATAAAACTCTCCAAAATCCGCTTCCAAAAAAGACGTCTTATAAAGAGTTACCACGTGTTTGTCTTTATCAAAGCCATCAAAAATATCAAAAATAATATCCTTGATTGCCTGACCTTCGACATAGCGTTCCTCATCTCCCTGCAAAAAGAAATTTGTAACCTTGGCATTTTCAAGATCTTCAAGGACAGCATCGTCAGGTACATCAATATCGGTACAGTCGCTGAGACTCAATATAAGAAGATTTCCTACATAAGAAACATTAAATTTATTGAAATCAAAACGGTATTTCTTTTCGTTCTTTTTCAGACAGATGTTTCCGACATATAACAATTCTTTAGCAGGTTCCTTTTTGAGTCTGATGTATGCAGTTGCTTTTAAATTCATGTTTTTCAATAGCATAATTAATTTTCCTCTCTTCTACTGTATGTTCGATGAATATCCCAGGATATTTTCGTATGAAATATTTTTGTTCTTTACGAATTTAAAGGGATATTTTAACATTTTCAATTCCCAGTTGTAAGTCGCAAGCGCTATTCCTACCTCGCGCTTTTCGATATTTCTCGGAAACGATGCGTTTCCTGCAAGATATTCGCGCATTGCTACGTACTTGGGTATTTCTTCTGATAGATAATTGATGCGAAATTGATCTGCGGCGTTATCCGACAAAATTAATTTGGATCTCTCGGCATAATCATCTGCCAGAAGCCTATCAATGATAGCAAGCGCCTCGTATGTGCCGAAGTTCCAATCCACAACAAGCTCAAACATATCGTGTCCCGCGATGATTCCGTAACCTTCGTAATATTCTTCTGTTAAAAAGGTCCCATCCGGTATTGCAAGAACAACTGGCTTTTTCCCGTCATAGCCCATGGATTCTTTTCCTGCTGCTTTTTTATTAATTGGAGCATATGTTTGTGTCCAAAATCCCATAATTATTCCTCTCTTCCGTATGTGCTATATTCGTTGTCGCAGGAACATTCGACAATTTTGATATTATGCTTTTTGGCATAATCCTTGTTGATCAGAACAACCAGCGATCCATCTTTGTTCTCATCTACGGATACAATGCTATTCTCCTCGCCATGAATACCGATGGACATTCCAGTCAGAGGTCTCTCATGTCTTCCTGCAGACAAGGTTCCATTTTTATTGGTTTTAACCATAAAACCCATGATTATTAATTCCTCCTCTTTTCTTTGATTTCTCTTAATATGAAAGAAAACCGCGGATCAAATCCACGGTTTTCTTTATGAAATCTAATTTTGAATATACAATACATCGACGAAATCTTTCAGCTCATCCATACTGTCGAACTCTATTTCTTTTCCGTTAACCTCTATTGAAAGCGTCCGTCTCCACCATTTGTTAGTTATTTTAAAATCTCTGTAGCGCAGATTTACCTCCCATTTGATAATAATCCGTGATTAGATTAATATAATATCTACCTATTCCTCTCCCGTTATCATATTTTTGATAATTTGGAAATTTAATAGGGTGTTCCTTTATTGTTTTAATCACATTATCTGGGAAATTATTCTTAATTGCTATATCAATCATCTTTTTGCCTGCGAATTTTTCTGTACATGACCCAAAGGGGCATTGTATTGTATCAACGCCCCATTCTTTTTTTATTATTCCCACAACGTCTTCAAGATTAAGCATTTGATTTCCTTTCTGAATCATAATCGCTTATTAAATTTCTCTGCTGTCTTTGAATGCCTGCAATAATGCTTCGGCGATTTCTTTTTCATACAAACCACAATTTCCTGTATAATCAATGTCGGCGAGTACGCGTCTAAAGAAATCCTCGAACTTGTTATCCAGGTAATCTGTCTCGATGATTTCCGGCAATTCTAGGATAACCTTGCGGTTTTTCTTTTCTTCAGTGTAACCAGGAATTTTTAAACCCTGATCGATCCAGTATAACTTCTCGACATTGACTCGGATCAGCCGTTTTTCTCCGTCTCCGAAGATAATTACGTCTACCAATGGACTATTCGGTGACGGCGTTTCTGCAATAACACCAAATGTCTCTATATAAATACGATCCGGCTCATCTCCATAACCCTGTACAAAGCATTTGATTCCTTTTTTCGCTTCACTTATTAACATTTTCTTTCTCTCCTATTCTTCCAGATATTTACGGATTGCTGCTTCCGCTCTCTTCTGAAAACGTTTATAATCAGTGGCTGTTACGATAGATTTAAGGTCTGTCAGCCAGAGATTATGATACCAATCGTCATCAGATTCATATAAGTTTATGGAGATTCCTCTTCTTCCATAATCTCTTATAGTCTCCCACTGAACATCGGCAATATATCGGCCTGCGTCTGTATCAATCAGAATATATCCATAAATATCCAATGTCCGATCAGTGTTCAGTCGCATCAGATCCTTTGGTGCGAATCTATGCCAGTCGAATTTAATGTCTCTTTGCATTCTTTCTTTCCTCCTTTTCTCTATTTGATGATATTAATATGAAAGAAATTAGGATCCCGAATTTGGAATCCTATACCAGATTTTTCTATGGCTTTTCCGCAACTTTTTTCTGATTATTCCTGCGGTAAAACAGCCACAAATACGATAATTGCAGTGAAAGATACAAATAAAAAGAACGGAAGAAAATTAACGAAACGATATATGACTCCGGTATAGTTTTGCTCGCGAGAATATCCGGTAAAAGTATCAACCGACGCTATTGATATCCCCGTGCTTATGAAAATAATTAGAAAATACACTGTCAACATAACTTTCCTTTTTTCTACTCCGTTTTTCTCATATAATCCTGATCCGGGCTCTGATATATTATGATCTGATTTTCGTTTGCATAAACCATTCCCAGTTCGCTAATTGCACGGCGCTTGATTTCTTCGAGATCCATGCTGCTTTCAAGCCGCTCCATTTCTTCATCATTACTTCTTTTTATGGTATTCAATTCTTTTTCCAACTGGGATATTTCGCTGATTTTAGCTGTTAATTCCGCCTGCGACTGGATATAATCTATAAGAATTATGGAACATATAAATAATGCAGCCGCAAGAAATAGAACATACCAGATGTTCATATGCTTTGCTTTTTCCCGGTTATGTCTCGTTTCTTTTGATAAAATCCGCGGTTTTGAGTTCATTTCGCGGATCAGTTCATCGGCGGTTGCCGTGTAAATATATTTCTGCTGTCTTCGTCTGCGTTCTGTCATATTCCCTCTGATGTATAAATAATACGTGTTATTTATAATTATTATGATAGAAAAGCAAAAAGAAACTCGCGAATACGCGAGTTTCACAATTTAGCCGGACTTCGTAAAGCTCTTTTGTAGCCTTCTAGCCATGCATCGTATGTCATATTTTTCCCTTTCTTGTTATATTAATATTAGATTCGATCCGGTTGTCTTCTCAAACAGATTGTAAATATCTCTCTTCTCGAATTTGAATCCGCCGGCACCCTTATGTCCGCCGCCTCCGAACTGTTTGACAATTTCTGCCACATTGATATCTTCCTTGTCACTGCGGATAGAGACCCCGTTTCCGTAATTAACAATAAACAGATCCAGCTGCGGATACGTATCGCGCATGTAATCCAGAACATCGAATATATATTTGGAATCATCAATGTAGGCAATGTCGTATGTTCTTGTATAATTATCTTCCATCGGAATATCCAGTGTCCCGAATTTGATCTGATTCTTAATGTTTTCAACATGCTCTTTTCTTTTTGCTTTTTCTGCTTTGAGCATAATTCTATCGGCATCGGAGCTATAATAAATTGGAGGCAATCCGATTTTTGATAATCTTCTGCGAACATACAGATTATTCCCATAAGCGGCAAACAGGAGATTTTCATCCTTAAAATTATAGTTTCCTTCAAAACAGGTTTTCCAATCCCATGTATCGTAAGCGGAAATCCATAGACATATATTTTCTGTAGTAATACAACTTGCATCAGGAAGAAAATTAATACCACAATAATACATGTAATCTAATATGAGAGAGGTTCCTGAAGAATGCCCGTTTGAATAATAATTGACCAGGAAGGAATCTTCTAACATATCTCCGAAACTTACGCCCCAGGAATATCTGTTGATATATTGGCTTGTCAGATGATGGTCCAGTAAAACGAACCGGCTGTTAATATCAGGCAGGCTATCGATATATTCAGCATCCGCCTCATTGCAGGAAATATCACAGGCAATAACTTTACCGAAGCTTTCAGCGATAGCTGCATCGGTTAAAGCTTCCCTTATACGCTCACTCATCACTCCGTTGTTAAGATGTACGACCTCAATATTCTTTTCCGGAAACATGCATCTCAAAACAATTTCTGCTCCTGCTCCGTCGGCGTCGTCATGTGTCAGTAACAAAATACGGTCATCTTTATTAACTTTTGTAAGTTTTTTAAATAATTCGTGCCTTAGCATTATTTTCATGCCTTCTGTCTGAGCTTTCTATTTAGATCAAAGATTTTCC
>ENA-USYV01003577-USYV01003577.1-human-gut-metagenome-genome-assembly--contig:-NODE-3577-length-10543-cov-20.608064_pt1 | contig 10543 bp, 7 predicted proteins | sample MGYA00250066_ERZ773514 | MGnify/ENA primary metagenome ERZ773514 (study PRJEB29103, sample SAMN06112049) | human gut metagenome | biome: human gut; feature: ankylosing spondylitis patient; material... | reverse complement strand
TGAGCTGGAGAATCCTGCAAACGAGCCAAATTATGATCATCTTCTGGTTCTTGGTGTTTCCCCTGAGAAAGCTCCGGACGAAGGCGAATATGTAACCATGACATTTGAAAAGGGTGTTCCAAAAACTGTAAACGGAAAAGAAATGAAAGTTTCCGATATCATCCGTGAATTAAACCGTCTCGGTGGAAAGCACGGTGTCGGCATCATCGATATCGTAGAAAACCGTGTCGTTGGTATGAAATCCCGTGGTGTATATGAGACTCCTGGCGGAACGATCCTTATGGAAGCACATGACCAGCTGGAAGAACTGGTTCTCGACCGCGATACCTTATCTGCAAAGAAAGAGATGGGCAACCGTCTTGCCAATGTTGTATACGAAGGAAAATGGTTCACTCCTCTTCGCGAAGCAATCCAGGCATTTGTTACTTCTACCCAGAAGTATGTCACCGGTGAAGTAAAATTCAAGCTCTACAAAGGAAACATCATCAAAGCCGGCACAACTTCTCCATACTCTCTCTACAGTGAGTCTCTGGCAAGTTTCACAACCGGTGATCAGTACGATCATCACGATGCAGACGGATTCATCACGCTGTTCGGACTTCCTCTGAAAGTTCGTGCAATGATGCTGCAGAATGTAGATAAAAAAGATCTGGATAAATAAATCCCCAGAATAAAAGAAGCACCGCAGTCGCGGTGCTTCTTTTATTTTTTCGATTGTTACCCGGATTTTATTCTGCCGGAAACCAGGAAGCAAGCTTTACTTTGCTGCTGCCATCTGCCTTATAGCAGTAAACTGCAAGTTTCTCAGTCACATCAGCTCCCTTGTACGGAACATTTGCTTCCACGAATACATAATTTCCACAAACCGAGTATTTTTCAATGCCAAGTTTAAAGGATGCCACAAGGTTTTTCTTTCCCGTCCTGTTATCTGTCCGGTAGAGTTTCGTCTGCATGTACCGATCCTTTCCTGTCGTACGATAGGTATACGTTCCATCATTGACGGCTTCCAGCGAAACACTCAGATAATTTTCATCCTTAACCGCAAAGGCCTCTCTCTGATAACTGTTTCCCTCCAGATCATAAAATGTCTTGTTCTCGTTTTCCTTGGTATAGTAAATCTTTCCCTCACTCTGAAACAGGGAATACCGATAAGCATCTCCGCTGTTTACAATCTGTGCAACTTTCTTTTTATCCGTTCCGTCCGTCTTCATGCTCATAACGGTTCCGGTATCTTCCGAATAATTCATGCCATCTTCACTTTTACTTTTCAGTGCCAGATAATAAATCCGTCCATCTACAACCTGTGGATCACGTCCGAGCGCAAGTTTCTTTGCGGATTTCCCGTCTTTTGCGATCCGGTAAATATATTCTTTTGTTGCATCGGTTCCATAGTAACGGTCCCAGGTTGCATAAATATATTTCTTATCCACAGATAACTGGGAAAAACCATTGCTTCCCTTTTTGTTTTTCCCTATTTTGTAGGAATATACCTCACTCTTTTTGCCTGTTTTGGTGTTGTATTTCATAATTCCCATACGCACACCCATCATTTCAAACGCATAATACAGGTTCTTTCCATCCGAAACCGTACATGACGTACCCTTCATCAACGGTTTTGCCTCCGTCTTCACGTCCGTGTGGATCGGCATCACCTCATTATCATACGATACCTGACCGGTCTGTTCTGTTGTATCTGCAAAAGCTGTAACCGAAGGCATCACCGCACACCCTGTAAAAGTGATCGCTCCTGCCAGTGTCGAGGCAGCCATTGTTTTTTTAAACTGATTCCAAGATTTTTGTCTCATCATCCAAGACCTCCATTCCTATCTGTCTTTCATTTCGTCTGCATTGTACTCCCGCTTTTTCAGGAACGCAAGCTGTATCTGAAAAAGATAAGAATTTCATAAGAATCGTAACATCTTCTTAAAATATTAAGCCCAAAGTCCCATCGCCCGTGCGATCATGGCAAGAAGAAACAGGTGTGCCGGATAGAATATATAAAAGAAATATTTCATCTGTTTTCCCCTGGTTCCATTGTAAAAATAAACCGGTATCATATCTAAAAATGCTGCCGCTTCAATGATACTTGCCAGCAGGGTTAAAACAAAAACACCGATACCCATTCCCTTCACTTTCTTCGGATAAAACATGTAAATTGCAAAAATTGTCACAATTCCCGACAAATCGTAATCTGTACAAAAAAGAAGTGCCAGAAATCCCCCGGCTGCAACTATCACAATGGTAAGAATCAGGCGGATGACTGCGGCCTTATTCCCGTAAACTTCCTCCACAAACTTCTGTTTTATCCCTTCAACACCCCAGATCACCAAAAGCCCGAACAGCAAAGTAAAAAAGACATTGCTGCTGGAAAAATCCCACATTCTCCTGCTGAATGCCAGGTCAAACGGAACCTCGGAAATCAGTGCAAACAAAAAAAGCCTTCCCGCATATTTTGCCCTGCTGCGTGTATGGTAAAATCCTTCTACCAGAAGAAAACAGTAAATCGGAAACGCAACTCTTCCAATGATGCGCATCAAAAATGCGGGATTTTCCAGTCCCGGAATCTGTTCTAAAATAACGGCCGATGTGTGATCAATCAGCATGGAAATCACGGCGATCACCTTTAACCAATAGCCGGAAATCCCCTGTTGTTTAACGTTCATAATCCTGCTCCTCTTTATTATTATTTTGCAAGAAGCTGTGCAATCTCTTCTTTGTATGGCGGAATCGTCTTTTTGGTCTCTCCCTCGGCACAAAGCCACGGTGTCTCTATAATCTTTGGAATTTCCACAAAACGCGGATCGTGGACCAGACGGTACAATGTCTCAAATCCAATGGTTCCTTTTCCAATGTTTGCATGACGGTCTTTATGTGCTCCCAGGGGATTTAAACTGTCATTGATATGAAAAACCGCAATCTGATCCAGCCCGATCACCTTATCAAAAGTCTCGAACACGCCATCATAATCATGCACCAGATCATAGCCGGCATCATTCACATGACAGGTGTCAAAACAGACTCTTAACCGTTCCTTTTTGTGCACTCCGTCATAGATTGCCCTGATCTCTTCAAACGTTCTTCCAATCTCGCTGCCTTTTCCTGCCATCGTTTCCAACGCAATAAACACATCATCCCCGTTGGCATCAAGCACCATATTCAGTCCCCGGACAGTCTGTGCAATTCCTGCCTCCGCCCCCGCGTCTAATGCAGATCCCGGATGCAGTACCAGAATTTTACTGCGCATGGCAGCCGTGCGCCGGATCTCTTTTTCCAAAAATTCCACAGCAAGCTCAAATGTCTCCGGCTTTACCGTATTGGCAAGATTGATGATATACGGTGCATGAACCACGATTTCCCGGATTCCAGCCTTTGTGGCATACTCCCAGCCCGCCTCAATATTTAAGTCTTTGATTTCTTTTCTCCGGGTATTCTGCGGTGCCCCTGTGTAGAGCATCAGCACATTTGCCCCATAACGCTCCGCTTCCTTCACGGATGCCAGAAACATCTCTTTTCCTGCCATTCCCACATGAGAGCCTATTTTAATTTCTTCCATTTTATATGTCCTCTGCTTTCAGCTTTTTCTTCTGCTGATGTGCAGTAATTGCGATCAGCAGATTTTGCGGAATAAATCTTCCGCATATCGTTACTGCCTTGATTTCAGTCGTCGGAACAATGAGCACTTTGCGTCTTTTCATCTGCTTTAATGCATATCCGGCGCAATACTCCGGTGTGATTCCGGCCAGTGCAAATTCAACATTTGCCACTTCATTGAATTCCGTATTCACCGGACCCGGACACAATGCCCCTACATACACCCGGCTGCCTCTCTGTTTCAGTTCCAGCGCCACTGCCCGCGTCAAACTCGCCATATAGGCTTTGGTCGCATAATAGGTGGCCATATAAGGGCCTGCCGGAAGCAGTCCTGCCGAAGAAGCGACATTTAAAATGTAACCGCCCTCCTGCTTTTCCATGCGGCGAAGCATCAGTTTCATCAAAAGATGCATGGCCTTGATGTTCACATCAATCATCTGCATTTCCTTGTCTGCATCTGTCTCCAAAAAACTGCCGCAATCACCAAATCCCGCATTGTTGATCAATATCCCGACCGGAACCGGTTCCAGCTGCTGCATCAGACGGTAACACGCTTCTTTTTCGGACAGATCTGCCGTGATAACCATGCTTTCCGTCCCACTTTTTTTCAATTCTTCCGCCAGTGCCTGCAGCCGGTTTTCCCGTCGCGCAATCAGTACCAGACGGTATCCTTCTGCCGCAAGCTGTCTTGCAAATGCCATACCGATTCCGGAGCTTGCACCGGTGATTACTGCATATGATTTTTTCATTTTACATCCTCCTAAAGCATAATGAGTATAACACAGCAGCCCCTGGTTGTCTAATAAAATCAGGGCTTACAGAGGTTCCCCCTATAAGCCCTATGGCAGAAAATGAGTATAAAACTATTGTTTTAAGGTTCTGGCTTATTTCACCTTTACCTTCATCCTTACTGTTTTTTTGGTTCCGTCTTTTAATGTAACCTCTGCGGTCACTTTTCCGGTTCCTTTCTTCTTTCCTTTAATCTTTCCATTTTTATTTACGGAAACCACAGACTTCTTTGAAGACTTATAGATAATTTTTGCCACGTTTTCCATATTCAGCTTCTTGTTCCATTTAAATACGGTTGTCTTTTTTGTAGCAACATTTACTGTGGTCTTTGCTGGCTTAACGGTTTTTGCGATCTGCTTTGCCTGAGCCTTTACCTCAGCCTGTGTCTTTACGACATAAGTTCCCTCACCCTTAAATGTCAGTGAGACAGAACCATCCTTTGCGACCTTGTAAGCTTTCTGGTTTACAAGAACCAGTTCCCCGGTCTTTTCATCTTTCTTCATTACGGCAAGTTTTGCACCTGCTTTGACATCTGCTGCATTTACCTGTAAGGTGTATGCGGTTGTTCCGTCCGCTTTCTTAACTTCCTGTGTGATGGTCACATCTTTGGTTCCGGCTGCCTCTGTCACAGCTTTAATTACATCCGCATTTACGGTTGCCTTCACACCGGTTTTGGTAGTCTTTCCGGCTGCTTCTACTGCTGCCTCTGCTGTAACCTTTCCATCCCCACTCTTGGTAACGGTTACGGTTGCTTTCGTTCCTGCCGGAAGTTTTTCGGATGGAACTGTAGACTCTGTTGTCGTATCTTTCTTTGTATCGGTCTTTGTATCATCCTTTTTATCTGTTACTGTGGTACCAGAGGAACTGCTGCCACTAGAAGAACTTCCACCGGAGACTACGATCTTCTTTAACACAACTGTTCCGCCATCTGCGGCTGCCGGAATCGTCACTTCCACCTTACCGTTGTTTACGGTATAAGATGTTTTGGAATACAGATCCTCCAGAACTGTTCCATTGCTTTCGCTTACCGGAACTTCTACAGTTTGTGCAGCACCCTTGATATTTAAACCAACATATAATTTAGTTCCTTGATAACTTCTGGATACAATATCATAACCATTTTCATCAGATGCTAAAATTGTTTTTCTGTCACCCCTTGCGAATACATCTGTATATGCATTACGGATGGAAAGCATCTTCTTATAATGCTGATAGGTCTTATTGTCATTGTTTACCATTGACCAGTCAAAGTCATAACGATTTGTCTGATATGGATAATTATTTAATCCTGTCAGGCCAATCTCTTCCCCATAATAAATAACTGGCTGTCCTTTTGCCGTAATCTGCAGGCTTGCTGCGACCATGGATGCTGCAGTTGCTGCATCTTCTTTCATTCCACCATCCAAAAGTTTCTGCTTAAATCCATCTTCATCATGACTTCCAAGAAACTGTCCTGTCATGTAAGTATTATTTAACGCACTGTTTCTGGATGCCAGGAAATTTTCTACAGAAGAAATATTTCCTTTTACAAAATTAGCTGCCTGATCATTAAAATCGAAATCCAGATCAGAATCCATTTCGCCGGTTCCTAATGTATTACCGTTAGAAGCATAACCTCCTCCTGCATACTCTCCAATCATCTTAAAATTCGGATCAGTTTTGGTCAAAGCATTCTTTAACTCTGCCCATGTATCGTTTTCCACATGTTTAACTGTATCAACACGGAAATAGTCGATGCCAAAATCCTTTACCCACTGCGTCTGCCACTCTACAAGCTGTGCACTGACTGCTGGGTCTTCTGTTCTGAAATCTGGTAAATTGCTTAATGAATCTTTCTGGTCACTTCCGGATACAACATCGTCCCCACTCCGGATCATATTGCCAAACTCTGTATCATATCCGGCATGGTTAACCACAATATCTACCATAATACGGATTCCACGGCTGTGTGCCTGATCAATCAATGTCTGGAATTCTTCTTCTGTTCCAAGCGTTGGGTTCAGTTTTGTAAAATCGCTTGCCCAATATCCATGGTATGCAGCATTGTACGGAACATCTTCTTTTCCCGTGTCAGTTACCGTAACTCCCGGAATATTTTCTACAATAGGAGTAATCCAGATTGTATTAATTCCCAAATCCTCTAAATAGTCTAACTTTTGTGTAATTCCTGCGAAATCACCACCATGATACAGACCTGCATTATCCTTTCCGTAAGTCTTTGCTCCGCTTGCTGTATTGTTTGATTCATTTCCATCAAAGAAGCGGTCCGTTACCATAAAATAAATAACGGATTCATCCCAATCAAAATCTTTCGCATTTTTTCTGGTTCGAGCAGTCACTTCAACCTGTACACTTGTTGAATACTCATTTCCATACTGATCTGTTACAACAATTGGCAATGTCTTTTTTCCTAATGTTGTATCAGTTGTAGCTGAAATTGTTACAGCCTGTAAATCTGGTACAATTGCTAATGCACTACTTCCACCTAAAGAAGAAACATCAATGCTTGCAGATGCAACTTCTAATTTCTTCGTATCAGTCTTGTCCTGATCTACCGTGAATTTTACAACATTATTCTCGTTATAATTAAATGAAGCGTTCATTACTTCTGCCTGAATAGAAGCATTCAGTTTATAATACTCAATATAGGAATAATCGTTTCCCGCTTTTTTTTCCTTCTTATCGTTATACTTGTCTAAAATATATTCCTCTCCCACTTTATAACGATAAAGTGTACGTCCACTTTTTAATTCATTATAGTTATACTCAAAACGCTTATTCTCTGCATTATAAGTCATTGGATATTCTTTGCCATCGATATCTACAGACACGTTCATATCTGAAAGCTTATCCTCAATCAATGCATTATCATCCCGATAATAAAATGCAATTTTATTTTCTTTTGGCAATACTTCATACCCCTTGTTATAAGGAGCACTTAATACTGGTTCTTCCCCTTTTTTCATGCTTGCGCATACAACGTTCTGCTCTTGTGGGAATGCAATGGAGTGATCTCCTCCATCCTTGATCCAGTCAGAGCCGGAAGGATCCAGCACAACCACGAAATCAACCTTCGTACAAGTTGATTTAACAGGAACTTTGATCTTCCATTTTCCGTTCCCGTCAGATTCAAATGGTTTGCGTACTTTCTCTTCAATACCAGTAGTCCATGAATAAAACTCCGGAGTGGTTGTCAAAGTATCATTTTCGTATTCCAGACACAGATACCTTGGATCTGCTTTGGTAATGACCGGTTTTTCTATAACCGGTTTTTTCCCAAACACATACCATAAGGTTATTTCTGATTTTTCCTCATCAATAACATAATACTGATTACTATCCTGTCCATCCCATGACCCCGCCGTTGGTCTTCCAATAATCCCAAGCGAATTAAACGAAACATAAGTTGTTCCCTGTAACCAAGTCACATTATTTTCTGTGTCTTCTATTGTATTATTTAAAGGAACAAATTCCTTTTCAGCACCATTTTTATTATATATATATACATCAGATTTCATTTCAAAATCTGGAGAATACATATTAATTGTTACTTTATACTGCTTTTGTACAACGTTAACGGTAACATCGGACTTTTCATTTCCAGCGGTTGCAATTAAATCAACAGTTTTTATTCCACTGCCTTTTTTCACATTGATTGTTTCATCTTTCAATGTAACCTTATCACTTAAAGAAGGGTCTTTTAATGTATATGAAACTGTTTCATCACTGCTTGTTCCATCATCGCCATAAAGCTTTAATGTTTTCGGAAGTTCGAGATCCTTACCAGCCAAAGCTTCCATATTTTTTGATTCAAGTCCCGGAACTACTAATCTACTATTGCCGTCTGTCATGGCATCATTTGCAGGGTCTGTGATCCAGCTAGTCCCAATTTTATACTTATACCCATATATTCCTGGATTTTGTTTTTGAACTGTTACGGTGAATTTATCTCCTTCCTTTTTCATTGATAATCCATTATCCCAGTTCGTTCCTGCGACAGTTCCCATAAGCCGAACATCTTCTGCATCTTTATATTCGCCTGTTGCATCCAGATTAAATGTAACTGTACGGTCCTCATGTACAACCGGACTCTGTACTTTTATAACCGGTTTTACCGGTGCGCTGCTTGTAGATTCCTTCCATCCTTCCGGTGCCTGATCCTCGATTACCGTTTCCTCTTGTTCGCCAGTAACCCACTTTTCTACTTTAGAACCATTTGCCGTAAATCCAATATTACCTGTTTGTTTTCCATTTCCTTTATTATTAAATATACAATGGAATTCCTTCTCTGAATTTGTGCTAATTGTAAAGCTATACCAGCCTTCATTTGCAGAATCTTTTTCTACTTCAGCTCCTGGCCAGCTATTTGCATAACCATAACCATCAACAGCCGTCCAGCTATCTCCTTCGGCTATTTTCGTATAAACAGCCTCCCAATTTGTAGAATTTTTGAAGTGCATAATAATTTGTCTGCTGCCTTCTGCTTTTGCCTGTACCGCCCCAATCGGCAAAAGTGTCAGAACCATCGCAATTGCAAGTAAAAAACTTACAAAACGGTTCTTTGTTGAAAACCTTCTCTCTCCCATTTTTTCCTCCTTTTGAATGATTTTTCGGGTTTTTTCGTCTTTCATTATACTTGAAAATGTATACGAAATAAAGTTGGAAAAACTGCCAAAAAACCTCTGGAAATTTTGTCTAAAAATTCCAGAGGTTTTTTCAACTTATTATACACATTGTATATTCATTTTTATTGCTGCAGTACCAGCTCGCGCCCTGTCACATCCAGTTCCATGCTCTGTGGATCTTTTTTATACTGCTCAAGCACGGTCAGCCACAGCATATGTACTTCGTAGATCAGCATCTGATCCGCCTCCACTGCATACGGAGCTAAAACATCCACATCGAAGAAGCGGATGCCAAGCGGTGGCAGAAAAATCAAATTGCAGGACTTCTTTTTCTCTCCGCAGGTGTAGATCTGCTCATAAGAAACCAATAGAAATTCTTTTTCCTGATCCATACAGTGATAGGAAACAAAACACTCATCAATCACCCATGTCTCTCCCTCTTCGGTTTCCACTGGTTTCTTCGCCGGATCGTTGTACTCGGTAGTCTGGCACTGAATATCCCAGTGCAGTTTTCCTTCCCGCGTTTTTTGTATCATATCGGTCACTTTACGGACCAGCTGTTCTTCCTTTTTCTTCATTCTTATGCCTGCTCTCTCACATAAATCTGTGACAGATTATTCATGATCGCCGCTGCGACATCCGGTTTATTCATAGAGTAAATGTGAATGTGGTTGACTCCGTTGGCAATCAGATCAATAATCTGCTCGGTTGCATAGGCAATTCCTGCCTGCTTCATGGCTGCAGGGTTGTCCCCAAACCGATCCACAATGCTTAAAAATTTGGCAGGAACCAGATTTCCGGTCAGGGAAATCGTTCTCTTCACCTGTGCTGCATTGGTAACCGGCATGATTCCGGCAGTCACCGGAACATCAATTCCTTTAGCAAGTGCCTTATATAGGAAACGATAATAAATGTTATTGTCGAAAAACATCTGTGTGGTCAGATATTCACAGCCTGCATCCACTTTTTCTTTCAGATGATCCAGATCTTCATTCATATTGGCAGCCTCCGGATGTCCCTCCGGATAACATGCACCGCCGATACAGAAGTCTCCTGCCTCCCTGATCTCACGAATCAGCTCAATCGCATGGTGATACTGATCCGGAAGCGGAAAATCCGTGTTTGTCGGAATATCCCCGCGAAGTGCAAGGATGTTTTCGATTCCGCGCTCTTTCAGCTCATGGATTACAGTATGTACCTTTTCTCTTGTGGAAGAGACGCAGGTCAGATGTGCGATTGCCGGCACCCCATAAGAGTTGATCGCATCTGCGATCTCTACGGTATAATCACTCGTTCCGCCGGTTGCTCCATATGTACAGCTGATATATGCCGGTTTCAGCTTTGCGATTTCTGCTGCGATTGCCTTGTAATTCTGCAGCTGTGCTCCCTGTTTTGGCGGGAAAATCTCACATGAGATTGTCACCTCATTCTTCTTTAAAATTTCCGATACTTTCATATTTTTCTTGTATGATAATTAGGAAGTTAATTATCACACGTTTCCTTTCTTTTAATATCGTGGTTCAATACAATTCAGATAC
>ENA-USYV01003575-USYV01003575.1-human-gut-metagenome-genome-assembly--contig:-NODE-3575-length-10547-cov-2.664470_pt1 | contig 10547 bp, 10 predicted proteins | sample MGYA00250066_ERZ773514 | MGnify/ENA primary metagenome ERZ773514 (study PRJEB29103, sample SAMN06112049) | human gut metagenome | biome: human gut; feature: ankylosing spondylitis patient; material... | reverse complement strand
GCCGCAACGGGTGGCCTCCTCGCGGATGGCCTCCTGTGCCTGCTTCTTGGTGCCCACGAACAGCAGGGACTGGCCGCTCTCAGACAGCTGACGGACGAAGCTGTATGCCTCCTCCAGCTTGCGGACGGTCTTCTGCAGGTCCACGATATAGATGCCGTTGCGCTCCGTGTAGATATAGGGAGCCATCTTGGGGTTCCAACGGCGGGTCTGGTGACCGAAGTGGACGCCCGCCTCCAGCAGGGCCTTCATGGATACGACGCTAGAATTTGCCATAGTTGTGTGTTCCTCCAATTTCAATTTAGTTGGTCCTCCGGCGGTTTCATCCCCCCTGCCAACCCGGCCGTTTTGGGCCCCGGGCACAGACAGAAAGTCGACGCACCGTGCGGAATGCTGAAATATAGTATCACAATCCAGTGTGCAATGCAAGTATTTTTTCCCAAAAGCCGTATAAAATTCCCGGTTTTGTCCGAATTTGTCCGAGTTCCCCAGCAGCCCCCCATTTGTTGTTGCGCCGCGCCTGTCTGTCTGCTATAATGACCAAAATCCCATTTTCAGTTTATATAAAAACGCGGCAGATCAGAAAGGAGCACATGGATGGACACTGAAAAGCAGAAATCATCTCCGGGTGGAACGGTTCCCGGTGAAAAGGTTCCGCCGGTCCTGATGGCGGAGGATGTGGCGGCACTGGAGGAACTGTGCGGAGACGTCTCCGGCTACTTTTACAAAATGCTGGACTACCTAGACCAGCGGGTCCGGGACGGTGTGCGTCAGGGAGAGTTCACGGAGGAGCAGGCCCGGGGCGATCTGGATCTTGCCCTGTGGTACGCCTATGCCTGCAACAACATCGACGACTATGACTACTATTATAAAGCTGCCCAGTGGATGCCCGCCTCGGAACCGGCGGCGGAGGCGGCCGGGAGCGGGATCTGGTACTATCGCTACGCCTGCGCCCTGATGTACTGCGGCCGCTTGGAGGAGGCCCGGCATTATGCGGAGACCGGCGTGTCCCTGGACCCGGAGTATCCCTGGGGCTGGCTGGAGACCGGCAAGCTCCGTGCCCACTTCGGAGACCGGGACGGCGCCCTGGAGGCGGTGCGCCGGGGCCTGGAGCTGGTGCCCGGGGACTATGAGTTCACCACTCTCCGCCGGGAGATCCAGGAGGGCCGGACTCTGGAGGAGATGGAGTTCCACTGGATCGACCCGGACGCCGACCAGACCCTTCAGGCAGGCGGGGATGAGGGCGAATTCGATAAGCGCATGGCCATCGCCGGCATCTGCTGCGACCAGCAGAATCTCGATGCCGTGAAAGCCGCCCTCTCCCCCATCGGGTGGGAGGCAGACGCCCCCTACTGCACTTTCCGGCTGCCCTATCAGAACGGCAGCCTGCTGGGGCGTTTCTTCATGAACGAGGCGGCGCTGTCCAAGTTTCCCCTCTCCTGGGTCCGGGAGCTGGTGCGGCGGCTGCCGGAGCTGGACCGCAGGGGCCGTACCTTCCTGACCGCCCAGGCGGGCCTGGGCACGGAGGGGCTGTCCCTGGAATGGTTCGCGGTCCATCCGGACCGGACGATGCGCCTGTGCTACATCCGGGGGCAGGACCAGCAGATGGTCCTGTTCGACAGGGATTTCTCCCTTTGCAGCGAGGACCGGCAGCCCGCCCTGACCCGGCCGGAGGGCGGCGCCTTCCTGGCCTTTGTCCTGCTGGAAGCGCCTGCCTGGGACCCGGACCAGTTCCGCCGGGATCTGCGGGATCTGTACGGCATCCCCTGCCTCACAGAGGCGGAGGAATCTGAAGACGGCGGCAGCACCCTGACCTTTGAGGTCAGTGGAATGCTGGCGGCGGTCTGCCTATACCCATTCCCTGTGCCCCACGGCGAGGCGGAGGAAAACGCCGCCCACAACTACCTGTGGCCGGAGGCAGCGGAATCTGCTGCCCGCCACCGGGGCCAGCTGTTGGTGACCGTCCTGCCCCGGGAGGAATCCGTCCGAGAGGCGGCCATACTCCAGGTGAAGCTGGTGTGTGCCGCCTGCCGCCAGCGCGGAACGCTGGGTGTCTACGCCAACGGCACCGTGTACCAGCCGGAGTTCTATCTCAACGCGGCACAGCCCATGGAGGACGGGGAACTGCCCCTGCTGGATCTGGTGTGGATGGGCCTCTACCGCCGGGAAGAGGGCCTGTGCGGCTACACTGACGGCCTTGCGGCCTTCGGCAAGGAGGAGATAGAGGTTCTGGACACCCAGGCTGCCCCGGGTGACCTGCACAGCTTCCTGTTGGATCTGGCCAGCTATGTATTGGAGGAGGATGTCACCTTCCACGACGGGGAGACCATCGGCTTTACCGAGGGGCAGTATCTGTCCATCTCCCGCAGCGCCGGTGTCTGGCACGACGGCATGACGCTGAAGATCCCCTATCCGGAGGAGCCGTGACCGCTCCGCCGGCATACGCAAATGCCCCCGCGGTGAAAGCCGCGGGGGCATTTGTCAGCAACGCTTGCGCCGCTTCCGCTCCAGGCGGGGATCCCGCCGCTGAAAGGGCTTGTCGATGAGGATGATGTCGTCTCCGATCCGCTGGATGCACTCCCAGGGGATGTAGAACTCCTCCCCCCTGCCGAACAGGCCGAAAAAGCGGCCCGGGCCGTAGACGATGATGGCTACCACCTGCCCCTCCGGCACCCGCACGTCCAGGTCCGACACGTAGCCCAGGCGGCAGCCGTCGCAGACGTTGATGACCTCCTTGCACCGGAAATCCCGGATCCTGCACTGCACCGCGCTCACCCCCTGCCTTGAGACTATGCAGTGGACGGAATGTCCCAACACTGTTTTGTGCAGACGGGCAGAAAGCGACAAAAGCTTCCAGTATAGGAAAAAAGCCCTCCGGCCATACTGAACTCATGAAGTTTCAGGGTTTGAGGGGGCACAGCCATGCAGGGCAAGGTGTAGATCGCGGTGGTCAACGTATCAATAATAAAGAAGTTGAAAAACGAGGAGACCATGGAACTCCTGCGCCGCACCAAGGCCGGGGACCAGGAGGCCCGCCGGGAACTGATCGAGGGAAATCTGCGGCTGGTGCTCTCCGTCATCCAGCGCTTCGCCGGCCGGGGCGAGAACGCCGACGACCTGTTTCAGGTGGGCTGCGTGGGCGTGGTGGACACCGACAAGTGCATCGGCTGCGGCGCCTGCCACGAGGCCTGCCCCTCTTTCAGGTGGAATGCCTGCGGCTAACCAAGGCAACCGATAACTTTGATACCAATCAGCCAGTGCGGTCTTACACTTACGGCGTGCCCATGATCATCGGCGAGATCCGCCGATATCTCCGGGACAACAGCGCCATCCGGGTGTCCCGCTCCATGCGGGACACGGCCTATAAAGTCCTGCAGGTCCGGGACAAGTACCTGGCGGAAAACCAGCGGGAGCCCACGGTGGAACAGATCGCCCAGGAGCTGGGCATCCCCCGGGAGGAAGTGGTCTTCGCCATGGACGCCATCGTGGATCCCGTGTCGCTGTACGAGCCGGTATACTCCGACGGCGGCGACGCCATCTGCGTCATGGACCAGGTCAGCGACACCCGGAACACCGACGAGGCCTGGACGGACCGCATCGCCCTGAAAGAGGCCATGAAGCGGCTGGATGACCGGGAGCGGCGCATCCTCTCCCTGCGGTTCTACGAGGGAAAGACCCAGATGGAGGTCAGCGCGGAGGTCGGCATCTCCCAGGCTCAGGTGAGCCGGCTGGAGAAGGGCGCCATCAACACCATCAAAAAAAATATATGAGCAGGCGGGGCCGGGAAACCGGCCCCGCTGTCTTTACGTCTCAGAGGCTTCTGTTGTCTCCGTCGGTGAGAGCCCGTTAAAGAAGCTCCCGCCATCCGACAAAGTGAATGTCTTGGACAGGCCCGCGGCGCTCTGGCCGCCCTCTCCACCGCCGGGGCCGTGGCCGCCTGCGGGAGATTCCCTACCGTCAGGCTCCATTTCCCCATCCGGGCGCTCAGGGGGATCGCCCGGAACTTCACTGCTAGCGTTCTCCGGCACCTCGCCCTCCGGCGCCTGCCAGGGATCCAAGTCCGCGGGAGGCGCCTCACCGCCCATGTGCCGACCGCCGCCGGTGCTGCCCACGCCGTCGGACATGGTGCCGGCCAGTTGGGTGTCTCCCTGCCACAGGGTGTAGTCCCCTGCCGTCAGGTCCGGGGAGGACACCACCAGACAGGTGAAGTCGTTTGCCGGCGTCCAGGTGCCCACAGTCTCCCCGTCGGCGTTTTGCAGGGAATAGGTCTGGCCGCCGTTCTGCCGGGATGCAAAGGAGAACACCACATAGTTCTGGGCCCCGCCGTCGATTTGGTCATACATATTGCCGGAGGCCGCTACTGTGCCGCCGTTGATGGTGATGCCCATGGTGGCGTCGATACCCGCGTCCCCGCTGTCGGAGCAGGCCGCGGCGGTGACGGCGCCGCCGTTGATTACCAGCCAGCCGTTGGAGTCGATGCCGTCGCCTTCGCCGGTCTCGCCGGTGACCTGAATGTTCACGGAACCGCCGTTGACAGTGGTGACGGATACATTGTCCTCATTGGTGTTGATGCCGTCATTGCCGGAGGTGATGTTGATGGTGCCGCCGTTGATGGTGAGGTGCAGCTCCGTGTCCAGCCCCTCATTGTCGGCGGTGATGTTCAGCACACCAGTGCCGGCCTCACCCCCGTCCACATTCATGGACATTTTGGAGTAAAACGCGCCGTCGTATTTGTGGAGCTTCTCGCTGTCCTCCACGGTCATTCCGTCCTCGCTGAGCACCACGCTGTCCGGGTCGTAGATCCGTGCCACATAGGAGCCGGTGACGTTGTTGATAGTACCGTCAGCAATCAGCACGTTGGCACCGGCGGCGGAGGTGTCCACGGTCTCCGAGGCGGTGTCCTCGTCTGTGCTGCCGCACTCATAGACGTTATAGAAAATCACCGTCGGGGCCACAGTGCAGGTGATGTCCACGCCGTTCAGGATCAGCGTCACCACTGCCGCCGGGTCGTCCTCCGCGTCCTCCCCCAGGTCCACAGCGATCTGTCCTGCGGACAGGGTGCCGCTGAGGGCGTAGGTGCCGGGTTGTGTGATGTGGACCACCGTGTGGGCCTCCGCCTCTTCGGCGGTGTGTTCGTCGGCCTCCGTGCCCTCGCCGTAGGTGAAGTCGCGGCCGGATTCATAGCAGACAATGTCATGGGCCGTGTGGACGGCGGCTGACTCGTCTGTGGAGACCGCCTTCCCGTCCACAATAATGCCGTCATCCGAGAGGACGATGGAAACAGCGTCCGGAAATTCCTGCGCGGCCGTCTCGCGGCCCTGCGCGCCGCAGCCAGAAAGCGCGGCCGCAGCCATCGCCAGCCCCAGCAAGAGAGAAGCAATTCGTTTCATTGCAGCAAATCCTTTCCGTCAAGATGGAGGCAGTCTATCATGGATTTCTGAATTTCCGCTGAAAAAGGAGGAAAAAAATTGACCTTTTCACAAGTTCGGAGTAAGCTGAAAGCAAGTCATCAAAAACGAGGAGATCGCACACATGGACTACAAAAAGCTCAGAGACACCCGGAACAGCTCCAACCCCTTCGCCCAGCGGCTGGGGATCTTTGTGGAGGAGATCGGCCCCGGCTACGCCCGGGCGGTAAAGGACATCACGGCGGAGGACGCCAACCCTGTGGGGGTTGCCCACGGGGGCTGCTACTTCTCCCTGGCAGACACGGCCTGCGGCTCCGCCATGGCCTCCCACGGATATTATGCCGTGACGGTGAACGCCTCCTACAACTTTCTCCGCAGCGCCAAGCTGGGGGACCATCTGGTGGCAGAGGCCCGGGAGACCAAGCCCGGCCGAACTCTCTGCTTTTACGAGGTGGAGATCCGGGATCAGGCGGGGACGCTGCTGGGGAACGGATCCTTCACCTTCTACAAGCTGGACCGGGAGATCCCGCTGTGAGAAGCGCATACAAAAAGACCGCCCTTCGGCGGTCTTTTTGTATGCTTATTTCTTGAAGCTGTCCTTCAAGCTCACAGATCGGTTGAACACCAGATGGCCGGGCTTGGAGTCCTTGCTGTCCAGGCAGAAGTAGCCCAGGCGCATGAACTGGAAGCTGGCGGGAGCTGCGGCATCCGCCAGGGAAGGCTCCACCTTGCAGCCGGTGAGGACCTCCAGGGAGTTGGGGTTCAGGCACTCCAGAAAGTTCTTGTCGGCGGCGTCCGGGTCCGCGTCGGTGAACAGGTTGTCGTACAGCCGCACCTCCGCGTCGATGGCGGTGGCGGCATCCACCCAATGGATGGTGGCACCCCTCACCTTCCGGCCGTCAGCGGGGTCGCCGCCCCGGCTCTCCGGGTCGTACTCCGCCAGCACCTCGGTGACGCTGCCGTTCTCGTCCTTCACGCAGCCGGTGCAGCGGATGAGATAGGCCCCTTTCAGGCGGCACTCCGGTCCATTGGGGTAGAGCCGCTTGTACTTGGGCACCGGGGTCTCCAGGAAATCGTCGGACTCGATCCAGAGGTTGCGGGAGAAGGCGATCTCCCGGGTGCCGGCGGCGGGGTCCAGGGGGTTGTTCTCCACGGTAACGGTCTCACTTTTCCCCTCCGGATAGTTGGTGATGGTCAGCCTGATGGGCCGGATCACCGCCATGGTCCGCTGGGCGGTCTCGTTCAGGTCCTCCCGCAGGCAGTGCTCCAGGAAGCCGTATTCCACCACGTTGGCAGACTTGGCCACGCCGATGCGGTCGCAGAAATTACGGATGGACCGGGCGGTGTAGCCCCGGCGGCGCAGGCCGCAGAGCGTGGGCATCCGGGGATCGTCCCAGCCGGAGACCCGGCCTTCCTCCACTAGTTTGCGGAGCTTGCGCTTGCTCATGACCGTGTGGTCGATGCCAAGACGGGCGAACTCAATCTGACGGGGATGGGCAGGCAGGTCGCAATGCTCGATGACCCAGTTGTACAGGGGACGGTGGGCCTCAAATTCCAGAGAGCACAGGCTGTGGGTAATGCCCTCCAGCGCGTCCTGAATGGGATGGGCGAAGTCATACATGGGATAGATGCACCACTTGTCCCCCTGACGGTGATGGTGCATATGGTTGATACGGTAGATCACAGGATCGCGCATATTGAAATTGCCGGAGGTCAGGTCGATCTTGGCCCGCAGCGTCATGGCGCCATTGGGGAACTCCCCCGCCCGCATCCGGGCAAAGAGATCGAGACTCTCCTCAATAGGCCGGTCTCGATAGGGAGAGGTCGCCGGTACGCCGATGTCGCCCCGGTGGGCACGGAACTCCTCGGGAGACAGCTCACACACATAGGCCAATCCCTTTTTGATAAGGCCCACCGCCTGACGGTAATCCTCCTCAAAATAGTCGCTGCCGAAGAAGAAACGGTCGCCCCAATCGAAGCCCAGCCAGTGGATATCCTGCTGGATGGCGCCCACAAACTCCTCATCCTCCTTGGTGGGGTTGGTGTCGTCCATACGGAGGTTGCACAGACTGCCAAACTTCTCAGCGGTACCGAAGTCGATGCACAGGGCCTTGCAGTGGCCGATGTGCAGGTAACCGTTGGGCTCCGGGGGAAAACGGGTGTGGACGGTCATGCCCTCGTACTGACCGCCGGGAGCCAGGTCCTCGGTGATGAAATTGTCAATAAAGTTGCTGCCCTCGGCGCGCTCGGGCTCGTTAGCGGCGATGACTTTGTTTTCCTCGCTCATATTGTTTTACTCCTTATAGTAAATTACTGCAAAAATATTATACTATTATACCGACTGCATACGAAAAATGCAAGACTTCCGTTCTATATTAGCTCACTTTCCGCGGGTATATGCCGGGATAGGGCTGCGTTGCTGAAGCGCCGGTCTCCGGTGAGCTCCCGCACCACGGTGATGCCATCCGGAAAACGGAAGGGGGTATCCTCCCGGGGCAGCTCGATCTCCATGACGGCGCAGCGGGGCCAGAAGGGATAGAAATCGATCTCAAAGATGTATGGCCCCTCCGGCAGGCAGTAACGGGTCTTGCGGATGGTCTCGGTCATGGGATCCCGGCGGGTGAGGTAGGCGTCGTATGCCTCGGGGGTGATCTCCTCCTCCTGCTCCAGGCGGGTGATGGCGCTGCGGTCAATTTTCACGGTGTGGAAAAAGGCCACGCCGTCAGCCCCTTCCCGGCGGCGGACGCGCTCCGTTTGGTGAGGCGGGGAGAGGAGATAGGTCTGCTCCATGTGATAGACGTGGCTGCACCGGGCCGCCAGCTCCGGCTCCGGCGGGATGCGGTCTCCGGGCTTGAGCTGTTTATTGCGCATGGCATCGGTCAGGCAGTTGATGACGCTCTGCACCACCGACTCCTTCTTCAGATTTTTCACATAGCCGGGGGTATCACTCATATAAATCGCTCCTTTATGGGACTGTTAACTCTATAACATATGTATAACATAGTACAAAGTTTGAATACCGTCAAGTAAAAGTTTCACCAAGACATCAAAACGCGCAGCGGACGGCAGACAAAAGCTGCCGTCCGCTGCTTTCGGAGGGGAAAAGGGTAAAAGAAGATGTGTTTGACTGTGTAATTTTTGTCAGCGGCCCAGATAGATGGACTGCTTGGCCAGCACCAGCTGCAGCATCAGGTCGTTGCAGGGAGTGGCGATGCCGTGCTCCCGGCCCAGGCGGCACACAGCGCCGGTGATGATGCGGATCTCGGTCTCCCGGTGATGGGTCACGTCCTGCACCATGGAGCTGATGGTCTCGTCGGTCATGCGGGACACCTCATAGGCGTGCTCCAGCTCGGCGTCGTGGTCCAGGGTGCAGCCGCAGGCGTTGGCCACGGTGATGGCCTCCTCCACCAGCATCCGGGCGGCCTCGTGGGCATACTGGTTGCCGTCCACAAAGCCGTTCTTGGTCTCCAGCAGGGCGCTCATGCCGTTGATGGCCACGTTGGCCAGCAGCTTGTGCCAGATGGCGTTCATGACGTTCTCGTGGACGCAGACCTCCAGGCCGGCCTCGCGCAGGGCCTCGGCCATGCGCTCCACGTTCTCCTTGGGGGCCTTCAGGGAGCCCATGTTGGTCACGACGGTGCCGGTGTGCTTCACATGGCCGGGCTCCACGGGGGTGGCGCCGAAGGCGGTGTTGCCGATGATGATCTGCTCCTCAGGCACCACCTTGGCGATCTCGTCATAGTTGCCCAGGCCGTTCTGCAGGCACAGGATCATGGTGTGCCGGTCGATCATGGGCAGGGCGTTGCGCACGGCGGCCTCCAGATACTGATAGTGCACGAACACGATCAGCAGGTCCACCACGCCGATCTCCTTGGGGTCGGTGGTGGCCATGGCCGGGCGGAAGGACACGGTCTCACCGGTGCCGCTGCCGGGGGCGCACTCGTCCAGGAGAATGCCGTTCTTCTTGATGGATTCAATCACCGGGGCATAGGTATCCAGCACGCAGACCTCATGCTTCCGGGACAGATAGCTTGCATAGCAGCTGCCGATGGCGCCGCAGCCAACAAAACCGATTCTCATAATGATAACCTCCTGATTTTTCCGATGTTAGGCGTTCATGCTCTCGGCGATGGCCACGATGTCCTCAACGGTCACGCCGTTCATGGCCAGCAGGCGCTCATAGGGGGCAGACTGGCCGAACTGATCCTGGATGCCGACGCGCTTGACCTGGCCCTTGCCCATCTCGGCCACGACCTCGCAGACAGCGCCGCCCAGGCCGTTGATGATGTTGTGGTCCTCCACGGTGATGACCTTGCCGATGTCGTTGATGGCGGCGGTGACGGCCTCCACGTCCAGGGGCTTGATGGTGTGCATATCCAGCACCCGGACGGACAGGCCCTCTGCCGCCAGGCTCTCCGCCGCCTTCAGCGCCATCTGCACCATCATGCCGGTGGCGATTACCGTCACGTCGGAGCCGTCCCGCAGGGTGACGCCCTGGCCCAGGTGGAAGGTGTAGCCGGGGATAGCGTCGGTGACACTCTCCACCGCCAGGCGGCCCAGCCGCAGATAGGCGGGGCCGTCATAGTCCAGCAGGGCGCGCACCGCCTGCCGCATCTCGGGGCCGTCGCAGGGGGAGACCACCATCATGTTGGGGATGGCCCGCATGATGGCGTAATCCTCGATGCACTGATGGGTGGCGCCGTCCTCCCCCACGGACAGGCCGCCGTGGGAGCCCACCACCTTGACATTCAGCCGGGGATAGGCGATGGAGTTGCGCACCTGCTCCCACGCCCGCCCGGCGGCGAACATGGCAAAGGTGTTGGTGAAGGGCTTTTTGCCGCAGGCGGCCAGGCCGGCGGCCACGCCGGTCATGTTGGCCTCGGCAATGCCCATGTTGTAAAAGCGGTCGGGATGGGCCTTGGCAAAGCCCTTGGTCATGGTGGAGCCGGACAGATCCGCGTCCAGCACCACAAGCTCCGGGTATTCTTCCGCCAGGGCCACCAGGGCCTCGCCGTAGGCCGCGCGGGTTGCAATCTTCTCTGCCATGCTTACTTTCCCTCCAGTTCTGCCACGCGGGCGGCCAGCTCCGCCCGGGCCTTCTCATACTGCTCGGCGTTGGGGGCCTTGCCATGCCAGCCGTAG
>ENA-USYV01003572-USYV01003572.1-human-gut-metagenome-genome-assembly--contig:-NODE-3572-length-10555-cov-3.191735_pt1 | contig 10555 bp, 9 predicted proteins | sample MGYA00250066_ERZ773514 | MGnify/ENA primary metagenome ERZ773514 (study PRJEB29103, sample SAMN06112049) | human gut metagenome | biome: human gut; feature: ankylosing spondylitis patient; material... | reverse complement strand
AATGAGGAGTTATGTTATAGCCGTTTTCTTTTTCTAGCACATTCAAGCGAATTTTTTCTCGTTCTTTTGTATAGGCATAGGAAGTGTCTGTGAATCCTGAGTGTCGAAGACTACTCCGGAAAATACAACACTATCCGAAACGACGACCCTCTGTGCACAAACAATTGGAGAAAGAAAAATAAAGAATAAAACGATAAAATTAATTTTTACCATGTTCCTTAGCAATCTCGGTATGCTGTAAAATATTCAAGAGTAGTTCCCGAGCCCGGAACAATTGAGCTTTCACCGTCCCCAGAGGAATAGCCAGGGTATCGGCGATTTCTTCATATGAAAATTCGTCGAAATAGCGTAATTCGATTAACCGGCGATATCTTCCTTTCAAAAGAGCGACCTTTTCCCGCATAAAATCGGCACGTTGCTGACGAATCGCTTCTTCATCCGGCGTTCTGACATCAGCCGGAATACTATTGATATACCCTCTGTCTTCAGGATTGATATCGTCGACATCCAAAGACACAGTCTGCGCCTTTCTTTTCCGGATAAAATCGATCGTATTATTCGAAGCAATCTTAAACAGCCAGGTGCTGAAAGCAAATTGTGGAGAATAATAGTTCAAACTGGCAAATGCCTTCTCGAAAGCCTCGAACATCAAGTCTTCGGCATCAGTCCGATTGTTTACCATTTTAAGGATCATAAAATATACAGAATCCTTGTAACGCTTAAAAAGTTCCCCCTAAGCTTTCTCGTCTCCGGCAATTGCGTTACGAACTATCTTATAGTCGTATAAAGCATTTTCAGATAAGTTGTTAGTTATCTCAATTTCTTGGCAGTAAATATTTAATAAAAATTATAATACCATTGAAATATAAAACCCAAGGTATTTACAGTGAACGAAGTTAAGAATAATTTCCTTTGCCCCAGATGTTTTAATACCACATTTATTACTATAAAATCTATTAAAAATGTTAATATTATAATTCCGGCACTGTATTCACGTAATGTTCCTTGTATAATAAAATAAAATGCCGACAAATAAACGATACTTTCAACGATAAAGTCGACATCGCTACTCAAACGCACAGCCAATGGCCACCGACGTTTCGTAGCATAATAATAAGAATAATCATCTTTCCAGGCTTTTTTCCGCTCGTCACAGATCACCACCCGGGTATCGGGGTCTTTCACCACTTTGACCGTCCCCTTTTTAGCCATATCTTTTACGATTTCTGTATCGTAACCGATATATTCCTGGGTATTAGCGGTAAACCCTCTTTTCTCCAGATAGTATTTTTTCCGGTATCCCATATTATTACCATTTCCGACCACCTGTAGTCCCCGTCTATTCAGCACCATCGTCTTCCAGAACCACAAGAATCGGAAATAACACCTGAATTTTCCTCCCGCACCGTCTACCGGATAATTGGAGTATCCGATCACGACCGCCGTATCGGGCGTAAAATAAGAAGCCATCGCATGCAGCCATCGCCCGGATCCGGGCTTACAATTAATTTCAGAAAAAAGCAACACATCATATTGTGCCGCGAGGACACCTATATTAATAGCAATCTTCTTCGTACGCCGGAATTTCGTTTCAGGAAAAATCCGGGTAGTCTTCAAATGCGGGTATTTCTGTTGCAAATCGGATAAAACATCCTGCGTCTCATCCTCGGAACATTCGTCTACGACAATCACTTCATATTTCGGATATTCTTGGGTCAGAAATGCTTCAAGATTCTGTTTCAATAGCTCGGCCTTATTCGAACAGGTAATAATTACCAAAACTACTTCCTCGGGTTCTACAGTTGCCGGTCTTTTTTTAGTGGTAAGTACCGTACTGCGTAAAATGATCATAATCAAATGGGCAAAAAAAAGGAGGATCAACAACAGGAATAACCAACCATTATAGCCTAATCCTACCCAAAAATCAACAAAATTATTCATTTCAAATTAAAAAATCATAAACCTCTAGAAAGCCATAAAGCGCTTTATTACATCCTTTTCTAAATACATTAAAAAAAAAATCACACAAATATAGTCACTTATTGACGATTTATTTTGCTATTCAGAATATATTTTATCACTTTTAGTGTGAATTTACTAACATTAATTTCAATTACTATGAATCAGAAAGCAAAAGGAATTATCGGTATTTTAACCGGAGGAGGAGATGTACCAGGATTGAATCCCGCCATCAGAGCAGTCACCATACGTGCCTTACGAGAAGGGTATAAAGTGATCGGAATCCGGCGGGGCTGGAAGGGTTTGGTCGATGTCATCCGGGACAAAAAAGTAGATAATTCATGTAATTATTTCGAGTTGACCGAAGAAATCGTAAATAAAGCAGGACGAACAGGAGGTACTTTTTTACATTCATCCCGGACACGTGCTTCGCATGTCCCCCAATCAGCCGTTCCCGAACATCTGAAGGACAAATACAATGCAGAAATAAACGATTTAACCCCTGAAGTCCTGAAAAATCTGGAATTTATCGGCATCGACTACCTCATCCCAATCGGAGGAGACGACACCTTAAGCTATGCCGTACGCCTGAGTCAGGAAGGAGTAAAAGTAGTAGCGATCCCGAAAACGATGGATAACGATGTACCGGGTACGGACTATTGTATCGGTTTCAGTACCTGTATCACCCGGACGATCGAGCTGACCCATGACTTGCGAACTTGCGCCGGTTCACACGAACGGCTGCTGGTACTGGAAGTCTTCGGACGCTATGCCGGTTTCTCAGCCATGTTACCGACACTGGCAGGAGCAGCAAACCGCTGTGTGATTCCCGAATACCAATTCGATATCGAACGGTTAGCGGAATTATTATGCCAGGACCGGTATACCAATCCGAGCAAGTATTCAGTGGTACTGGTATCCGAGGGAGCTAGTTACAGCGGCGGCCAGATGATGTTCCAAAGTGATGAAGCGGACATGTTTGGTCATAAGAAATTAGGAGGAATTGGAGATTATGTTTCCAACGAGCTTAAAAATCTTTCTCCTAAGTTCAATAAAGGGGAAACCATCAATGTCATCAATCAAAAACTTGGTTATCTGGTACGTTGTGGAAATCCGGATGCGATGGACTCTATCGTGCCTATGGCTTATGGTAATCTTGCACTCGATTTAATCTCTAAAGGAATGCACGGGCGTTTAGTCATTTTAAGAAACGGACGTTATGATAATGCACCTATAGATATTGTCACCAGTAGTAAAAAATTGGTCGATATCAATAAATTCTATAATACCGATCGTCTGCGTCCTCAATACAATAGCTTCGAATTTATGCCGCAAATGATTCTTTAAAAGCTAAAGGCTAGAGGCTAAAGGCTAAGAACGATTAAACGCTTATAGCTTTTAGCCTTTCGCTTATAGCTTTAAATTACTTAGTTTTTTTAGGGGTCGGTGCCTTTTGTTTCATAGCGGCAGAATCGGGAGCGATGCTATCCACTGCAATAACGACAGTCTCTGACTCGATAACGGTTACTGAATCAGCGGGTTGCTCTGTTGCCTGAACTTTCGCCTGTTCCTTTTTCTTCTGAGAATTTCCGCAAGCGGCCATAAACAATACTACTGCAACCATTGTAGTAAAGACCCAAGCTGTAGAACCTTTTGTTTTCATTTCCTGTTTTTATTTAGTATTACAGAAAGATTTTACGCAATCCTGAACAAAAAGTTTTATTACAGGTCGCCGGACATACGGTTCCGGATGATTTTTTCGAAAAAATAAGGGTAAATCCGATATCCGAAAGGCTCACACCCTTCGAACAAAAGTATTCTCCGAAGACCAGAAAATAAATAAATCTCATGTACTGATTTTAAATTACACAAAAATTTGTCACGACTAATTGTATTTCTCTTTGCAAATTGTGTACCTAAAACAACTATCTTTGTCCTATAAGATTATCGGATAGCACACAGAACTAATTTATTTACAATCGATTGAATATCTACAACACTATAAAAATAAGTTTATGAACATACATCTTATTGCTATCGGGGGAAGCGCAATGCATAACCTGGCGTTAGAACTTCATAAAAAAGGATATCAGGTGACCGGTTCGGATGACGAGATTTTCGAACCCTCGAAATCCAGATTAGAAGCAGCAGGCCTGTTACCGGAAAAGTGGGGTTGGTACCCGGAACGCATCACCTCCCGTTTAGATGCCGTCATTTTGGGTATGCATGCCCGGGAAGATAATCCGGAACTACAAAAAGCACAGGAACTTGGAATTCCGATTTACAGCTATCCGGAGTATCTGTACGAGCAAACCAAAAACAAATTACGGGTCATCGTCGGCGGAAGTCATGGAAAAACGACCACAACTTCGATGATCATGCATGTTTTGAAAACATGCGGAATAGAATTCGATTATATGGCCGGAGCTTTATTGGAAGGCTTCGATACCATGGTTCACCTGAGCGACCGAAGTAAAATCGCTGTTTTCGAAGGAGACGAATATCTTTCTTCTCCCATCGACAGACGCCCCAAATTCCACCATTATCACTCCGATATCGCTATCCTCACCGGCATAGCCTGGGATCATATGAACGTTTTCCCTACTTTTGAAAACTATGTAGAACAATTCGCTCTTTTCACCCAACAGATCACTCCGAACGGTAAACTCATCTATTACGAAAATGATGAAAATTTACGACAGATCGCCTCTCGGGTACCTGCTTCTGTACAAGCGATCCCATATACAAGTTTTCCTCATTATACCGAAGAAGGAACCACTTATTTAGCAGGTAGCTTACCGACCCCTATTCAGGTATTCGGAGAACATAATCTGCAAAACATTTCAGCCGCCTATCTGGCTTGTAAAGAATTGGGCATCGACGAAACCGCTTTTTTAAAAGCCATCGCTACTTATAAGGGAGCAGCCAAACGCCTGCAAAAAATAGCCGAACAAAACGATACAGTCGTATTCCTCGATTTCGCCCATTCGCCATCAAAATTACAAGCGACCATAAAGGCTGTACGGGAACAATATCCCCGACGCAAGTTAATCGCTTGTATGGAATTACACACTTTCAGCAGCCTGAATGCAGCTTTCCTTCCACAATATCGTCATACCATGGACCTGGCAGACGAAGCTATCGTATTTTTTAATCCGGAAGTCGTAAAGCACAAACGCTTACCTGAGATCAGTTCCGAAGATGTCAGAAAAGGTTTCGACGATATGCAATTGAAAGTATTCACGGATAACCGGCAATTACTAGAAGTGCTAACACCAAAGAATTACGAAAATAGTGTATTGCTCATTATGACTTCGGGAAATTTTTCAGGCATCGATATAAAAGAATTAGCCACGCAACTCATTCATAAATAAAATATAGCCGGGAAAAATTCCCGGCTATCTCACCAAGCTTCTCCTCTCTCCGAACAAGAACATATTCGTATATTATCTCAAACAAATTATACGAAACAACTATTATCAATCCATTTTGTGACGTAATTTCAAAATTTAATTATAACTTATAAACGAAGGCTAAGGCAAATGTAAATAATTTTCAAAAGAAACACAAGAAACGGTCTTTACAAGTAAACATTTTTATATTGCGTCAACCATGGATATGTCAATAAATCAAAGGCTTGCTAATTTTCTCTATGAGAAAAAAATTTCACAAGAAGAATTACGAATTAAACTTGGTCTGAAGACACGTCAACAAGTGAGTAACTGGTTAAATTGCCGGGATCACATACCAGACAAGCATCTGATGGGAATTATCCGTCTATTCCCGGAACTAAATGCCAATTGGCTCATCCGTGAAATAGGAAGTCCGCTTATAGACCAAAAATCTCTCCGGCAAATCAATCGGAACGAATTCGGTTTCTGCGAGGAATGTTTGGAAAAAGACAAAGAAATAGAAACCCTGAAAACCCTACTACTCAAGAAAGAAGAAGAAATCGAGAAAAAAGAAAAAGAGATGCGAGAATCTTGCCGGGAATTAGGGAAAATGGAAGAACGTCTATCCCAATTCGAAAAAGTATTAGCACAAAAAGAATGTACCCATTAGAATAAAAATCCATTATTATTTGGAATTTAAAAAAAATCATTTCTATATTTGTTGCATCAAAAGAGAATAGAAGAGATGACAAAACAAAATCACATGACTCAGAATTGGTGGTGGCGCCGGTTGAACTTCGTAATAAACGATGAGGTAATGTGATTCTATTGTATAAAAGAACTGAAGCGCCTGATGTTTATTACGAACATCAGGCGTTTTTCTTTTGCTTAATCATTAAAATCAGATAAACACACTAAAACGCAAACAACATGAAAGGAGACAAGAAAATTACCCTGACAGAAAAAGAATTACCGACCCACTGGTACAACATCGTGGCGGATATGACCAACAAACCGTTACCTCCTCTGAACCCTGTAACCAAACAAGCAGCCAGTAAAGAGGACTTTTTGCCTATTTTTGCCGAAGAGTTAGTCAATCAGGAATTTTCGCAAGAACGTTTTATCGAAATTCCTGAACAGGTACAAGATTTGTACAAAATCTGGCGTCCGACTCCGCTAGTCAGAGCTTATGGACTGGAAAAAGCCCTGGATACCCCGGCCAGGATTTATTTCAAAAACGAAAGTACCAGTATGGCAGGATCACATAAACCCAACACCGCCATCCCACAGGCTTATTATAACTATAAACAAGGCATCAAACGCCTGACCACCGAAACAGGCGGAGGGCAATGGGGATCTGCCCTGAGCTTCGCAGCCCGTTACTTCGGAATAGATTTAAAAGTATTCATGGTGAAGGTCAGCTATAATCAAAAACCTTACCGTAAACTGATGATGAACACCTGGGGAGCCGACGTCATTCCTTCGCCGAGCGAACTGACGGAAGCCGGAAGAAAAATCCTGAGCAAACATCCCAATTCTTCGGGTAGTTTAGGTATCGCAGTATCGGAGGCTGTTGAAATGGCTGCCAAAGATCCTCAAACCAACTATACCATCGGCAGTGTATTGAACCATGTATTGATGCACCAAACCGTCATCGGAGAAGAAGCTATTCTTCAAATGGAAAAGGCAGGAGCGGAACCCGATGTAGTGATCGGTTGTTTTGGCGGTGGCTCGAACTTCGCCGGTATCGGCTTTCCTTATTTACGCAAAAAACTAACCGAAGGGAAACAGATCCGGGTCGTTGCGGTAGAACCTCAATCCTGTCCGAAACTAACCCGGGGAACCTTCCAATATGATTTCGGCGATACCGTAGGGTTGACTCCTCTCATTCCCATGTATACCTTAGGCCATAATTTCGAACCGGCCAATATTCATGCCGGAGGACTTCGCTACCATGGAGCAGGAGCGATCGTCAGCCAATTATTAAAAGACCGGTTGATCGAAGCTGTAGATATGCCTCAGCTAGAAACTTTTGAAGCCGGAGTACTATTCGCCCGTACCGAAGGAATTATCCCTGCACCCGAATCGACCCACGCCATCGCCCAGGCGATCCGGGAAGCCCAAAAGGCCAAAGAAGAAGGAAAAGAAAAGACGATCTTATTCAATCTTTCGGGTCACGGTATGATCGATCTGTATGCCTACGAACAATACTTCGCCGGTAACCTGCAAAATTATACCATCCCCGACAGTGAAATAACCTGCTCACTGAAAGATTTGGAGAAAATTATTTAAAAGCTAAAAGGCTATAAGCTAAAAGCGATAGGCTAAACCCACTCGCTTTTAGCCTTTAGCCTTTAGCTTTTAGCCTTTAGCTTTTAGCCTTTAGCCTTTAGCTTTTAGCCTTTAGCTTTTAGCCTTTAGCTTTTTGCTTATAGCTTTCCCGCCTTTCAGTTTTCCTTACAATAGCGCTTGATAACATTATAGGCGCTCACGATACCCAACTCACCGGCTTTACTCAAATCGGCATTTGCCAAAGCTTTTTGGCCGGTATAGATATACAATAGTCCCCGGTTGAAATAGGCTTCGGCAATATCCTTATCGAGTCTCAATACCTGATTAAAAGTTTCGATAGCCCTCTCGATCTCGCCATTTTTGGCATATACATTGGCCATATTGAATAAGGCAAAAACAAAATCAGAGTCTATCCGGAGACATTCATTATACCCTTCTATGACCTGAGAATAATCTATCTTGCGTTGCATTTGCTGTTGTTCACCGACAATACGGGGAGTCTTATCATCCACAGATTCGATATAATCGAACATTAACATTCTGGCATTAGCTAAATTAAACAGTGCCAAAAGATTATCAGGTTCTTTCTCCAATATCGCCGACAAGTCTTCGATGGCTTTGGCATACTCCTTTTGATTGAGATAAATACTTCCCCGGATCAAATAAGCATCCGCATCCCCTGTCTGCATTATCCGCCCGGTCAGCTCTTCGACATAAGATTCTGCAAAATCGGCCGGATATACCAAATCTTTATTACATAGCGTAATAGCCGGATTATAATTATGTGCCTGATTATAATCCATAATATGCCGGTTATAATATTGTACTTTACCACTTCTCAAGGAATCCAGGCTCAGGTATTGCACATAAAACACATCCTGCAATTCGATGATCACTTTCTTATCCTGCACCCGTCCGTTGATCACATCCCGCACTTCGTCATGCCGGGCATTGATATCGATCAACTTCTGGAAATTGGCCGTAGTATCTACCAAAGCATTCTTATCTCCTTCTTTCATCCGCTTATAGCGATCCATGATCTGCATCGCCAAATAATGATCCTTATCGGCAGCCTCGAAATCCTTTAACTCCTGATTAACGGCCGCCCGTGCCAGATAAGCTTTCACAAAATCCGGATACAAATGAATACTCTCAGTGAAATCATCGTAAGCCCCATACCAATCCCGGATATCCATTTTCAGCAATCCCCGGTTGAAATAAATCAGGATATTATCGGGATTCATTTCCACCACTTTATCCAAATCCCGGATAGCCGCATTTTTCTCGCCTACCTCTGCCCGCAACATAGCCCGGTTGTAATAAGCATAAATATAATTGCTATCGATCCGGATCACTTCACTATAATCGTTCAATACTTCCGGATATTTCTTCATTTCATACCAAACCATCGCCCGGCTCATCAATATACGCTTATTCTCGGGATTAGCTTTTAAAGCCCGGTTAAAATCTTCGATGGCATTGTGATACTCTTTATGCTGAAACCACAAATATCCTCTCAAACCGAAAGCATCGTCCGAAAACATATTCAACCGGATAGCAGAACTACAATCGGCCATCGCTCCCTCCCAATCGTCCAGTTTTTCCCGGACCACAGCCCGGTTTAAATAAGCGGCTACCAGTTTACTATCGATCATCAACGCTTTCGAGTAGTCTTTTTCAGCAGCCTTAAAATCCCCCATTTCAGCTTCGGTAATCCCCCGGTTGGCATACACATAAGCATCCCTGGGCTCTAAAGCGATCGCCTGGGCATAGTCGGCCATCGCCTCCTCATATTTACGTAAGTTATGCCAAGCCACTCCACGATACATATAAGCATGAAAATAATTGGGATTCAACTCGATTGCCTTCGAATAATCCTGTATCGCCCCTTCATAATCATCCAGATTCAATTTGGCCAGCCCCCGAAAGAAATAAGGTTCCGACAAATAGGGCTTCACCCGAATAATGTTATTAAAGTTATCTATAGCAGAAATATAATCATCGAAATAAATAGCATTTTGCCCCATCCGGAGGATGTTATTGGTATTCCACTGAGCATATCCCCTCCAAGAACACAGGAACAAAAAAGCAAATAAAATAAACGTTCTCCTCATTTTTCTCTAAAGTTTATGCGCTAAAGATAAATAAAAAAGATATCGGATACAAATCTCAATCCGAGGTTCAACCATCAAACAATACCAATAAATAATCTTTTACAATATAACTAAACAAAACCCTATTTATAGTATATTATAGAACATATATTATTCCAATTTATTTGATTAATATAATAATTTTGTAATCAGACAACAGGTAATTGGTCTGATTACCTATTATTAATCTTTAAATCTAAAGCATATGAAAAAGATTCATTTTATCATGATCAGTTTAGTTATACTACTAAACGCATGTCAAAAAAGTGATTATTTACCAATCGATGATCAACATCCCAAAGGGAATTTATCTGAAAGACTTTGGATGATTAAAAAAGTTTCTTCAGATATAGAGACAAAAGCTAATGCCCCAATGGATAAAACTTGGTGGCCAGGACAAACGATCAAAATTAAATTCTTAAATGGTAGTAGCAGTATTCAAGAAAAAGTCAAAACATACGCTGCAGAATGGTTGGATTATGCTAACTTAACCTTTGAATATGTTGATAAAGCTGAATATGCCGATGTCAAGATCGGTTTTGATATGAACGACAGTTATATAGCCTATTCAACCATCGGTATAGATTGTAAGAAAGTCTCTCAGAATGAAGCTTCTCTACATTTTGTATACCTCGAAGCAGAAACAGATGAAACAATTATCAGGGGAGAAATTTTAAGAGCATTCGGATTAGTATTAGGATTAACTTTCGAACACCAAAATCCAAATTCAACAACATTATTAAAACCCACAGCAGACTT
>ENA-USYV01003571-USYV01003571.1-human-gut-metagenome-genome-assembly--contig:-NODE-3571-length-10562-cov-84.770339_pt1 | contig 10562 bp, 9 predicted proteins | sample MGYA00250066_ERZ773514 | MGnify/ENA primary metagenome ERZ773514 (study PRJEB29103, sample SAMN06112049) | human gut metagenome | biome: human gut; feature: ankylosing spondylitis patient; material... | reverse complement strand
TATGAAGAAAGCCGGGCGCAGTGCGGACACTACAACCTGCTTCTTTCAAGCACAAGAATAACACTTTGCGGTTGTGCAGTCAACAACCGAAAACAAATTTTGGAAGATTGAATAACTACATAAGATTTTATTTGTGAAAAAGAAAAATACCGCCCACGCAGCGCAGCGATGATTTTGTCGGGTGAAACGGCGGCAAAATAGATCGGGTGTGTTGCGGGGCGGTAAAAATCTTTATGGGAAATAAATCCTCGCCGTTCTGTACTTTTCTACAAGACCGCGTTTGCGTAGCAATGAAAGCCCCAGTGGGGCTTTTAAGCGGCAGAGCGGTCTTGCGCAAGCAAGATGGAGGGGCATTGCCCCGACAAGCTCGGTGGGATTTTCGATAAAGGGTATCATGGATTGCGGCGAGCGTCAAGATGTTTTTGCAAATTTTATTGCAGTAAAGCAGTGATAGTAAGACTTATACAAATCAAAACACCGCCCGATTCTGGTGAAGGAGAACCAGAATTGAACGGTGCAAATGGAAGAAGGAGAAAAGCGTAGAAAATCAGACGATGCAATCTGGGAGCAGCGCATGGAGCTGTGTCAACAGTTCTTCGCAGGAATCGGAATAAATCACAAGGGTAAGCGGATTGCTCAGGTCGAGACTGTAAATGCCAAGCAGGGATTTGGCATCAATGGTATATCGCCCGGAGACTAAGTCCATCTCATAGGGATATTTGAACAGCAAATCTACAAAGTCCTTGACCTGATCGACCTGCCGCATTCTGATCTGTAATTTTGTCATAGGGTATCCTTTCTTTTACATCAGTGGGATAGAGGCAATGCAGTTCTGAATTTCCACCATGGAGGGTATTGCAGGGATTGCGCCGCCCTTTGTCGTGGTCAGACTGCCCGCTGCATTGCCGAAGCGGACGATTTCTTCAAGCTCAAATGCAGGGAGGGTACGCAAATCCTCCGCAGCTTTTCTCCGCAGCTGGTAGTGAATTGCGCCCATGAAAGCATCGCCTGCACCCGTCGTGTCCACGGTAGGCACATCATAGGTGGGAAGATGCCCTGCGCCCACAGCGTTCCGGTAATAAGCACCCTTTGCACCCAGCGATACCAGCACAAGAGATGGCCCCATTTCGAGCAGGGCTTGTGAGCCGCGGGCAAGGTCGCTTTCGTTTGTGATAAGCTGCATTTCTTCCTCGGAAACTTTCAGAAGATCCGCCAGCTTGACACCTTCCTGCATCTGGACAACGGCATCTGCCGGGTGCTCCCACAGAAGCGGACGGTAATTGGGGTCAAAGCTGACCAGCTTGCCCTGCTGCCGTGCATACCGCGCAGCTTCCAACGTGGCGGTGCGGCTCGGGTCGGAGGTCAGAGAGACAGAGCCGAAATGGAAGATGGCAGCATCGTCAATCAGATTCCTGTTGACTTCTGCCGAAGTCAGCATCACATCGGCACCGGGGTTCCGGTAAAAGGTAAAGGAGCGGTCTCCCTTGCTGTCAAGCTGTACGAAGGCAAGGGTTGTGGGAATCTTTTCGTCAATCACCAGACCGGACACATCAATGCTGCTTTCCACAAGGGTCTGGCGGAGAAAATCGCCAAATCCGTCTTTGCCGACTTTTCCGATGAATGCTGTTTTGCCGCCCAGACGGGCATTCATGGCAAGGACATTGGCGGGTGCACCGCCGGGATTCCGGGCAAACAATTCGATGCCCTGTGCATTGGTTCCGTTCGGGGTAAAGTCGATCAGGCTTTCTCCCAAAGCTACAACATCAAACATGGTATCACCTCAACCTGTTTTTTTAGCGTTCAGTTCGGACATAATCTGGTTATACGAACGCTTACTGATTCGGTAGAAGAACAGGACAATCGCTGTTATCAGCCACAGCACACCGGGAAGCAGCGAGAATGCATAGTGCATCGCATTCTGCACGGCAGCATTCTGCACCTGATTGGGGGCAAAACTCAATGCACTCAGCACACCAGCCAGCGCAGAGGTGCCAATCGCCATGCCCAGTTTGTTCCCCAGTGAAACGAATGCGTACTGGAAACCATCGTTGCGGACACCGGTTTTCCACTCGCCATACTCCACGCAGTCGGGAACGATGGCGTAGATGGCGGTATTGAATCCGCAGAAGAAGAACTGGGACAGTGCAGCGAATGTATAGAACGGAATGGGAGAAGAAACTGCACTGAAGAAATAGAGCGCAATCAGGGAAACGCCGGTTCCGGCAGCGAAAAGGGAAGCGGTGTGCCCTTTGTTGCCCAGCTTTTCAAACACGAAGGGGAATGCCGCAGCACCCAGAATGGAGGGAACGATCAGGATCATCGAGTAGATGGTAAACAGATTCTCGTTGCCTTCCACATATTTGAAGTAATAGAGCAGGTCGGCATTGCGGCCATACAGCGTTACACCGAACAGGAACTGACCCGCCAGTGCAATCAGGTAGGGCTTGTTCTGAAGCGCTGCATCCAACTGCTTTTTCAGTGAGACTTTTTTCCGCTCCGGGGGCTGGACGACCTCTTTGGTTTTGGCAAAACAGAACCAGTGACAGAGGGTGAAGATACCGCCGTAAAGGACGGTCACCAGAAGATATCCCCGTGCTGCATTATCACCGCCAAAAGCAGAGATCAAAGGCAGGGTGATGATGTTGATGATATTGATGGCGATCATGGCACAGACGGAGCGAGAGGTGTTGATTTTCGCACGCTCCTCGATGTTCTGGGTCAGGGTGCCGCAGAGCGTACCATAAGGGATGTTCACGCAAGTATAGCCCAGAACCAGTACACAGTAAGTAATGTACATATACAGGCTCTTAGCACTGTCTGACCATGTGGGGTGCGCCCAGAACGTCAGCACGAGCACCACAGCAGTTGCCGGCGCGCCGAACAACAGCCATGGACGGTAGCGTCCCCAGCGGGAACGGGTACGGTCGCTCAGCGAACCGATCACGGGGTCATTGATGGCATCCCAGAAGCGGGAGACCAGCATCAGGAGGGACACTGCCGCCATGCTGATGCCGCAGACATCGGTGTAAAAAATCATCAAGAAGTTGCCAACGAACATCCAGCTGAAGTTGCAGCCCACATCGCCCATGCCGTAAGCGATTTTACTGATCAGAGGGACTTTGATGTTCGTATCCTGCTGTTTCGGCTCTGCTGTGTAACTCATACGGCGCGCTCCTTTCTCCTCTTGACGCGATGCTTATAATTTCTGGCAGAACTCTATTCTCTCTTTATTCGGGCCTTCGACCATGAAAAAGCGAACACCGTTTTCCCAGAACGGCAGTGACTGGATGCTGGAATGCAGCAGGTGCATCCCTGCCTCTTTTGCCGCAGCAAAGGCGGCTTCGATATCGGTCGTTGCCAGAGCTACATGGTCGATTGCTCCGGCCTTTTCCGCCGCACGATGGTTTTCATAGGTTTCGATCATCAGATCGCCAAGCTGAAGAAACGCAACGCGCTCCCCGGCGGCTTTGTTCACCGTTTCCAGCGCAGAAACAAACCCCAGCTTCTTGTAAAATGCAATGGTCTTGTCGAGATCATTTGTTGGGATGCCAATGTGCGCCACACCGGTCAGAACCTGCGGAAAGCTCATACCTTCGTTTCCTCCGCAATCTTCACCACTGCTTTGACGATGTTGGCCTTGTCCGAAATGCTCTTGTCCATGGCATTCTGGATGTCGTCAAAGTCAAAGATGTTGGTCACAATGCCCTTCAGATTGATTTTGCCGGAAGCAACGGCATCGATCGCCATGGGGTAAATGTGGCGATAACGGAACACGGTCTTGAAGGTCAGTTCCTTGTCCAGTGCAAGGCTCATAGGCAGGGTCATCTCGCCGGATTTGGAGTAACCAACCAGAACGATGTTTGCGCCCTTCTGCGCCATCTCAATGGCCTGACGGGTAGTGATTTCTGTGCCAGCAGTCTCGATAACGAGGTCGCAGCCCAGACCATCGGTCAGGTCGAGAATCGTCTGGACAGCATCCTTTTCGCGGCTGTTGATCACACCGTCTGCACCCAGTTCAAGAGCCTTATCCAGACGCTTCTGCATGATATCTACAACGTAAACACGGGAAACACCCTCGGCTTTCAGCGCCATCATGGAGACCAGACCAATGCAGCCTGCACCCATGACCACCGCAGTCTGACCGGCATGAGCACCGCCCTGATTGGCGGCGTGGAAACCAACGGCCAGAGGCTCGATCAGCGCACCTTCCATGGTGCTTACGTTGTCCGGCAGCTTGAAGCAGAGGTTTGCTTCATGTGCCACATACTCCTGAAAAACACCGTCTACCGGCGGGGTAGCGAAGAACACGACATCCGGGCAGAGGTTGTATTTGCCCTCACGGCAGAACTTGCAGTGACCGCAGGTCTTGCCCGGCTCCAGCGCAACGCGGTCGCCGACTTTCAGATGCTTGACAGCACTGCCAACTTCCACGACTGTGCCGCCCGGCTCGTGGCCCAGCACGAACGGTGGCTTGACCACATAATTGCCGATCGCACCCGTTTCATAGTAGTGCATATCGCTGCCGCAGATGCCAACGTATTCCAGCTTGACAAGAACCTCGTCCTCTTTGGGTGTGGGGATCGGGCGGGTGGTGTAGCCCATCTTGCCGATGCCGTTCATGACTGCAACTTTCATTGTGCCTTTCATAAGATGACCTCCGTTTTTATTTGTTTATTAACTTTTATAAAGTGTTTATGAATGTTACTACAAATTAACACACCGCACAACCAAAGTCAAGCCCTTTTTCGCGGATTCGGAGAACTGCACAAGGAAAAAGCGGCGGAATTGTGCAAAAAATCGAGGACGGCAGGTGCCGTCCTCGATGGGAAGGTTTATAGGTTCTGAATAAAGGCTTCGATATGGAGCAGAGCGGCTCCCAGCGCAGAGGCTTCCAGCCTATAGCGGCTGAACTTCAGGTAGGAACTGTCCGGCTCAAACGTATTACGCTCGACCAGCATTTCCCGGAGCGGTTCGCCAAACTCTGCCAGAAAGCCGCCAACGTAGCCGCCAACAATTACATCACAGTCGAAGGTCATGCGCAGATTATTGACTGCTACAGCAAGGTAAGAAAGGTATTCATTCCATGCCGTTTGCAAAGCTGCATTGCCGGAGCGCAACCCGTCAAAGAATAGTGCAAGATTTCCGTCGGTCAGCTGGGAGAGGACTTTTGCAGAGCAATAGGCATCCAGACAGCCCTTTTTTCCGCAGTAGCAGGGGCGGCCATCGGGAACGAGCGTGTTGTGCCCGAACTCTCCGGCACGAAGATGGTCGCCGCCATAGAGCGCTCCACCGGTCAGAATCGCACCGCCGACACTGTTGCTCAGAGAAAGGTAGACAAGGCTGCGGGGAGATTCGAGGTCGCGCACTTCAGCAAGTCCGGCAGCGTTCGCGTCGTTGATGAACCGGCAGGAGAACGGGATGTAACGGCTGAATTCTTCGGTAGGAACATTCCGCAGACCCAAGGCATGAGAGTAAACCAATGTCTGCCCCTCTTTGTCCAGAATACCGGGCAGCGAAATGCCGACGCCCAAGATTTTTTCGACCGGGCAGCCCTCTTTTTCAATCAGCCCCTGCACGATTCCGGCAAGCATTTCCGCATAGGTGTCCGATCGCTCATAAAGACGCTTTTTACGCTCATAGTGGAGAAGGTTACCGGACAGATCGACCAGAACTGCTCCGACATGATTCTGGGTGATCTCAAGTCCGACCGCAAGTCTGGCATTCCGCACGGGAGCAAATGCTCTCGCCTTGCGCCCACCGGTAGATTCAAAGGTGCCGACCTCCTGCACCAGTCCCATCGCCATCAGTTCTTTGACATTCTGCAATACGGTCGGCCAGCTGTTGTTGACTTTTGCCGCAAGCTCCGGCTGCGAGATTCGGTCGCAGGAAAAAATGCTGCGAATCGTTCGGATGCGGTTGATTTTTTTAACATCACGGTTATTTGCGCCGCTGCCGGTCATGGGCTCACTCACCTCCAAGAGCAGATTCAACATTTGAAAGAAGATTTATAAAGCTCTTTCTTATTATAGAGAATCTGGCGAGATTCTGCAAGGGAAACATTTACAAAAAAGCGTTAGCCGAAAAGAGCGAGTTGCTTATGGATAAGAAGCGATGCTACCAGCTTATGGCAAACCATAGGTCGGTGGGCATCGTGTTCTTTATAGGGACTTAATCTTCCAGCCTGCCGTGGTCGCATCCCAGCGAGAGATAGTGCTCCATCTCTCCTCCCAGCACAAGCTGTGCGTACTCCAGCGGCCTGTTGCACAGCAGCCAGTCCAGCTCTGCCCGCTGTGCGGGGGTGCTGCCGTACTCGTCCTCCACGGCGATGCAGTCGATGGCAAGAGTGGTGCTATCCTCGAACCGGGCTTCCACCCGGTTGGTGTCCATATTGAAGCGGCAGGAAAGCAGTTTGTTCATGGTGAACCTCATTTCTATATCAAACGGTGTCTGTTCGGATGTCCTAAACCCTGCCATAGAACCGATATGTCATGTAAGATTGTTGTTTGGATAAAACTGGAAGATTTTGCACAATAAATACCGTTGAGATCCAGCTTTTGAGACTGTGCGAAACAGCCTGTTTTGTCGGGCTGATTTTAGCTCTGCACACTTTTGCACATTTTCTGCACATCGCAAGGATGGATAATAGGTGTAAAACCGTGCAAGCAATGCAAAGAATACAATAGAACAACAACGGCAAAATGACGGTAATTCGATCGAAATAGCGATTTGACGTTGAATGATGAAATGGACAAAATGCGCTATTCGGTTCCTACGAATCAGTAGGCCGGGGGTTCGAGTCCCTTCCATCGCACCACAACAACAAAATCCGAACTTTTTTCCAATAGGAGAAGGGTTCGGATTTTTTGTATTCTTTGGAAAGCAGAACGAAGGCTCTTTCCAAACGGCTGTGTGTCCAAAACCTTATCAGAAGAAAGACCGTATCACGAAGGTCACAACTGTAAGAGTGCCGTAAGGCAGAAAGGACACGATTATGAAGTACGATGAAAGAACCTGCAAATTCAACATGGACACCGGCTGCGTGGAGCTGCTGCTCCGGGATGGGAGAATGATCTCCATTGACTGCACTGGGGTCGAGGATGAATTGGACGTGACCATGGCGCAAAGGACGGAACTGGACTACCTCATCTACAACGATCCGCTGGGCTATGCCGATTTGATTCTGAACGGTGACCCGGAGGAATATTTGAAGAATATGGCTGGAAGCCATGGGCTAGAAGATTAAGGGCAAAACAAAAACAGGGTGCGCCCCTGAATAGGACACACCCTGCCAAAATCCACATACGATAACGATATGTACAACAGGGCGTTCCCCGTCGGGAACGCTCTGTTTTTCTTTACTGGTGGCGTGATGAGCCTGTTCCGCCTGCCACGCGGCAAACTCCCGCTGTCCTTCCTCGCTGTTCCAGCAGGTAAGGATGGCCGGGTAGAATGCCCGTGCCAGACGGTCGATGACTTCATCGGGATAAGGGGAAGTGTTTGTGGACTTTTTCTTTTTGTTCAAACGCACGCTCCTTTGATCGTCCCACCGTGGCAAAGTCGGGCGAGAAAATCAAAGTTCCAATTTTTATCAGGCGCAAGGGCGCGGATGCTTTCCGCCCTGCTCTTGCGGCTGGTGGCTTGTTGATGGCTTACAAGTGCCTGTCGTTATGCGATTTTTTCATCGTTCAGCATTTCTTCAAACTGTGCCATATACGCTTTGTGCTGCTTGAGGATTTTTAGCGTTTCAGTTTTGGCGTAGGAATCGTCCGGTAGCTTAGGCAAGTATCTCATCAAAAAATCAAAGTCCTGCTGAATCCGCCGGACGGCGACTTCCAGCGCAGAGTAGTTGATTCCAGAGTAGTGTGAGTAGCTCGACTGCGGAGCGGGACGGTCTTCCGGGTGCAGAATCTCGTGCACGATCTGCTTGCGGTTCGGAAAATCAGCTCTGGCGAGGCGGTGCATATCGGCATCACGGACTTTGAATTGCCCGGACAGGATCTTTTCTTTTGTACCGGGCATCATCTGCTCCATGATCTCCACGCCCCGCATGAACTTTTCAGAACGGGCAACGTAGGATTCGCTGACATTGTTCCGCTCTGCAATCTGCTTACGAACACTTGCTTCCGCAGAGGTGGGAGGAATTGTGTCAATTTGACACAATTCCTCCGGGGCGGTTTTCTTGGCAGCAGCCGTGTGCTGGTTGTTGCCGTTTCCACCGGGCTTCCGATGCTCCACACTGTACTGTTTTCCAATGAGGAACTTCTTCTGCTCCGGCGTGAGATTACGCCGCCCCAGCTGATTCTTGCAGATCCATGCGAGGACTTCTTCTCTGCTTTCAAACGGGAGCGGCATGGTGGAGAAAGAGATTTCGGGATGCTCCTGAACGATTTCATAACGATTGTGGCCGTCAACAAGGGTATTACCCCAGACAATCAAAGGAGAAATCAGCTTGCCTTCTTTCAAGATATTTTCTTCAAGCTGCTTAAATTCATCATCTTTTACGGTTTCAAACTTCTTCTGCTTGGGCTGTTGTCCAGCTGCGGCAAGGGCTGCGTTTGCAAGGTCGAGCTTCTGCTGCCCACGCCGTCTTGCCCAATACTCGGCTTCGCTCACGCGCTCCTTCGAGCCGTTGAGCAGGTCAATCTGGTACAGTCCGGCACCCTCGCACAGCTCCATGACCTCGACACGGAGGTGTCGCATGGTCTGGGCTGTGCTGGAGTGCTTCATACCCTCACGCCAATCGCGGGGCTTCTGCATATAGGGCTTACGCTCCACTTCTCGTGTTCGGACGCTGCCGATCACGATGTGGACATGGATGTTTCCCGAATGGTTGTGTCCATCCGGGTGAGTGCAGACGATGGCAGGATGACCGGGGAAGTTTTCTTCGCAGAATTTCAGGCCAAGTGCCTGTGCCTTTTCCATGGTCAAGCTGTTGTCGGCTGCATCTCGTGGGTCGAAGCTGATGATATACTGATGGCTCTTAATATCACCATGCTGGGTGTTCTTACCATACTTGCGGTTTGCCAGCAGACAGGCTGTTGCAAACGAGAAATCGTCGCACTCAAGTGTATCGAGGACGTACGAATCCCGCAGCTTCGGCTTGCCCTGTTCATCCAAAAGTTGCTTCCCGGTGAACGCGTCGTGCTGGTAAACGAGGTACGTTTCGATGGCGGTGTAGTCCGAGTTCTTAGAGCTGATATGCTTGAGCGTTGCCATACAGTTCACCCAGAACTTTCTCGGCGCTGAGCCGGAATGCAGTCAGGTCTGCAAGTTCGTCAAGGAGTTTCGCCCGGATCTGCTCGGTGTCTGCACCGCCGGAATTGAAGTGCCTTGCAAGCTGGTTGAGGTTTCCGCCCACCTTGCTGCACTGGGCAAGCAAAGTGGAAACAGCGGTCAGGGTTTCTTCGCCGCCGCCTGCAACGATGACCGTTTTCTCAATCTTGACGTTGTGGATGGCGCGGCGGATAAAAGTGGAGAGGGAGAGATTCAGGAGTTTGCAAGTGAGTTCCAGTGACGCTTTTTCCTCCGCTGTCACACGGAACTTGATGATGTGCGTTTTGTTGTTCGGCGTGTCGTGGTGCTGGGAATTGCTAGGGGTCGATTGAACATTCGTTTTGGTCATTGTACCTCCTGTCTGTTCGATAACTCCTCGGTGAAGTTATGTAAAGCACGACACGCCGTTTGTTCGCGCCATCAGGCGCGAACTATGAGCAGGGTTTGGGGCAGGCACGCCCCAACAAGATCACTTCGGAAATGCAGACGCATTGTAGAAGTGAAGTCCCGGATGGACAGGAAATTTTCAAGAATTGAAAATTTGTGGCCACGGGACGGTTCTTGCCCTCTACCGCTGCGCTCAAAACGCATTTTCAACAAATGTTTCCAAATTGTTAAGACGCAAAAAATAAGTAGCGGGGCTCTGCTCGTGTATGTTGATCACCGTTTGCTCCGAACGAAGTTCCTGCCCCTGTTTGTGCAGCGGCGTTGACGAAAAGTCGGTATCACGTTCGGTCGGCTCATGAAATTTTCAAGGTGCAGCTCCCTAAAAGAAAAATACCGCCCACGCAGCGCAGCGATGATTTTGTCGGGTGAAACGGCGGCAAAATGAATCGGGTGTGTTGCGGGGCGGTAGCTTCTTTCGTGGATTTTTCCTCACTGAAGTGGTGGGTCTCACGGTGATAACCAACCACTTTTGCAGAAGATTTGCAATCAATCTACAAGTTCAGTGGGATTTGTGATAGAGAATATCATGGTTCGTAGAGTACGTCAAGATGATTCCGAAGAAATTATTTATGAATGGAGACAATAGTAAGACTTCTATTATGAATATGATACACTTTACATCATGAAAGAATTTAAGCTGCACAAAGATGATTCAAGCAGATGTGCAATATGCACAATAAGTTTTCTACAGCAAAATACAGATGTGGTCATTTAGCTCTTTTGCCAGACAACTTTTTTTGTAAAATAAAAAAATTTGTTGACTTAAAATTGCTTGAAATGTTATCTTGTTGGTAACAAAAGCACGGTGAAGTGCTTGCTACCACACGAAAAGGCAAAACAAA